>Ga0180438_10011453_pt1 | contig 10717 bp, 4 predicted proteins | sample SS_ome_12_FD_132455 | JGI IMG/M metagenome (GOLD analysis project Ga0180438, IMG submission 132455) | Hypersaline lake sediment archaeal communities from the Salton Sea, California, USA - SS_3_D_2 metaG | ecosystem: Environmental > Aquatic > Non-marine Saline and Alkaline > Hypersaline >... | reverse complement strand
CGAAGGGCGTTACATCTCAGCCCACGGCGGCAGCCGTGGGGCCGCTGACCGTCAGTCGGAGGCCAGCCCTTTCAAGGGCGGCACATCGCGTTCGGCAGGTTGTGTCGCCCCCGAAGGGGCTCTCGTGGTGGTGGCAGCGCTGTTACCCACCGCTGCCGCGGTGGGCTGAGATGTATCGCCCTTCGGGCTGTCGGCCTCGCCGCCGACGGCACTCGGCCTCTCGAATCCGAGGAAGCACTCAACCGGTGAAACATGCCTGAACGATACGTCGAAGCGATCATCAAGTTCCTCTCCGGGCGGGAGTATCAGCCGCTGAAGCCCAAGCAGCTCGCCCGCCAGATGGGCGTGACGGAGGCGGAGTACGGCTCGTTCCGCGAGGCGGTCAAGCGGCTGCGCGACGCCGGGCGGATCGTCCGCGGCGTGAAGAACGCCCTGATCCTGCCCGAGATGGGCTCGACCGTGGTCGGCGTCTTCCGCGCCAACCCGCGGGGGTTCGGATTCGTCATCCCGGAGGAGCCCAACCGCCACGGCGATCTGTTCGTCCCCCCCGACGCCACCGGCGGGGCGTTGACGGGCGACCACGTCATCGCCGCCGTGCGCAAGCGAGGCAAGCGCGGCGGCGAGATGGTCTACCGCGGCGAGATCGTCAAGATCCTCCAACGGGGCAACAGCCGCTTCGTCGGCACGCTCCGGCTTTCGGAGGACACGTGGTTTGTCATCCCGGACGGCTCGGCGATGCCGACGCCGATCGTCATCCCGGATATCGGCACGGCCGGGCCCGGCGGCGGGTCGAAGGTCGTCGTCGAGATCGTCAAGTACCCCTCGCCCGGCCAACTGCCGACCGGCGTGATCGTCGAGTCGCTCGGCGAAGGCGGGAGCATGGCCGTCGAGACGCTCTCGGTCATCCGCGCCCACGGGCTGGAGGATGAGTTCTCCGAGGCCGCCCTCGCCGAGGCGCGGGCCGCCGTCGACGCGTTCGACGGCGAGGACGCCGCCGGCCGAGAGGACCTGACCGGGCGAACGATCGTCACGATCGACCCGCCCGACGCGCGGGACTACGACGATGCGATCAGCCTCGACCGCAACGGCGACGGAACGGTGACGCTGGGGGTGCACATCGCCGACGTGTCGCACTTCGTGCCGGAAGGCTCGGCGCTCGACCAGACGGCGAGGAAGCGCGGCACGAGCGTCTACTTCCCCCGCAGGGTCCTGCCGATGCTGCCGGAGATCCTCGCCAACGGCGTCTGCTCGCTCCAGCAGGGCCGGAAGCGGTTCACCAAGAGCATGTTCATCACGTACGACCAGGCCGGGCGCGTCCTCCGCTCCCGACCCGCCGAGGCCGCCATCCGCTCCGCGGCCCGGCTGACGTACCAGCAGGCGCAGGCGATCTGCGACGGGCGGACCGAAGGCCAGCCGAAGAAGGTCGTCCAGCTCGTCCGCGGCATGGCCAAGCTCGCCCGCCGCATCGAGGCTCGCAGGCGAGAGGCGGGCATGCTGCACCTGGACCTGCCCGCCGTCGAGCTGGTCTTCGACGAGGCCGGGCGCGTCACCGACGCCGTCGCCGAGGACGACTCCTACACGCACACGATCATCGAGATGTTCATGGTCGAGGCGAACGAGGCGGCGGCCCGGCTTCTGGAGCGGAAGCGGCGCGCGTTTTTGCGTCGGATTCACCCGGCCCCGGACCCGATGAGCGGTCGGCAGGTGGCGGCGTTCATTCGCGCGTGCGGGTGGCGGCTGCCTCCGGAGATGTCGCCAAAAGACATCCAGCAACTGCTGGACTCCGTGCGGGGCCGGCCCGAGCAGTACGCCGTCAACCTCGCCATCCTCCGCACGTTCCAGATGGCCGAGTACTCCCCGCGCCAGGTGGAGCACTTCGCGCTGGCCAGCAAGAGCTACTGCCACTTCACCAGCCCGATCCGCCGCTACCCGGACCTGACGATCCACCGGCTGATCGCCGAGCATTGTCGTGGCCGCCTCGACGCCCGCCCGCCCGAGGACCTCGCCGAGCTGACGCAGTTGGGCAGCGACTGCTCCGCGGCGGCCCGTCGGGCGGAGGCGGCGGAGAACGAGCTCCGCGACGTGCTCATCCTCCAGTTGCTGGCCGGGAAGGTCGGCGAGGACTTCGAGGGCGTGGTCACGGGCGTGGCGAACTTCGGGCTGTTCGTCCAGTCGCCGCGGTACCTGATCGAGGGGCTCGTGCGGATGGAGGACCTCGGCGACGACTGGTGGGAGCTGGACGCCCAGCGCGGGCAGATCCGCGGCGAGCGCAGCGGGCGGACGTTCCGCATCGGCGACCTGCTGACCGTCCGCATCGCCGGCGCCGACGTCGCGAAGCGGCAGCTGAACCTCGTGCCCGACCGCGAAGCCTTGACGAATCGGCCCAAACGCCGAACGAAGAAGAAAGCCAAGGCCGGCACGACGGCCGGCTCGAAGCGACGAAGGCAGCGCAAACGCTGAGCGCCGCGGCCGTGGCACGCGGCGACCGCGGCATCCGCTGCATGGGTAGTGACGATACGCAATGGCCCCAGACCTGCCGAACGCCGCCCTGCGAAAAGCCATCGCCGACTACGCCGAGCTGGAGTTGGAGATCGACCGGCTCGTGAAGGGCCGGTTGTCTGACGTCTGCGCCAACTGCGAGAAACCGTGTTGCCGCCCGGACGTCTGCGAGCAGGCGGTGGAGAGCTGGTGGCTGCGCGAGGTCAGCCGGCACGTGCACGGGCGGTGGTGGCCGGACGACTGGCAGGCCGCTCGCCAGTGCGTCGCGATGACCGAGACGGGCTGCCTGCTGACCGCGGGCCGACCCCTCATCTGCCGGTCCTTCGTCTGCGACCACTACGTCGAGGCCTACGGCGACCTGTGGGAGGCCGTGTTCTTCAGCTTCGTCGCCGACCTGTTGTGGGAGGTCTCGCAGCTTTCCTCTCGCGTGAGCCTCGAGACGCTCGAGGCCGACGAGGCCCCGAAGTACGCCGAGGCGATCGCCCGCCGGATCGCGGTCGGCCGCCGGCAGCTCGACCTCGCCAAGCGCCTGCTCGACCCGGCCGTCGATCGGATGGAGAAGCACCGCATCACACTCCGACTGCTTTGCGAGGTCCCCCGATTCCTGCGGGCCACCACCCGCCGAGCCATCCTCGCACGCCTCGACGAGAGTCGCTGAGAGGCCCAGCCATCGGTTCGCCATGGGCGGACGAACCGGTGGGTGTCATCCGCTGCACCTCCGCAAGCCGCGGCCCGGCCCTCCCCGATTCCCGCGAGGCCTCGATTTCCATTGCGTCGGCCCGCCCTCCGCGGATAGCCTGTCCGTGACGCACCGACACGCCCCGGCGCGGCGCGTGCGTCGAGGAGACATCGGATGGCCCTAGTGCTCGTTCTGTATCATTCGCAACAGTACGGCAACACTGCCGCGATGGCCGAGGCGATCGGGGAGGGCGCCCGCGAGGCCGGCGCCGAGACGCTGCTGGTCAACACCAACGACAAACGCCTCGACATCGACACGTATCGGGGCGTCGCCGCCGCCGCGTTCGGCTCGCCCGACTACTACAGCTACATCGCCGGCGGGCTGAAGGTGTTCCTCGACGACTGGTACATCGCCAAGCAGTCCGACGACACCGGCCTGACGGGAAAGCCCTACGGCCTGTTCTACTCCCACGGCGGGGGGGGCAAGGTCCGCGCCTCGCTGGAGAACCTCTTCTCCACCGGCTTCGGCACGAAGGTCGGCCAGACCGTCGAGTCGAAGGGCACGCCCGACGAGACGGTGCTGGCCTCCTGCCTCGAGCTCGGCCGGCAGCTCGCCGAGGCGGCGCAGGCGTAGGCCCCCCGACGTCTCCGTCGCCGCCGGCCGGCACGACCGCGCCGCGGCGGCCGGCGTCCCGGGCGGTCCGAAAGCGCCTCATCGCTTTCGCCTTGCCCCGCCGGAGCCGCTCTCCGTCCATCCGGTCTGCTCATCTTCAGGAAGCCGGACAGTCCCATCTGGTTGGGACCGGACATGTCTGTCTTGGTGCGACACCTTCTCTGCCATCGCCCTTGACATGGCGACAAGTGTGCCCAGAATGTTGTCAGTGCGGTGCGCAGCGGTATCGGTGGGAGTTTTGGGCGATCCCGGAGTGAGGCAGGCTGATGGCATTCGTACCGTCGAAGACGATGCTTCTTATCGCGGCCTGGCCGGCCAAGCTCGTCGCGCCGGAACTGGTCATCTGGGCGATGCAGCACAAGATCAGCCGCATTCGCTGGTACAGCAAGCGATTCGTCGAGTGCGCCTACAACGCGGCCGTCAAGCAGTTGGCTCTTCCCAGCGACTGTGACCACTTCATCTTCGCCGACCACGACATCCGCCCCAGCGCTCGGACCGAGCCGTTCCTGAAGGCGGAAGGTCCGCTTGTCGCCTGTGAGTACGACGTGGCGAACAACCACTCGTGGGAGGATCCGGAGGCGATGCACTGCGGCCTGTGGCGGTGCGACCGGGCGGTCCTCGAGGCGATCAAGCCGCCGTGGTTCCAGCGCGTGCTGTCTCGCGGCGGGATGTCGGAGCGGCTGTGCGTCTGCATGTACTTCCGCAACAAGGCTCGCAAGGCCGGCTACACCGTCACCCGCGCCGGCTGGGCCGCCCACGACCTGACGGGGGGCCGGTGAGCAGCTCCCCCCCCGGCCGGGCGCGTCGGCGGGAGGCCGGACGTCTTCACCAGCGAGTCAGGTTTTTTCCTTGACAGGCGGCGGGGCATATGGCTTTTGGGGGATAACGGCTCGTCGGACTCACGAGTCGTTCGCGGTCGGGGGTCGTGCCGTCGGTCAGCCCCGGCTTGAGTGCATGGGCCCTTTGGGCATCGTGCATCGGGGGCGACGGCGCCAAGGGGCAGTTCGGCGTCGCGCCTGAATCTCTGGATTCGGCTTGCTGACATCCGATGTCTGGAAAGGGGTCACGCCATGGGTGAATGCTCGTTCTGGGAGCGTTCGTGGGGCAGTTCCGCCGGTTCTTGCAGTTGCTCGTGCAGTTGCTGCCCATACGGGCTGCCCTTGGCCGGCGGCCAATGGTGCGCCCTCGAGCCGCTCGAGCCGCGGCTGATGCTGGACACCACGCCTACCGAGGTGGAGGCCCTCTTTGGCGGTGTGGACGAGGCCGAGGGCACTGCCTGGATCGAGCTTACCTGGGAGAGTACGGCCGACTGCTTCAACATCTACCGCAACCAGGACGACGGGGCCTATCAGCTCCTGGAAGCCGCATACATGCCCGGCTCGTCCGGCGAATACATCGACGAGAGGGTGGAGGAAGACGTGGCGTACAAGTACCGCGTCAGCGCCGTGGACCTGTCGACCGACGAGGAAAGCCCTCAGTCTGCTGACATGGCTGAGGCGGTGAGCCTCCTGCCGGCGCCGGAGAACGTCAAGACGGTCCGGACGAACGGGGTCGTCACCGTCTCCTGGGACGCGGTCGATGGCGCCGATTCGTACAAGATCCTGCGCAACGGTTGGGCCCAACCGGAATCCTGCCCCGGGCCCAGCTACGTCGACTCGACGGCCAACAACACAACGAACTACACCTACCACGTCACGGCCGTCGTGGACCCCCCCGAGGAGGATCCCAGGGAATCCTGGAAGTCCCTGCCGGCCTTCACGATCTACCAGGCCTCCGAGGCGCACAAGGTCACGGTGTCCTGGCCGGAATTCGACTGGGATGAGGCCGACATCGACTCGTATCACATCTACCGGAAGGAGCTGGGCGCCGCAGGCGAGTTGACGCTGCTCGACAAGATGATCGCCGGGGACGAGAGCCCATTCGAGTTCGAGGACTTCTGGATCGATCCGGCCACGGAGTACTCCTACGCCGTCCTGGTCGTCGGGGCCGACCGCGAGGACTTCGTCACGGCCCGGACCGACGTGGGTGACATGACCTATCCCGAGGCCCCCGGCAACCTCGTCGCCGCGCTGGACACTGAGCAGAGCGAGGTGACACTCACCTGGGATGAGGTCGCCACAGCCGACCATTACCACGTGTATCGTGCGGTCGACGATGCCGACCCTTTCCTGCGCAATGGAAATGCCCAGAACGGATTCGTGGACACCCAGGTTGCGGCCGGGCACAAATACACCTACTGGGTCTCCGGCGTGGACGAGCGCGTCTCGCCACCGGCCACACCGGACATGGAAGGCCCCAAAGGACGCGCCGACGCGGTGGTCTTCCCGGCTGTAATCCAGTTTCTCCCTGCGCCGGAGAATGTCAGGTACGCCCAACGCGTTGAGGAGTGGTTCGACGACGTCAAGGTCTACAGGATCGTCTATTGGGATCGCGTCAAGGGCGCCACGCACTACCGCATCCGCCACAGAGAGTCGGGTGGCGCTTGGGGCTCCTGGATCGTGGTCTCCGACAGCGGCGGATACAACCGCTATCAGTGCGCCGACGAGACACAGATCGGGGTCTATGCCAAGTATCCCCCCCCGCCCCCAACGTATGAAACAGAAGTCCAGGCCTACATCCAAAGCTCGGACGTGGAGAGCTGTTGCGCGCAGGCATGCTCGGTGGCCTCGTCCTACGGTCAGAACATCGTTCTTTCGGAAGACAAGTACGTATTGAACAACAATAACGACGACGATTGGGACCTCGTACCCGACTTTGCCGACGGTTTCGATTACGACCCAAACGATGGCCGTGACGACTTCGCAGACGCCGAGGAGTACTTCACGCGGTTCAAAGTGTGCCTCGGACAGGGCGTCGGCTCCGTTGACGAGGTCATGTTCGTCTACAACGCCTCCGATCCGAACGAGATGAGCACTGGATCGAGCTATTCGGCACCCGAGGGCCTGCGCATCTGGAAGCGCCCGGGAGCCTACGCTCGGTCGCTGGACGACTTCATCGACACGGGCGAAGGGCACACGGTGACAGGCCTCGATTTCACTCCGATCGCCGACCCGGCAAGTTGTTACTTCCGGTGGGAGAAGGATTTCTATCTGGAAGGGCTCTCCAGTGGGGGCTCCCATGCCATTGACGTCTACGTGAACGTGAACGGAGAGGGCTGGGTGTGGGCAGCCAGGGACAGTGTCAAGGCCCTGGACATCGAGTTCTCGGGCGCCGACTTCGTCCCCGTCAACAGCGACGATGACGACGGGGACGGCATCGCGGACTACCACGACGGGTTCGACGCCGACGGCATCTCCGGCGACGACGTCCATGGCGCCGACGACCAGACGGATAACGACGACGATCTCGAGTGGCTGTCGATGTGCTCCTCGGGCCTGGACGATCCGGACGGCGCAGAGTACAAGATCGAGTTCATCGGCGATGCCGACCCCATCGAAGTGATTCCCAAGGCGCCCGACAGGGCACACCGGCCGTTCTCTTACCCGGACTTCGATAGTGGCGACATCGTGCGCCTGTGGGCCGGCTACGCCGACAGGACCGTCGACACCGCCCATGCCGCTTCCGCCTCTTCGGGCAGCTACGTCGTCCCTGGCAGCGAGTGGTACGTTGCCGCAGATCTGGACATGGACTACGGCTCGACGACTCTCTACGCCGAGGGGATCACCCGCGGGGACACGAGGATGACCCTTTGGATCGACCCGGACGGCAGCGGCCCGGCCCGGCCGCTGAGGGCCGAGTACCACCACTTCGTCGTCACGCAGCCGGACGTGACGGTGGCGATCAACGACGACGACGACGACGGCGACGGCATCGTGGACTTCGCCGACGGCTTCAACAGCGACGGGGACCAGGGCGCGCCGAGCGGGATCCACGCGTTGGACGACGACAACGAGGACGGCGACGACTTCGTCCGGCTCGACTTCATCGCGCCCAGATGGGAGTACGTCGAGTCGGTGGCGATCGCCTATGAGGCTGCCGGGACGTCGGTGACTCGCTCCGGTGCGGGCACGCTGTCGGACCCGGTCGTCCACGCCGCCTCGAAGGGCTATCGGCTGTGGTTTGGGGACGAGGCCACTGAGCGGACGGAAAGCTGGGATACCTGCGGGGGCTACGTCGCCCCGTGGACGTACGCCAAGTGTGACATTCAGAATTCCTCCTGCACAGGGATGGCGACGTTGTATCTGGAGGCCGTCGGGGAGCCGTGCGAAAGCGGCTACATCGGCCTCACGTTCAACATGGTCGGGGGGGCCGAACTGGAGTACGAGATCGACGTGACGACGCTGCGATCGAAGCTCAGCATCGACTCCAACAACGACGGCACGATCGAGGAAGCGGCCGCCGAGGACCAGATCGAGGACAACGCCTTCAACGCGGATGTCGACGAAAGCCTGGGCGTGGACCGCCCGGGCAAGCTGATTGCCGTCAACGACGGCGACGCTGACGGGGACGGCATCCCCGACTTCGCCGACGGCTACGACCTCGACCAGATCGAGGATGACGAAGACGGCGACGACGTCCTCGAAGGCAGGAGCACGGACGACGACCTCCTGGAGTTCGACCTGTTCGGGGCCGACCCCACGCCGGTGGACGTGCACTTCGTGCCCATTGAGATCACGCTGCCGGAGGATGTCGATCCGGATGTGGCCCACCTGAAGATCGAGTATGACGCCTCGGACCCGACGGCCGTCGAGGTCACCGGCTCCGGAACGCGGTGGGACCCGTTCGAGTATACGCTGCCCGAGGACGGCTACCTTCGCCTCTGGACGCAGGGCGACAACCAGACCAACAACAGCAAACGCACCGGCCGCCCGTTCTGGGAATACGACGATTCGTGCACCGACGACAAGGAGATCGGCTTCTACGTTCCGCCGACGGCCGACACGTCCGAAGCAGGGCCGACCCTGGGGGAGCCCGACGAATCGCTGTTCCTGAAGGACTTCTACACCGCCGCGGACTTGACAGAGAAGCTGGGACTGGATGCCGGAGGCAGCAAGGCCACGCTCTACGTCGAGGCCGTTCGGTTCGATGCCGACAGCGACTACGAGGAGGCCGGGCGGCGGATCGTCATCAAGGTCGATCCCGACGGCTTCGGCCCGGCCGAGTACATCGCCGTCGACGCCGTCCGGCTGACGGTCGGCGGGCTGGATCTGGACATCGACTCGAACAACACCGCCACAGCGGACAGCTCCGACGACCCGGGTGCCGAGGAGCTGAAGGAGGAAGATGCCGTCGAAGACCTCGCCACGCGCCCGGGCAAGATCATTGTCGTCAACGACGGGGACAAGGACGACGGCGGGGACGGCGACGGCGTGCCGGACTTCGCCGACGGCTACACGGACAGTTGCGGCATCGGGGAAGGCACCTATGAAGAGCACCTCGTGCCGTTGACCTTCGAGATCCCCAGTTGGGTGGACGCTGACGAAGCGAGATTCAGCTTCTCCTACGACGCCTCCGACCCCGCCGACGTCACCATGATCGGCAGCGAGGGCAACTTCGGCTACGTCCCCGCCGCCGGAGCCGAGGGCGACGGGCATCTGAGGATCTGGACGGTCGACGGCAGCGCACGGAATCCCGGCAGCGCCGATCAGCAGGACGGCACCTACGTGGCGCCGGAGACGGACTACACGCTGGCGAACCTGGGCGGCAGCCCCGGCTCGTCTCTGGAGCTGTACGTCGAGGCGGTCCGGCCCGGCGCGACGCTCGGGGACCAGCGGATCGAGCTGTCGATGAAGCTCCACGCCGGCGCCGCAGCCGTCGCCCTCGACGCCGTCCGCCTCACCGCCATTCAGGACACGATGGCCGACGCCTACTCCGGCTTGGTTCGGTTGGCCGACGGGACCGTCAGCCTCAGCGGGGCCGACCTCGTCGCCCCCGGCTACAGCGGGCCGTGGGCACACGGCCGGACGTTCACCAACCAGCTCGCCTTCGACGTCGACGGCCTCAACGGCAACGGCTCGACGCCCAGCCTGCCCTCGCTGATCTCCGGCCACGACTGCATCGTCGTCGTCCAGGCAGACCAGGCGCTGTACTTCGACTGGGACGGCGACGAGTACCTCGCCCGCTTCGACACGAAGGCGATGCTCGCGCAAGGCGGGGCCGGCTACCTGCTGACGGAGGCCGACGGCGGGCGATGGGAGTTCAACGACTTCGATTACGCCGACGACCGCTACCAGCGGGGATCGTTCCACGGCTACACCTGGCCGGACGGCGCGACCGCCGCCGTCGTCAGCGAACGCGACGAAGACGGGCGAGTCCTCTGCGTCGTACGCCAGGCCGGCGATCCGGCCGAGATGAAGGAGGCGTTCACCTACGCCTACGACGTGGATCCAGCCGGGCAGAGCAAGGGGCTGCTGAAGAGCGTCTCGCTCAAACGCTGCTCCTCTTGCACCGGCGTCGACTGGCTGATCGTCGGCGAGGCCCAGTACGGGTATTATCAGTACGGTGACGACTACGGCTACCGCGGCGAGCTGAAGACAGCCGAGGTGTTCCTCGGCCACCGCGACGGCGGCGGGAACCACGCCATCGACACGACGCTGTACCGCTACCGATACAAGCAGGGCGACCCCGCGTACAACAAGCAGAACCCCCGCTACCCGAGTTGGCTCAAACTCGTCGTCGAGCCCGATTCGTACCAGCGGGCGCTCGGGGCAGAGACCCCGGTCGATCCGCTGACGGCCCCGGACGTCGACAAGTATGCCGCCTGCAATCTCACCTACTTCGCCGCCGGCTCGGACTACGAAGGGCGCGTCGAGACCCAGAAGATCCAGGGCGCCGGGCCGGGCAGCGACACGACGAGTGACACGGCCCGGCAACTTGCCTACAGCTACGCCGAGCCGACCGCCGACGGCCACGCCGAGGCGACCGGAT
>Ga0180438_10011452_pt1 | contig 10717 bp, 11 predicted proteins | sample SS_ome_12_FD_132455 | JGI IMG/M metagenome (GOLD analysis project Ga0180438, IMG submission 132455) | Hypersaline lake sediment archaeal communities from the Salton Sea, California, USA - SS_3_D_2 metaG | ecosystem: Environmental > Aquatic > Non-marine Saline and Alkaline > Hypersaline >... | reverse complement strand
ATCGGCTTAGGTGGTCCGGTTGTGCCGGACGTGAAATATAGAGCGGCTTCATCTTCATCCTGCATCTCAACTTCCGGCGGGATCACCGAGGCTTCGATTACCATATCCTCAAAGCGTTCCATGCCTCTGGGTACACCATCACCAACAAATATGTAATGCTCTATCGTCGGCAGCTGTGCATAGGCAGCCTCTACCCTTTCGGCGAATTGCTCGCCCAGAATCATCACCTTGGCTTCAACTATATCAACGCAGTATTTTAGGTCTCTACCGTCGAACCTGAAATTCAGGGGCACCGCCCATGCTCCGGTTCTTATGATGCCAAAATAGGCCTCAAGCCAGTCAATGGAGTTCATCATCCAGTGCACTACCCGGTCGCCCTTCCTAACCCCTCTTTCCACAAGGACATTAGCTACCCTGTTCACCCTCTGGTCGAATTCCTTCCACGTGATTTGCCTTCTAAACCCCTTACTCGGTCTCAGCTCGACCAGGGCGATATCGTTGGGGTACATTCGGGCATTCCTCGCTATCATCTCGACGACAGTCATTGCAGCTACCGCTCTCCTTTTCTCAAAATCACGTGCATTTTTATCCCAATGTCCGGGGTCTGTCAACCACAATTCGTGGAACACGGCGCTTATCGGGAAAAAGGCTAGGGCTCAGGTCTTTTTGGTAAACGGAGCATGATGCTAAAATTGTCTGTATGCCAGCCAATCTCCCACCCCACTATTTCGAGGCCGAGAAGAGGTACAGGGCAGCCAGAGACCCTGAGGAAAAAATCGCGGCCTTGCGAACAATGCTTGCCATTATGCCCAGACACAAGGGCACGGACAAGCTTCATGCTGACCTGAGACGGAAGATTGCTAAATTCTCACAGGAGGCAGAGAAAAAGTACGCTACGGCCAGGAGAACCGGCTTCTACATTCAACGCGAAGGCGCAGGACAGGTCATGTTAGTAGGTCCGGCCAACGCCGGCAAATCACAGCTTCTGGCAGCACTGACCGAGGCAATTCCCGAGATAGCTGGATATCCTTTCACGACCCAAGCACCGATTCCAGGAATGATGAAGTTCGAAGATATCCAGATACAACTGGTGGATACGCCACCCATCGGGCACAAGGAAGTACGGATACTACTGGCGAACACACTTAGGAACGCCGATCTAATCGCTATCATAATAGATTTGTCCTTGGAGCCGATAAGTCAGGTGGAGACCACTCTTCAAGGATTGAAAGAGGCACGAATAGAGCCTTCCACCAATGGCGCTGTACCAGTGAGTCCTGGCGCTTATCCTAGAAGGATGTTGATAGTGGGGAACAAGAATGACCTGGCAGGTACGAACGAGAACTGGAGTATCCTGAGTTCGCGGTATGGGAGCTTATTTCCAATCGTGTCAGTCTCAGCTGCGGAAGGCCGCGGCATGGACGACCTGAAAACAACGCTTTACCACGCCTTGAACATTATCCGGGTTTACACCAAGAGCCCCGGCGGCAAGGCCGACCTTAGCGATCCGATGATACTGGAAAAGGGTACCACCATGGAGGAAGCTGCTGAGAGCCTTCATAAAGACTTCCGTCGAAATCTGAGGTATGCCGTCGTTTGGGGTTCAGGCAAGTACGACGGGCAGAGAGTTAGCAAGGCACATATACTTCAAGACGGTGACATAATCGAGTTTCACATCTAGGCACATATCCCGCCGGCTACGCGCGGTTTCCACCTTCACAACCACAACAGCAATAAGCGTTTCTCACAATTGCACGGACAGACGGGATAGCGACGATTAGGGTGGCGCTGCCAATTTGACCGATGCTGGGCCTGTAAGTGTTCAGGACGGACCACCTTAAGACCCAGATGCTCGTTCGGTGTCTCCGTATTGACTTTACTGTTCTCCCTTAGTCATAATAGAAACGGCAGTTCGAATCGGGCAAAGGAGGTAGAGGACTATCATGATTAGAATAACGGGATTATGGATGGGCATCATAGCAATCGTCGTAGGAATATTGATTATAGCATTCCCAGACCTGCTAAGATGGATCCTGGGAATCGCCCTGATCGTGATGGGTGTAATGGCTATCATACCATCTGTGAGTCGATGACATGCTATAGGCACGGCCATTAGGGGAGCCGTCATGACCTCCTCTTGCCTGAGCCGTTAACTGCGAGACAGATGAGGCACGAATTCTAGCTCTCCACTGGCATTACCATTGTCGGAAGGAAACCCACGTCGAATTGTCACTTCTTCACAGCATCCTGCGCCTGTCATAGGTCCTGGATACCCATCTGCTAACCAAATTGCAGCACCAGTGATATAATTCGTTTGTGCTTGATAATTCAATGAGGAGGCTACCATGGATTGGTTTAGGGCTACAGGTATCAGGGTCATCGTTATCATCGCAATTGCTGTCGCAGTCTATCTTATTTGCCGCCCCATAGTTCGTTCCCTCATAGGAAGAATCGTGTCCCACCGGATGTCCGGCGAAGATAAGGCGGAAATTCAGCAGCGGACCAACACATTGTCTTCCATACTCATTAAGATCATCGGAATACTCATCTTGGTTGTCGCAGTAATTACCATATTGCCTGAATTCGGGGTGAATATTGCCACTCTCATTGCTGCTATTGGTATCGGAGGTCTGGCTATCGCTTTCGCCGCCCAGAGCCTGGTAAGGGACTTCATTGCAGGCTTCTTTATTCTTCTGGAAGACCAGTATGGAATTGGTGACGTGGTATCTATAGCCGGAATCGCCGGTGTGGTCGAGGACATCACCCTGCGACGCACCGTACTTAGAGATTTGGATGCTAATGTGCATTCAATCCCTAACGGCAAGGTGGAAGTGTCCACCAATATGACCAAGAAATACTCCAGGGTCAATCTTAACGTTTCCGTAGGCTACGGTCAGAACTTGAAACGTGTCATCGACACCATAAACGGAGTCTGCCAGGAAATGGCCCAGGAGCCGCAGTGGAAAGATGATTTCATCACAACACCCTCCGTTCTAAGGGTAGATAAGCTGGGTGATTCGGGCATAGACATCAAAATACTCGGCGATACCAAGCCGTCCAAGCAGTGGGCTATTATGGGCGAACTGCGGCTTCGCCTGAAAAACACGTTCGATAGGGAGGGTATAGAAATACCCTGGCCTCACACCAAGGTGTATTTCGGCAACGCTCCTGTGATTACGAGTGAGAACTAGCGGGATTCGAGGCAATATGGCGGCCGGCATGCGCAAATGAATCTACCGAGCGCAGAGAATCCGGCCAAGAAAGGTGGTGTAGCATGGCTGTGAAGCATTACGGAGAGATATACCGGTGCAGAATCTGTGGCAACAAGGTGGAAGTAATTGAGGTTGGCGGAGGCACCCTTGTTTGCTGCGGTAAGGAAATGGAGAGCATCGAGGACCAACCCGACACCACGGCTAACATACCGGACTCAGGTGGGTGATAGACTACCGACCTACCCAGCATCAAACTCGTTTGCCAGAGCGGCCAGACCTTCAGCCAGCGCCTCTATATAGTCCTTGTTTTCCACCTTAAGCTGCCAATCTGACGGAATGGCCTCTATACCAAGATACGCCCCCGCAATAGCACCCGCCATAGCCGCTATAGTATCAGTGTCACCGCCGAGGCTAACGGCGTAAGCTACGGTTTCTTTGTACGACCAATAATGCTTCAGGAAGCAATAGACTGCTGTAGGAACCGACCTGGGCGCTTCTATGCCATTCCCCAGCACTCTGATCACCCTGGTCCTATCCTGCTCGCCCAGCAGTTCCCCTATTTGGCCTACCTTTTCCCTGTACACCTGCTCCTGGACGAAGTTGTGGAGCCTGGACACAAAAGCCTCCCTATCAATATCTTCGTGCCAGGGCGTATTGAGAGCCAGGGCTACTGCGTAGGCCTGAAGCGCCGCCCCCTCCTTCCCCAATGCATGAGCATGAGTGATAGAACTCGACTGGTAGGCGACTTCCCTCAGTCGTTCCAGGTTACGGGAATACAACAGTCCCACCGGCGCCACTCTCATGGCGGAGCCATTACCAAAAGAGCCGCCCCGGTACACCTTGGTCGCGGCGTTGTACCAAGCCTCGCCGCCCTTTATCATCCCGAAAATCAGAGGAGGGCCTGGACCATAGCCACGCCATGGCTCCCTTTCATAGTTCTCGACAAAGGTTTGTGCCATATGCTCTCCGTCGAAGCCCTTGCTTTCCACAAGAGACTCGGCAATGCCTATCGTCATATGGGTATCATCGGTATGAACTAGCTCCTGCAGCTTGTCAGCAAGGGCAACAATGTCGTCAGCGGTGGACATTCCTCGCCCTTCTCGCCGGGCACCCACAGCATCCCCAATCGCGGTTCCCAGCAAGCATCCCAGGAACCTCGACCTCAGTTCTTTCTTATCCAAGTCTTTCACCGTTGCCCCTACTGCTCATGTCCGGCAACCAGTCGGTCCAAATCCCTATCAGATTTGGCGAGCATTTATTTGCACTGGTTGCAATTTTCCCTGCCCTTTATTATACTTGAATCGGTGGTTATAGATTTAGGTTATCTCATCTCTGTGAAAGCTCATTCGGGTTTCTCTACAAACGTTGGATGACCAAAGCTCTAGCCAAGTAGTACAAGAAAGGAGGTCATCCAATGGGATTTACAGACAAAACGCTACAATGTTCTGACTGCGGTGACACGTTCACGTTTACCGCTGATGAGCAAGAGTTCTATGCTAACAAGGGATATGCAAATGAACCTAAGCGATGCCCCGCTTGCCGCGAAGCCCGAAGAGCCCAGCGCAACAACTTCGGCGGGTACAGGTCAAGTCGCCAGATGTACCCTGCCGTATGCGCTCAGTGTGCCAAGGAATGTGAAGTACCTTTCGAGCCTCGAGAGGGCAGGCCGGTATATTGTAGTGATTGCTACAGCAAGATTAGAACAAGCAGCCGGCTGTGATTTCAGATATCTGGATTGCAGGGGGCTGGAACTGAAGCCAGCCCCCCCTGACAGTTCATAACCATGACGATTTCGGGAATTTCGGTGGATGGGCTGCACCAAGGTCAAAGCCATAGAATGGAAAGGCGGTTAAGAACATGAATATATATGTAGGCAATCTATCTCGCGAGACCAGCGAGGATGAATTGCGCCAGGCGTTTGAAGCTTTTGGGCAGGTGACATCCGTAAATATCATTAAGGATAGATACAGCGGTGAGTCCAGGGGCTTTGGATTTGTTGAGATGGCAACGAAGTCAGAGGCCCAGGCTGCAATTAACGGCCTCAACGGAACATCACTGGGGGACCGGACTCTTAATGTCAACGAGGCGCGTCCGCGCGCCGAAGGTGGCAGGGGCGGCGGCCCCTACGGTAGAGGTGGCGGGTTTGGTGGAGGTGGCAGGCGACGCAGATACTAGTAGGTTAGGCATATCTCGCGGGTGGCTCCTAGGGCAGTCATCTGTCCGGCCTATGCGGCAATAGGTGCTCAAGTCTGGCACTGATCGAAGACAGATAATACCCACTCACATACACTTCAAACCCTGAGAGCTTGTTGTAACGCCTGAAGTTGAGCAAGCATCTCGGGTGAAGAGGTGACCGGTATCGTTATGGGGACAGGCCCAGGATGACTTCACCAAGGGCTTAGATCTCCCCCTGCGTGCTACTTGACTGTCCTGATTCCAGACTCGCTGGGAGTACGGTGCCGTACCTAACGCACAGGGGTATCACCTTGCCTTTTATCCCGATTTGTGCTACAGTGCCATCTGCGACAAGTCAGTCCAAGAGGAGGTAATGTTGGACAAAGAGACAACAGCCGAAATCACGGCCAGAGGTCGATCAACAGGGCAGGTTAGGTGTATGAACTGCATGAATCGGATCACGCCACCAAGGGGAGCGAAAGAATACAAGTGCCCGCATTGCGGCTTTGAGTGGCGCATAACCTGGCTGTGGCCGGACTTTCCCAGGATCAGAGGGCCAGTTTGGGATGTAAACAGGCGGCTAACTCAAGAAGCTACAGCCAAGACCACCAAAAGGAAGGGAAAGAAGTAAGTATGGCTCTAAACAGAAAGATAGCGTATATCGATCTGACTACAGGCGACGTTCAGACCAAACCCATTCCTATCAAGATACGCAAGATGTTTCTTGGCGGTAGAGGGCTGGACATGTACCTGATGTACAACCACATAAAACCGGGGGTCGACCCGTTAGGGCCAGACAATGTAGCCTTTGTCAGTGCCGGCGTTTTGGTTGGGACTCTGGCCTCCGCTTCCGCCAGAACCCACATTGGAGGCAAATCGCCGCTTACTGGCTATGTTGGCAGCGCCAACATGGGCGGTTTCTTTGCCATGGAGATGCGGCTTGCTGGCTTCGACCATCTGGTCATAAAAGGCAAGGCAAAGAAGCCGGTGTACTTGTGGATCCACAATGGTGAAATTGAGATAAGGGATGCCGCAAATGTCTGGGGAAAGGATACCAACCAGACACGGGAGGTTATTCGGGACGAGCTGGGCGATAGGGAGGTCAAGGTACTGACTATCGGACCAGCCGGCGAAAACCTTGTAAGGTTTGCCAACGTCATCACCGGACTTAAGAACGCCGGCGGCAGGACAGGGATGGGCGCACTTCTGGGATCCAAGAACCTCAAGGCAATAGCGGTCAGGGGTTCTATGGATATTAAGATAGCCCACCCTGAAGAAGCTCTGGAGTATAACAAGCACGTGATTGACATGATAACCTCTGCCAAGGTATCCAAGACGCAGGGCAGATTAGGCACCCCGTTCATTTGGGGAGCAACCAATTCCTGGGGGGGAATCCGGACTAGGAACTTTCAGGCGAACCAATTCGAGTACTGCGATGCCACCGAGGCAGAAGCCATTGACGAGCACGTGACCGGCTACGCCAGTTGTTTCGGCTGTCAGGTTCACTGCCGGGCCAAATATGTTATCCCGTCAGGCGAATACGCCGGTGTTTATGATGAAGGCCCCGAATACACGGTGCAGGGTGCCTTAACTGCTGAGACGGGCTGTTCCGACCTTGTTGCCCTGCTAGCTGGTAGCCACCTGCTAAATGCGTACGGCATAGACTGCCTCGAGGCAGGGAGCATGATTGCTTGGGCAATGGAACTCTACGAAGCCGGAATCCTTACCGACAAAGATACCGGTGGCCTCGAACTAAGGTTCGGCAATGCTGAGGCACTCAATGAGATGATACACCGTATCGCCCGGCGAGAAGGTCTGGGTGACATTCTAGCCGAAGGGCCGCTACGAGCAGCCAAGAAGATACGCAAGGGTTCCAAGAAATACCTGATCCACGTGAAAGGCATGAGCAATCTTCACTCGGATGAGAGAGCAACACCGGCCCTGGCTCTTAATGTGGCTGTCGCTTCCAGGGGCTCTGACCACCTCAGAGGCCGGCCAGCGATCGACCTTTACGGCTTGCCCGAACCTGTGCTTAGGAGGGTATATAGCCAGCCGGTGCCTTACGATGGGCCGCTAACCTCGCACTGGAAAGACTACGAAGGCAAACCCTGGATGGTAAGATGGCAGGAGACGTGCTATGAGGCCGTGGATTGTCTTGGAATATGTAAATACCACACCATATTCTTGGGGCCGAATTTCCCCAACTTCGAAGAGTGGTCCCGGCTACTCTACCTCAACACTGGACTGGAGTTATCCCCGCTTGACATCTGGAACGTCGGCGACAGATGTTATACCCTCGAAAGGATGTTCAACATCAGGGAAGGGCTGACCAGAAAAGACGATTGGCTGGCTGACCGATACTACGACGAGCCGACGACACGAGGTGTGCCCGCCGCCTGTGGCAAGACAATTGACAGAAAGAAATTCACCAAAATGATAGATGAGTACTATGAGCATCATGGCTGGGACGAGAATGGCGTTCCCAAACCTGAGCACTTGAAAAAACTGGGCATAGACAAAGAGCCATCGCATATGCTCTAGCATCTGCAACATGATCTAAGGAGGACTAGTTAATGGCAAAGGTTCTAGTGATAGATTATGACAAGTGTACTGGCTGCCGAATATGCGAGCAGGTTTGCGCTGTAAAACACTCGGGCGTAGTCAATCCTGCCCGGAGTCGTATCAGAATAATCAAGTGGGAGGAAGAGGGACGATATGTCCCGATGGTGTGCCAGCAATGTGAATCGGCTCCCTGCCAGTTGATATGTCCCGTCAAGGCTATTTCGCGCGACGAGAGCCTTAATAGAGTAATGATCGACTACGACCTTTGTATCGGCTGCCGCATGTGTGTCGCCATCTGTCCCTTTGGTGGTATGTCGTTTGATCCCCTGGCCCAGAAGGTAATAAAGTGTGACTTCTGCGACGGTGACCCGCTCTGCGCCAAGTTCTGCGACGTGCACGCCATAGAATATGTTGATGCGAGTGAGCAGAGCGTTGAGAAGCAGATAGCAACCGCAGACAAATTCTCAGGGTTGCTGCGGAAGGTTACGGCCGCCATAGCCTCTGTATAGCGGAGAGCAGGCCCACTAGACATCGCCTACGTAGAAACGCCTCGCAAAGGCCAACGACTTGCTTTCCCACCAGCAAACAAGACCACTCAGGTCAGTTTTTCTATAATGATTATCCGGCATGCTTGCCAGAAGCGAACCCTGCGTTATGACAGTTGACACGACTTCAAGAACGAGCGAGACAATGAGCGTCAAAGTAAACATCCACCCTTTTTTGTCTCAGCATACTGACGGAAAAGACGTGGTTGAGGTGAACGGCAGAACTGTAGGTGAGTGCCTCCAGCACCTGGTTACCCGCTTTCCTGATCTCAGGCAATGGCTGTTTGAAAAGGATGGCAGGTTAAACAGGCTGGTTGAAATCTACGTCAATGCGGAAAGCTCCTACCCCGAGGAATTGGCTAAGCCAGTCAAAGACGGAGACCAGCTTTACATACTGATTATAATCTCTGGTGGGTGAGATACACGGGATCCCAACCGGACAATCCCCACCACATATCCACAAACCCTGCCAGAATAACGGCAATAGGTTGCCACCTCCCTCAAGCTGCCTGGCTGCTTACTCCGCATAGGATCAATCTATTTGACAATGGGCTCAAAGGCAAAGAAGACTCTCTCTGCCTTTATGGTCTCTTTCTTCACCTCTATGGGGTGCGATGGGACCTCGAACACCACCAGCTGAACTTCGTCACCCTCCTTGAGAGTCTCCGGCGGGCAGTTCACCATTCGACTGAGTATGTGCCTGACCGGACTGTTCTCGCCCAGGTCAATCCAGGCATCAATCAAAGGGGGTTCGAAACAGATGGGGACTCCACCCCATTTCTCTACCACAACCCCTACCTTCCCTCTCCTGGGCAATTCGATCCACTCAAGCTCTTCAGCGTAACACGCAGGGCATATCACCCGAGGCGGATATGATACCCGCCCGCACTTGGTACATCTGGTGGTCGTAAACTTACCTTCACTAAGGTTCTCGTAAAATTTGTGTATACGGTTAAATTCCCTCGCCTCGATCGGCCACATGTCCAGCGTAGGAGAATATCTTCCCTCAAGGAAAGGAATTCCTGCTGTCGCCATCCTTTGCCTCCTTTACTTTTTGGGCTCCCTGCCGTAGACAACGATCGTGTGCTCTACGTTGGACCCGCTCAAGTTGTGCGTAAGGCCAACTACGGCCTTACTGACCTGGTTTGCGGCTCTGCCTTGAAGTTGCCTTAGTATCTCGATACCCTGGCGGATCCCGGTCGCCCCGAAGGGATGTCCACAGGAAAGAAGACCACCATCGGTATTCGTGGGGGTAACACCACCGATCTCTATCTGTCCTGACTCAACAAAAGGTCCGCCTTCTCCCTTTCTACAGAATCCCAGCTCTTCTACCTCCACAATCTCGGAAATACTGAAACAATCATGCACCTGGGCAACGTCCACTTCCGCCGCGCTGATTTTGGCGCTGGCATAGGCCTTTTTGGCAGCCAGCCTTAAATGTGGCCAATCGCCCAGATGCTCTCCCGGCCAGTTAGCGCTTACACTATGAACCGAAGCTTGAGCTCCGCCGATAACATAGACAAGGGGCCTATCACTGAGCTCCTTTGCCTTCTCCTCAGAAGCGATAATCACTGCCGCAGAGCCATCCGTCAATGGGCAACAATCATACAACCCGAGAGGAGCAGCTATCTCCGTCGCATTGAGCACATCTTCCATCGTCAACTTCCTCTGGAAGTGCCCCTTGGGATTAACGTAGCCATAGTCATAATTCACTACGGAAACCTTCCCTAACTGTTCCTTTTTGGTCCCGTAATGTTTCATATGCTCCTTAGCGATCATGGCAAACCATAGCGGCGGCGGCCCGATACCCTGCGGGCCATCCCAGTCATGGTCTATTGCAGCAATCTCATCATACTGCACTTGCCATCTCTCCGGAGTGTAGAGTTTTTCACACCCTACCACCATCACCACCTCAGACATTCCGCTCTCCACGAGTCCCTTGGCCAGGAGAATCCCCGTGCTTCCCCCCGCACAGAGGACATCCACCCGGGCACAGATAGAAGTCGGTTTCAACCCCAGTCTCTCCGCCACAACGGGGGCTGTATTGGCCTGGGCAGAACGCCTGCCCACGAAAGTGGAGGCAAAAAGTAGACCGTCAATAGCCGTTGGCCTGAGTCCAGGCACATCCTCCAGACATGCCTTGGCAGCCTCCTGAACCAAGTCGATATAGCTTGCTTCCCTAACACCCCACTTGCACATGCCACCTGCAACTATACAAGGATT
>Ga0180438_10011451_pt1 | contig 10719 bp, 6 predicted proteins | sample SS_ome_12_FD_132455 | JGI IMG/M metagenome (GOLD analysis project Ga0180438, IMG submission 132455) | Hypersaline lake sediment archaeal communities from the Salton Sea, California, USA - SS_3_D_2 metaG | ecosystem: Environmental > Aquatic > Non-marine Saline and Alkaline > Hypersaline >... | reverse complement strand
GTCCACGCCGCAGACGGACAGGTCGTCCTGCAAGACCTGTACATCCTCGGTGAAGGCAATACTCACCCGATCGACGTTGACCCAGGACAGCTCGTCGAGCTGCGCCGCCCCCTCCGGAACCGCATACCCGAAGTCGCCGCCCAGCTCACCGACGAAGGCCGCCTCCCAGCTCGTGGAGCCGACCCCCACGCCGGCCACCTGCGCCGCAGCCCCGCCCAGCCTCGCCAATGCGAAGTTGCGCTCGACGGTCCCGCCGGCCGGCACGACGACGTTGTAGTGGGCCTGCGGCTGATAGCCCTCCGCCCACGCGGTCACGGTGTAGGTTCCCTCGGCGAGGCCGATCGCATACACACCGTTCGGCTGGCTCATTCCCGATCCGCTGCGCTGGGCGACGACGATCGCGTCGGCAATCTCGTCGCCGGTGGCGGCATCGGTGATCGTCCCATGAATGAAGCCCGGGTCGAGCACGACGGACGGCCCCCACCGTTTGGCGCTGAGGGAGTAGTCCGTTCCGTACTCGGGGAAGATGCCCGGCCCGAACCACCTGTAGGTCAATCGGGCGTAGTAGACGCCGTCGGCGGGGCATTGAACGACCAACGACTCGCCCTGGCCGATGCCCCAGTCGTCCACGTGCGCCAACAGTGTCGTGCCGTCGAAGGCGTACAGGTCGATGACCGGGTCGCAGTTGGGCCCGACGTCGGCCGTGCCGAACTCATACCAGACATCCGCGAGGGCGTAGCACTTGACCCAGTCCTCGTCGGTTGGGCTGTGGAAGTTGTGGAACTGATCGATCGGGCTCTCGAGCACGATGACATTCGCATCGGAATACGTGTTATCGGGCTCGTAGTCATCCCACATGATGATCAGATCGGCGTCTGCGCCCGGGCCGGCGGGGTCGCCTTGCGTTGCGGCAGTCAGGGCGGCCGGCGTGGCCGAGGCGAGGGCGTCCAACGGCTCGCCGGGCGGGGCGAGGAGCAGATCCTCACAGACAGCGGGCGCCGGGGCCTGCCCGGCGGGCGGGGGCGCGGGCAGAGACGGGGCGCCGTCGAGCAGCAGGCGTGGCTCCATCTGCTCGATCAGAGACGGCAGGCCCATGGATTGACCTCTCGGCCTCATACCCCTTGCCTCCGGACGGCGAACGACGCTGGGGTGCGCGTACAAAGGCGGCCAAACAGCCAGACAACGCCGGAAGCCTTTTTACCCCGAAATCCGCCAAAAAGCAACGGTTTTGTCACGTTTCGCCCTCCTGCCTGCCCCCACCGTCAACAGGGCCCGTCGACACCGGCGGCCCACGTTCAGGCTGACGGGAACGCCCATGGGCGGCCGTCGCGGCGCGGGCCGCCCGATCATCGTGCCGGGCGGCCCTCAGTGACACGGAGCGTCGTCGATCCGCCTCCGCAGCCGAGTGCAGGGCGGTCATTGCGGCGTCTCCTTTCTTCCACCGCTGCCTGAGACTCGGCCGGGCGTCCACGCGGCGGCAACACCCCCGGCGTGTGCTTGTCGCAGCCGGCTCCCGGCTTGCCGCTTCGGCGGATCGACGGCGCTCGGCATCGAAAGACCTCTTGTGGTTCGCTCACGGCGGAGGACGGGGGCCGGCGGCCGAGCCGGGCCTGGTTGCGCTTGAGGGAAGATCGGTCGTCTGTGCCTTCCATCGCTCTGCCGCCTCTCCGAAGAGAGATACGCAAGAGGAGCGTTGACCTTGCGCGCCCGGGGACCGGGCAAGAGAATGCGCTCGACCATGCGGGCCGTCAGTGTTAGCCTTGGGGCCGGACGGCTCGGGGCGTGCCCGACGCAGGAAGGCTGGCCCCCCGCGGCCGGGGATGCGCCGAATGCCCGACCCGAACCACACGCGGATGGGGGGCGAAGACGAGGCATTCCACACCACGCGGTGGACGGAGATCCTCGGCGCGCAGGCGGCGGACGAAGACCACCGGCGAGAGCTGTGCGCCACGATCATGGGGCAGTACTGGAAGCCGGTGTACGGCTACCTGAGGCGGAGGGGCTTCGACAACGAGAGGGCGAAGGACCTGACACAGGGCTTCTTCTGCGAGATCCTGCTCGAGCGCCGCCTTCTCGAGCGGGCCGACCGGCGGAAGGGGAAGTTCCGCACCTTCGTGCTGACCGCCCTGGACCACTACACGATCGACGTCCTCCGGGCCGAGAGGGCGAACAAGCGAATGCCCCGCCAGGGGCTCGTCAGCCTGGACGGGGCGGATGGTCCCGACGTCCCCGAGCCGAGGGACGGGCTCACGCCGGAGGACGCCTTCAATCACACGTGGGCGGCGTCGCTGATCGACCAGGTGCTCGACGAGGTGGAGGCCGGCTGTCGGGAGGCCGGCCTCGGCAAGCACTGGGCGGTGTTCGAGACGATGGTGGTCCGGCCCCTGCTCGACCACGAGCCGCCGCAACTGCGTCCGCTCTGCGACAGGCTGGGCATCGAGTCGGAAGCCAAGGCCTACAACATGAACGTCACGGTCAAGCGCCGCTTCCAGGCCGCCCTGAGGCGGCGCGTCCGGCAGTACGTCAGCTCGGACGTCGAGGTCGAGCAGGAGATCCGCGACATGATGGAGGTGCTGTCGAAGGGAAGCAGCGGATGAGCCCGCCCCGCGGGCCTCAGGACTCTTCCGACTCCTTCGTCCCAACGGCCCGCGTGCAGACGTCCCGGGCCTGCGAGAACAGCCGGGCCAGTTGCGGCGTCATCCAGCACTTCTCGGCCAGTACGCCAAAGGAGAGCTGGAGCTCTTCGTAGGAGAACGTGGAGAGCTTTCGGGCGTGGTGTACCAGCCCGTAGGCCGTGGCCCCGTAGTAGATCGTGACGGCGACGTAGGAGGACATCTCCCCCGAGACCCCCTGCCCGGCCCGCTTGCCGTAGGCCTTCAGGACGCGGACGACGTCCAGGGGCGTGTCGGGGCTTACCAGCAGGTCGCCTATCGTGCGTCCCTGGAGGGCCATCGCCTCGTCGCACGGCCTCTGGAGGGCGGCCGTCAGGGCATCTCGCCGCACGTGGTCCTGCGGTCGCTTGTCCGTGCTCCCCCCGCGCGGCTCGCCCGCGGGCTGCCGCTCGTCTACGCCGATGGCCAGGAGTCGGGCGAGCTGCTCGGGCCCCAGTTCGAACGTCTTCCGCTTACTCACCTGTCCCGCTCCTGACGTGACAGCATCCATCGGCCGAGCGCGAATCCCGAGGCGTCTTGCTGAAGCGCCCACCCGGCAGGCATCCGCACCATAGGATACGCAATCGCCGGCCTGATTTTGCGCCGCCTGCCGGGATATTTCCATTCTGTGCGGCGAAGCGCAAGATCGGCGGCCCGCTCACGTATCACTGCATGGGGGGCGCGGCGATCCGCCGGACCGGGCCGCCGCGCCGATGCGGGACGACCGGCCGGAGCGGCACTATCGGCTTGACAGCGTCACGCGGAGATCGGAAACTCCCTGCGAGCATCTCGACAGATACGGCGCTCGCTGGTTGGGCTTCACGATCGGACGGTCCTCAGGGCGGAGGGCACGCCGATCGCGGCAGGGGCCAAAGATGTCGGACAACGGCGCTGAGCCACCAGACCCTCGCAAGACGAGCACTCCGACAGGGCGTTCCGGCCTGCCGGAGACGGAGCTTCCGACCCTCAGCCAGACGACCGGCGCCGGGGGCGGCCCGCCCGAAAAGGCGGACGGGGAGTTCTCGCCCAACCTGCCCGTCCCCGGGCGCATGTGGGGGAAGTACCTGATCGAGAGGTCCCTCGGCCGCGGCGGCCAGGCCGAAGTCTATCAGGCCTTCGACCGGTCCGGGCTGGCCGGCCACGTGGCGCTGAAGGTCCCGCGCGAACCCGTTCCGACCTCGTCGGTGGAGACCTGGTCGGCTGCGGAATGCGGCCCGCTCGTCCAGCTCGACCATCCCCACATCGTCCGCGCCCTGGATGCCGGCTGCATCCACGGCGTGCCGTATGTCGCCACGCAACTGGTCCAGGGCCTCCCTCTGGACGCCCATGCGAAGGGCCTCCCCCCCTCGGACGGGCAGATTCTCGAATGGACGATCCAGTTGGCCGACGCGCTCGTCTGCGCCCACGGCCGCGGGATCGTCCACCGTGACATCAAGCCGAGGAACGTGATCATCACGCCCGAGGGGCGCCCACTGCTGCTGGACTTCGGGATCGCCACGCTCCTCAGCGCCTACCAGAGCGACCACGGCGCGGGGGTCTCCGGAACACCGACCTTCATGCCCCCGGAGCAGGCCCGAGGCGACCCGGGCGCCGATCACCGGGTGGACGTCTTCGCCCTCGGCGGCGTCCTGAAGTACCTTCTCGAGGGCGTCGGCCCCTATGGGCAGACCGACAACCCCCTGGAGGCCGCCCGTCGCGGCCAGATCCAACCGGCCGACGAGCGGTCCGGCCCCCCCACACGCCGCGGACTGGCCCGTGTCGCCAACCGCGCCGCGGAAGCTGACCCCGACAGGAGATACCGCAACGCCGACGAGATGAGACGGGCCCTGCGCCGCCTCAAGGGGCGAACCCGAAGGAAGCTGCTTGCCGTCGCCATGGCCGTGCTGGCCTTGGCGGCCGTCGGGGCCGTCGTGGCGGTCGGGGGCGGATCCTCCGACAGCTCGAACACGGCCGCGGCGCGTCTGGCGGTCGCCCGGGGGAACCAGGCCTTCGTCGAGAAGGACCTCGGCGAGGCGAAGGCGACGTTCGAGCGTGTGCTCGCCATGCCCGCTGTCGCCGACGGCGTCCGGGCCGACGCGCTGGCAGGGCTGGGGCGCATCGCCTCGATGGAAGGCGACCAGCCGACGGCGACGAAGCGGTACACCGAGGCGCTCGCGCGCGACGCGGGGAACTTCCGGGCCCTGGTGGGCCTGACCTGCCTGCTGGTCCGCGAACAGAAGCACGGCGAGGCGGCCGATCTGCTCCGGGCACGGTCAGGCGACGAATGGCTCGTGCGGCTCGTCGAGAGGTGGCAGCAGCGCGACATCCGCCTGCGGCGAAGGGAGGCCATCCACAGACTCATTGACGAGTTGCTGGAGCAGTACAAGAAGGACCCGAACGCCGGCCGCGCCGAGGACCCGTGGACCAGCCGACGCCTCGCCGTCTGCTTCTGCCAGATGAAGTCGCGTGGCGGCCCGGCCTACCACGAAGGGGAGGATGCGTTCCTGGTCGGCGCGCTGGCCGCCAAGGCCCTCGAGGCCGGGCCGTTCGACGTCGTCGAGCGGGAGGAGTTGGAGGGCATTCTGTCGGAGCTCCGGCTGGCGACGACGGGCCTGGCCGATCCCCGGTCGGCCCTCCGCTTCGGGGAGCTTCGCATCGCACGCGCGATGGTCTTCGTCACCGTCTATCGCGACGGCCCGGGGGCCTCGATCTCCGCGAGGGTGGTCGACACGGAGACGACGCGGATCCGCGGGATCGTCTCCGCCGAGGTGAAGCGCGGCGAGGTCCTTCACCCCACCACGGCCGACGGGATCGCGGCGAAGCTGACGCCCATCCTGTGGAGGGCCTTCCCCCTGCGCGGGCGCATCGCGGAGGTCATGGGCGACAGGGTCAGGCTGAACATCGGCCGCGCCGTGGGGGTCCGCGAACGCGCGGTCTTCACCGTGCTGGCCGACGACGGGTCGAACCGGCAGATCGGCGAGTTGAGCGTGACGCGAGCCGACGATGCCTCCGCCGAGGCCGCCGTGGTCAAGTCGAACGCGCTGCTCGAGGAATCCCTGCGTGTGCAAGCGAAGTCGCCGGAACGAGCGAAGCGGCCGGAGTAATCTCTCCCGCACGTGCCGCGCCCTGCTGTGCATGGCAACGGGGGCCGCCGGCATCCTCATCGGCGGCTGCGCCGCGACCGGGCCCGTGACGGAGCACTGGACCCGAACGTACGATCCCCGGCGCTACGGCAAGGACGAGCAGTCGATCGCCAGGCACTTCAACCTTCACCGCGGCCGGTGGTGGAACTACTACTCGCGCGGCCGCTGGCACCTGGAGTACGGCCACGACAAGCAGGCCGAGGAGGACTTCCGCCGTGCCCTCCGCCTGCGCAGGGCCGACAAGCGAAGCGCCCGAAGCTACGGGATGCACTTCTGGGACTACTTCGCCCGTCGCGAGCTGGGCATTGCGCTGCTCCGTCAGGGGAAGTACGCCGAGTCGGCCAGGCAGTTGGAGGCGTCGATGGCCTCGGAGGCGTCGGCGAAGGCGGCCTTCTACCTCAACAAGGCCCGCGCGGAGAAGCTGCGTCAAAGCCGCGTCGACCGGGCCCCGCCGACGATCAAGATCGACGCACAGGCAGGGAAGATCCTCACCAACCGGCTGACCGCGGCGATCCGGGCGGAGGTGACCGACGACCAGTTCGTCGGCGCGGTATCGGTCGGCGGGCGGGATCTTTACGTCGAGCTGGCCCGCCGCCGCATCGACGTCCTCGAGCAGGTCCGCCTGAAGCCCGGCCGGAACGTCGTCTCGATCGAGGCGACGGACCTGGCCGGCCGGACCGCGTCGGAGCAGGTCGAGGTCACCGTGGACGTCAGGCCGCCGGTGGTGTGCATCACGCGGGCGGCCGCCAAGCCGGGCGATCGAGACACCGTGGAGGTCGACCTGGCGGCCCTGGACGATCTGGGCCTGCGGGAGATCCGCGTGGGGGCGGCGAGGATCGCCTGCGACGGGGCGAGGCGGAAGGCGGTTCAGCGCCTGGAGGCGAAGGTCGGGCCGGACGGGCTGCATCTTTCGGCCGTCGACCTCGCCGGCAACGTCACGTCCGCGGTGGTGGACGTGCTGGCCGTCGCCTCGGCGCCCCGGGCTCGCCGTCCGGGCGGGGGCGAGGCCGTGTACGTTGCGGCCGGGCCGCTAGGGCCGCCCGGACCGCCCGGGCCGAGCGCAGACCTCACCGGCCCCCGCCTGCTCAGGCTGCCCAAGGTGACGCTGACGGTCGCCGACGAGAAGTTCTACCTCGACGGCGAGGCGGAGGATCCGGAGGGCATCCGGTCCATCGTGGTCAATGGGGAGTCGCTGCTCATCGAGCCCGGGACCAGAAAGGCGGTCTTCAGCCCCTGGATCCCGTTGAAGCCCGGGAGAAACGACATCACCGTTGTGGCCACGGACCGGGCGGGCAACACGACGCGGTGGGTGGTCCGGGTCCGGAGGATCGAGCCGGTGATGTTCGCCGCCGCCGCGCGGTACACGATCGGCCTGTCGCCCCTGGTCGAGCGCGGGCCGATCAAAGGGAGCGGTTTCTCGCTCCATGAAGACATCCAATCGGCGCTCATCGAGGACAGGCCGGAGCGGTTCAACGTCGTCGAGCGGGACATGGAGGCCCTCGAGCGGATCGTCACAGAACTCAAGATCGCCGCCCTGAGCGAGAAGGACAAGGCGATCGGCCTGGGGAAGGAGCTTCACGCCGAAGCGATGCTCTTCGGTTCCGTCGAGGAAGGCAGCAGGAAGGGCAGGACATACATGAACGTCATGCTCCGCCTGGTCGACGTCGGGACCCGGAGGATCCTCTGCGCCGTGGATGCCTATCACGAGGACAAGGACCGGATGGCCGTTCGCAAGAGGTGCGCAAAGGCACTTGTCTCGAAGCTCAAGAGGAAGTTCCCTCTGATCAAGGCCACCGTCGTGGGGCGTAAGGGCGACGTGATCGAAGTCGATCGCGGCATGGAGCATGCGCTCCGCCAGGGCATGAGGCTGCTGCTGTACCGCAAGCGGATCCGCGCCGGCAGGCCGGCCATGCCGGAGGCGATCGAGTACAAGGGCCGGCAGGTCGAGGCGGTGATCCGGGAGCTCGCCGCGAAGCAGTGCACCGCGAAGCTGACCGACGCAAGGGCGGCCGAGGCGGTCAAGTCCGGGGACATGGTGATAACGAAATGACTCTGAAGCGGCCCTGCTGGATCGGCGTGATCGGCTGCCTCGCCGTGGCGGCCCCGACGTCGACGCTCCGCGCTCAACTGGCGGCGCCCGACGTGACCGTCACGCCCAAGCCGGTCGGCTCGGGCGCGAGGGCGCTGGGGCAGTCGGCCTTCATCGCCGTAGCCGACGACGCGACCGCCGCCTCCTGGAACCCCGCCGGGCTGACCCAGCTCGAGAGGCCCGAGTTCTCGGTGGTCGGCGCTTGGCTGGATGCCGTCAATCACTTCTCCTCCTCGTCGGCGGACATCGCGGTCGGCAGAGAAGCCTGGAGCCAGCCCGAGCTCAACTTCGTCAGCTTCGCCTACCCGCTGACCGTGGCCAACAGGGACCTCGTCCTGTCGCTGAACTACCACCAGGTCTACGACTTCGGCCTCGACGTGGGCTTCCGTCAGACCGTCCGAGGGGCCGGCACGGTGCTGCCTCTGGACCTGAACGTCCAGTCCGAGGGGGGCGTGTCGGCGACCTCGCTGGCCGGGGGCTTCTCGCTGACGCCGTCGCTGGCGTTGGGCCTGGCGGTCAACGCCTACCACAACGGCCTGTACGGCCCCGACGCGTGGGAGGTGACGACGGAGGCGACGGGTGCGGGGACGCTGGCGGGCCTGCCGGTCAGCTTCGACTTCCACAACACCGAGCAGTTCGACCGCTTCCACGCCTGGAACGTGACGGTCGGCATGATGTGGGACATCTGGGCGCGGGACGAACGGATGTTGACCTTCGGGTGCGTGCTGCATTCGCCCTACACCGCCGAGGTGAACCGCAGAAGCAAGACGACCTCCATACTCCGCGGGTTCGGGGGCGCGCCGACCGTCGCCGTCGTCTCGGAGGACTACGAGATCGACTTCCCCCTGTCGGTCGGGGCAGGGGTGAACTACAGGGCCTCCGACGCCTGGAGCATTGCCGGCGACGTGCAGTGGACGGACTGGTCCAAGTTCGAGCAGGAGGACGAGCGGGGCGTGCGGACCTCCCCCATCGGCGGCGGGCCGACCGGCGACCTGTCGGACACCGTGGCGGCCAGGCTCGGCACGGAGTACCTCATCTTCCTCGACAACGCCGTGCTGGCCCTGCGAGGCGGGCTGTTCTACGAGCCCCGCCCCGCGCTGGGCACGCCGATGGACGTCTACGGTTTCAGCGTCGGAACGGGCCTGTCCACCGGGCAGGTCAGCGTGGACTTCGCCTACCAGTTCCGCTGCGGGCAAAGCAAGAGCGGGGCGAACCTCGGGCTCTCGGACGACACGTCCTTCCGCACCGAGGAACACTGGTTCGTCGCGTCTGTGATCGTCTACTTCTGACCCGCCCCGGCCAGACCCCCGCAACGGCCGGCCCGATCACCCACCTTGCCTCTGCCGGGCCCGACCCGACCGGCCGCTCGCCGCCTACTCGACGCTGAACCGGTGCACCATCGTGTGGCGGTACGTCTGCCCGGGGCGGAGAACGGGGGAGGGGAAGGTCTTCCGGTTGGGCGAGTCCGGGTAGTGCTGCGTCTCGAGGCAGAAGCCGTGGTGCTTCCGGTAGGTCACGCCGCCAGCGCCCTTGACGTTGCGCAGGTGGTTGCCCGTGTAGAGCTGCACGGCGGGCTGATCGGTGTAGAGGCTCATGACGCGGCCGCTGACGGGCTCGGTCACGACGGCGGCCAGACGGAGCTTGCCCGGCTTGCCGCGAAGGACGAAGTTGTGGTCGTAGCCGGCCTTCAGCTCGGCGATCCGCTTGCCGATGGGCGTCGGTTTGGTGAAGTCCAGCGGCGTGCCGCGAACGCTCCTGATCTCGCCGGTGGGGATCAGCCCGGGGCCCGGCACGGTGTAGTCGTCGGCGTGGAGCATGAGCTTGTGGCCCAGCACGTCCCCGGCGGCCGGGCCGGCCAGGTTCCAGTACGTGTGGTTGGCCAGGTTCACGATCGTCGGCTTGTCGGTGCTCGCCGACAATTCGGCCATGAGCTCGTTGTTGCCGGTCAGGCTGTAGACGGCCGTCACGCGCAGGTTGCCCGGGTAGCCCTCCTCGCCGTCCTTGCTGAGGTAGGTGAACCTCACGCCGGCCGACCTCTCGCCGCGGACCGGCTCGGCGTCCCACAGCCGCTTGTCGAAGCCCTTCCGCCCGCCGTGGATGTGGTTGCTCCCGCTGTTTCTCGTCAGCGCGTACGTCTTGCCGTCCAGCCTGAACGTCGCGTTGGCGATCCGGTTGGCGTACCGCCCCACCGTCGCGCCGAAGTAGCCGCTGTTGGTCAGCCAGCCCTCGAACGTCGCGTGCCCCAGCGTCACCTCGGCCGGCTTGCCGTCGCGGTCGGGGACCGCCACCCCAACCGTCGTGGCCCCGTAGTCCGTCAGCCGGACCTCCATGCCGCCGGCGTTGGCCAGCGTGAACAGGTGCACCGCCCGCCCGTCCGGCAGCTTGCCGAACGGCGCCTTGGCGACGGTCGGCCTCGCCTTGTTCCGCTTCGCGCTGTCGGCCGGTCGCGGCGGCGGCTTCGCTTCGCACCACGCCGCCGACAGGCAGCATCCGACCAGCCAGGGAAGGGCCGATCTGCTACCGTGCCACGTCATCGTGTGTCCTCCTCGTTCCTGCCGCGAACCGGGGAGGGATCCTCCGCCCGCGCTCAGGACTCGCCGTACAGGCTATCCGTCGCGGGCAGAAGCGGTCAAGGCCGATGCCCCATCCTGCGGAGCGCGGAGACGCCGGTGGAAGTTCCGCTCAACGGGCAGACAGGGCCGTCTCCCGCCAGGCAGCGAGTCAACGAATGAACCTAAGCGGTCTCCGGTAAGTTCGTTGGGGTTCCTGCGCAGGACGCAGTTCGGCAGGCAAGGAGGCCGAAGCAGGCGATGCCGTGGCATCGTCGATGCAGGCCGACGCAGACAGGCGGGCTGCG
>Ga0180438_10011448_pt1 | contig 10721 bp, 10 predicted proteins | sample SS_ome_12_FD_132455 | JGI IMG/M metagenome (GOLD analysis project Ga0180438, IMG submission 132455) | Hypersaline lake sediment archaeal communities from the Salton Sea, California, USA - SS_3_D_2 metaG | ecosystem: Environmental > Aquatic > Non-marine Saline and Alkaline > Hypersaline >... | reverse complement strand
GAAAGAGGATCTCGCCCAGTACGATGGCAAGGACGGAGCTCCGGCGTACATCGCGTACGAGGGCACGGTCTACGACGTGAGCAACAGCTTCCTATGGCAGAGGGGACGACATCAGGTGCTCCATGCGGTCGGACAGGATCTGACGGGCGATCTGGACGGGGCTCCACACGGTGCAGATCTCTTGGACAGGGTTCCAATCGTTGGGGTCTTGAGTTAACCTTGCGAAGGTTTGAAGGCGTGAACCTTCACAAGGTTGGATGCTTGACGCCGCTGCATTGCTGTGCTATGATTATCTGTAGATAACATTTCTCTATGGGTGTCAAGCTCGTTTCAGGACCCAATCTGCTTGCGGGAGAACACGTCGTGCCAGACCAAGATACTCGACTCAAAGAGCTCGTCGCGAAACTGAAAGAAGGCAACCATCGTCTCACGCCGCAGCGGTTGGCCGTGCTCAGGATCCTGGCTGTAGGCGATGGACACCCCAGCGTCGAGCAGATCTATGAGCAGATCAAACCAGATTTCCCGATGACCAGCCTGGCCACCGTCTACAAGACGGTGACGCTGCTCAAAGAGATGGACGAGGTCCTGGAACTGAGCTTTAACGATGGTGGCAACCGCTATGATGGCAGCAAACCCTACCCTCACCCCCATCTGATCTGCACCCAGTGCGGCACGATCGAGGATCTGGAGCTGGATGCCCTGAGCGATGTTTCCCACCAGGTGGCCTGTGACACCGGCTACCAGGTCCTGAGCCACCGGCTCGATTTCTTTGGGATCTGCCCCAAGTGCCAGGCTGAGTCGCGATAGGTTTGTCGGGCGGGTACCCTACCCGCCTTGCGGCAGCAGGAGGCCGGACTGTGGTCCGGCAGGAGCAATAGAGTCGTCTGAGAAGCGAGGCGTTCTGGGCAAGGCGTACGTGTCAGTCTATGCGTAGTCGGTAATGGGCCCAACCCATCGTCGGGTCCAAGGCCCGCACTCGTCGCGGGCACTCGAAAGGAGGCTTACTTATGCCCAAAGAGACGGATTCTTGCGTGCAGGCGGCGGGAGGACCGATCGTCCCAGAGACCGCCCCCGAAGAAAAGGCACCAACGAGAAAGGAGGGAGCAACGATGACAATGGCACGTGTAGGTAAAGAAGCGCCGGATTTTGAGGCCTCGGCTTACGTTTCCGGGGAGGGGTTCAAGAACGTCAAGCTCTCCGATTACCGGGGCCAGTGGGTGTTGGTCTGTTTCTATCCAGGTGATTTCACCTTTGTCTGACCGACCGAACTGTCGGCAGTTGCCGTCAAGTACCCCGAGTTGAAGGAAATGGGCGTCGCGGTGCTGTCCATCAGCACCGACAGCCGCTTCAGTCACAAGATCTGGAACGAGGTCGAGCTGTCCAAGATGGTGGATGGTGGCATCCCCTTCCCCATGCTATCCGATCAGGGCGGACGCATCGGCACCGTGTATGGCGTATACGAAGAGGCGGCCGGCGTGAACATCCGCGGTCGCTTTATCATCGATCCCGACGGGGTGATTCAGGCCATGGAGGTGCTCACTCCCTCGGTGGGCCGCAACGTCGGCGAGACGATCCGTCAACTGAAGGCCTTCCAGCACGTGCGGGCGACGGGCGAGGCCACGCCGTCCGGCTGGGAGCCCGGTAAGCCCACGCTCAAGCCCGGCCCCGATCTGGTGGGTAAGGTATGGGAGGTGTGGAAGCCGTAGACTGACCAAGGTGATCCTGCCCAGGACACCGGCCTCACGAGCTTGATTGGAAAGCCCTCGTTGGATAGAGGGCTTTTCTTTTTTTGCCTCAGCTCTCAATGCCCAGGAAATTACGGATGACAAAGCCGATAAAGAAACTCAACGTCGCCACGCCCAGGCTCAGCCCCGTCATCTCCAGGAAACGCCCCTTGAACGGCACATCCTTCGCCACGGAGATGTAATAGTTGAAAAACGCAATGATCAAGACCGCTGCTGCCAGAGCGCACGCCAGGCAGACAAAGTAGTTTTCCAGGAGCAGGTACGGCAGGATCAGGACGAGCACGGTCACGATGTACGCACTGCCTGTATACAACGATGCCTTTATGGGATTTCTGTCGACGTCCTCGGACTTTGTGGAGAGGTATTCGGATGCCCCCATGGACAGGGCCGCGGCGATGCCCGTAATCGAACCGGTCAGGGCGATCAGCTTGGTGTCCTGAAGCGCCAGCGTGAGGCCAGCGAGGGCACCGGTCAGTTCCACGAGCGCGTCGTTGAGCCCCAGCACGATGGAACCCGTGTAGCGGAGTCGTTCCTCGTCCAAGAGCGCGATCAGGGCGTTCTCGTGCTCATTCTCGTCGCGAGCGATTGCCTCTGCTTCCGGGATCGTCCCTTGCAGTCTCCCATAGTTCTCCTGGGCACCTTCCTCGCCTTTCTCCATGAGCTTGATCCCGAACGTGAACCCCAAGATACGGCTGATCCCATAGTACTTCCAGATATTGAACCTATCGGGGTTCACGTCCTGTTGCGTGTACGCTCTCCAATCGTGGTAGTGACGCAGTTCGTCGTTGGCGATCTCTTCCAGAACCCGGCTGTTCTCAGGGGATTTGATTGTCCTTGCCAACCTCGCGTATATGTGGTGCTCGGTGATCTCGCTTCTCTGGTAGGTCAGTAGCTGGTCTCGTAGCTCCTTGCTGATCTCCATTCTCCCATCTCCCTGCGCTATTGTGCGCTAATTTCGTCTCACACCGTCATCCCGCTGGTTGTTGCTGCGTGATACAGTGGATGTTGCCGCCGCCCAAGAGTATTTCCCTCGCCCGCACGCCCACCACCTTGCGCCCGGGGAAGAGTCTCTGCAGAATCTCCAGTGCGGTCTCGTCGTGCGGATCGTCAAAGGTAGGTGCCACGACACCTCCATTGGCGATGTAGAAATTGATGTACGAGCCGGCCATACGGTCGCCAGGCCGGCGGGGCAGCGTGCCTTCCACGGCATCTACCCCTCTGCTTTCTTTCTCGGTGATGCAGATCGGGTTGGGCTGGGGGATCTTTAGCACCTGCAACCTGCGCCCCCTGGCGTCAGTAGCTGACACGAGCCGATCATAGGCATCGAGAGATATCTCGTGCTGAGGGTCGGATGCATCGTCGGTCCAGGTGAGGGCCACCACACCTGGGCGGGCGAAGCAGCACAGGTTGTCCACGTGGCCGCTGGTCTCATCCCCATATACACCTCGTCCGAGCCAGATGATTTTCTCGACGTTGAGATAGTCCTGGAGAACCTGCTCGATCTCTTCCCGAGACACGTTGGGGTTGCGGTTGGGGTTCAACAGGCACTCTTCGGTGACCAGCAGGGTGCCCTCGCCGTCCACGTGGATCGAGCCACCTTCCAGCACGATAGGGGCCTTGTAGCGATCTATGCGCTCGATCTCGGCCACTTTGCGCGGCACCAGCTCGTCTTGATCCCATGGAAAGTAGGCCCCTCTCTCCAGGCCACCCCAGGCGTTAAAGTCCCAGTCCACGAGGCGGACGGTGCCCTCGTCGTCGACCACGAAGGTGGGACCACAGTCGCGCATCCAGGAATCGTTGTACGACATCTCGATCACGCGGACATGGTCAGGGAGCACATTGCGAGCGTTGCGGAACTGATCGCGGGAGACACCCATCGTGACCGGCTCGAACTGTGCGACGGCGGTCGCCACGTCCACAAAGGCTCTCTGGGCGGGCTTGGCACCCAGTCGCCAGTTGTCGGGCCGTTCCGGCCAGAGCATCCAGCAGCCCGCATGGGGCTCAAACTCGCCAGGCATGCGATAGCCGTCTTTCCCGGGAGTGCTGTTGATCAAGGCCACGGTGAATGTCTCCTTGATTGTGGATCAGGGCAAGTGTGCCTAATTTCCGCCGGTGCCGGTCGGGCCACCCCATCCGATCAGGCCGGCTCCCCACCCCATATAGAAGGAGAACGCCAGCAAGCCAGCCGTGCAGACGAAAACGATGGTCATGGCCAGCAGGTCGGGTCCTTTCAGGCTCACGTCATCCAGGTACGTCCGCTTCACCGGTGCGCCAAAAGCACGCGATTCGATGGCCACGTCCATGTCGCCAGTCTTGCGCAGCAGTGAAAGCAGCAGGGGGACGAAAAGGGGAAAGTAACCCTTGGTGACCTTTTTGATCACGTTCATGCGCTTGATGTCGTGCCCGCGGAGTCGTTGTGCGTCTCGGATCTCTTCGAACACCTCCTGCACCAACGGCGTCAGCCGCATCGCCGTGCCGAACACAAAGATGAACTTGTAGGGCAGCCTCAACGCGGCCAGCGCTGCCATGAGGGGTGAGACCGGCGTCGTCATCGTCAGGATGGGAATCGCGGTGGCCACTGACAGCACCTTGACCCCCATGGTGAATCCATAGATCGCGCCCTCGGCCATGAACGGATATCCAAACACGGTGAACAAAACTGTCTCGTTGCTGAAATACAGAAAACCCTGGATCACGACCATCAGGAAGCCGACAAAGGCGACCGCACCGAGAAAGATCTTCATCCCGGCGAGCGGGATGCGTGCCAGGCGCCAGAGGATCAGGCAGTAGACGACCACGACCAGCATGACCACCAGATTGGAGGACGCGAAGGAGGCGGTCCACAGGCAGGCTACGATAAAGAGCTTGGCCAGCGGGTTTAGCCTGTGGATCGGTGTATCCAGATTGAGGAACATCAGCGCATTCATAGACCCACCTTCCCTTTCACTGTCCGAACCAGTTCGTCGGCCACGAGGATGTTGCCAGAAACGCCGTACCCGGCCAGGGCTTGCGCCAACTGTGTCACCTGGGGCGGCGTGATGAATGTCTCTGCCAATGTCCCGACCTGCTGAAAGACCTCCGCCGTCGGGCCGTCCAGAAGCACTCTCCCATTGCCCATCACGATCAGGCGGTGGGTATATTCCGCGATCAGGTCCATGTCGTGCGTAACCATCAGGACAGTGCGGCCCATCTCATTTAGCCTTCTGGCGATGTCGGCCAAATCCCGTCGTCCCTTGAAATCCTGGCCCGTCGTCGGTTCGTCAAAGATAAGCACTTGCGGTTCCATCGAGACGACCGCCGCGACGGAGAGCTTGCGCCGGTCGCCAAAGCTGAGGTTGAAGGGATATGCCTCACGGAACTCTTCCAGTCCCGTAGCCGCCAGGGCGCGATCAACCCGCTGCGCGACCTCCTCCGGTGGGAGGCCCAGGTTGGTGCAACCGAACGCCACCTCCTCCGCCGCACTCATGGCAAAAAGCTGGGCATCGGGATTCTGTAGGACGAGGCCCACGGTCTGCGCCATATCCTCGACGGATTCCTTGGCGACGTCCTTCCCATCTGCGATGATCTGCCCGCTCGTCGGCTTTAGCAGGCCGATGATGTGCTTGACCAGGGTGGTCTTGCCGGCCCCGTTCTGCCCCACGATGCCCACAAACTCGCCCTTTCTCACGCTGATGGATATCCCATCCAGGGCGTTCTGGTCGGTCCCGGGATACTGGAAGCTGATATCCTTGAACGCGATGGTTGGCTCCTCCGGTGCTGGAGGGATGGGGGGAGGCGGCGTGCTGACGACTGTGCTCTGCCTGGCGATACCGTGCTCGTCCAGCAGGTTGCTCAGGCTGGACAGAGTGTCTTCCAGCAGAACCCCTTTCTCGGTGCGAGTCTTCCCCAGAGCCTTGTCCAGGTCCCACTCGACCCGCGTCACGGCAGGCACCTGCACATAGATCCGGTCCAGTAACTCTACCTGGGAAAAGATCTCCTGGGGCGTACCCTGAGCGACGATTTGCCCCTCGTCCAGCAAGAGGATACGATCGGCATACCTGGCCGCGTGCTCGCTCTTGTGCGTGCTGAGGACGATGGTCATACCCAGGTCCTGATTGAGATCGCGGAGCACCGCAAAGACCTCCTGGGCGCCGATGGGGTCTAACTGCGAGGTCGGCTCGTCCAATACCAGCACGGCGGGACGCATCACCAGGCCGGCCGCGATCGCCAGCCGTTGCTTCTGCCCGCCCGAGAGATGGGACGGCGCTCGCTTTACGAATTCCTGCAGCCGCACGACCTCCAGCGCCCACTCAATCCGCTCGATCATCTCTTCCCGAGGGACGCCCAGGTTCTCGGCTGCGAAGGCGGCCTCCGAGCGCACGTTGGACGTAAAGAGCTGCGCCTCAGGGTCCTGGAGCACCATGCCCACGTATTGTGCCATCTCGTAGACGTGGTGCCGGCGCGTGTCCAGGCCCATCACCTCCGTGCGGCCCCGCATCTTGCCGCCGAGTACGTTGGGGATGACTCCGTTCAAGAGGACACAGAGCGTCGTCTTCCCGGCCCCGTTGCGCCCCATAACGACCACGTATTCGCCCTGGCCCACGTCCAGGTTCACGTCCTTGAGCGCTGGTGTATCCTGCTCAGGATAGGTATAGGTCACATTCTTGACCGAGATCGGGGTTTCTATCACTTTTTGCGACATCCCGCCGTCTCCTTGTTCAATTCACAGTCCTCCTGCAAAAGCTCCTCCGCTGGGTACCAAGAGGCAGAGGAGCGACCCGGCGACAGCAACCCTGCGGACGCCGGGCCGCTCCCATATGCTCGTCGCCACGAGCGAAGCGGTGTAGGCGCAGCGATTCAAGCGCAGCGGCGTAAGCGTGGCGACATAAGTGTAGCAACTATGACGGCACCCGGCGTGCCGCTATTCTTTGCGCGGTTTGCCCAGGAGGGAGGCGAGCACCACGATTACTATGCCAAGGGCACCGCCTACCCAGGCGATGATTCCATAGCCGGGAATGCCGGTGTCCTCAAAGAACATCGTCCGGCCCTCGATATCGGGCCCGACGTCGGCCAGCAAGAGTCCAGAGATCAGTGTGACCGCCGCCCAGAGGATCAGCAGCACGCCGACGATCTGCACGACCTGGATCCATACGGGCCGGGCTGCCTTTTCCTCGGGCACGCCGACAGATAGCTCAGCCACCAGGCTGCCTGGCACCTGGCGCAGCCGCGCCCGCCACAGGGCCGGGAACACGACCAGGGCAAGGCCGCAGGTGCCCACCCAGTCCAGAACGTAGGTGGGGATAGAGACCCAGTTGTCAATGAGGACCCATTCTGATGGCCACTGGAAAATGTGGGCGTACGGCAACGACCACATGGGCTGGATCGAGCTCCGGGCGATGTAGGCGATCAGGAGCAGCGAGATCACTTGCATCACCTTCGAGGAACCCCTACGGGCCCACTTGCTCAGCAGGTCCGTGGTGAGGGGACCGAGAACCACCCACACGATGAACGCCAGCAACACATAGGTCCACGAGAGCGTGTACCCCAGTTCCTCGGGAGCGGCAAATCCTCCTGCCGCGCCCGGCACCCGGAATGGGTAGAGAAAGACCAGGGCGAGGTTGATGATCCACCATCCCAGGAACAACCAGCGCCATTTCTTGGTCATCAACCCTGCGCTGAGGCCAAAGATGGCCCCACTGAGGATGACGTCCAGCAGCCCCAGCGGGAATGCGCCGGGGGCGATGAACATACCAACCAGGCCACCGACGAAGGCGGCAATCGTGCCCGCCCAGGGGCCCAGCACCTGCCCTGCCAGCGGCATAAAGAGGCCTGACGCCGCCGAGACGTAGCCGCCACCGGTGACGTAAAAGTAAAAGGGGATAAGAGTTGTCACTGCGCAGATGGCCGCAAAGAGGGCCGTCCACGAGATGGGGGCACCGAAAATCGTCGCCATGCCCCCGCGTGCGAATTCCTCCTCTTCGACCTCCTCGGTCTGTACTCTTGGCTCCATTTCCTCGGACATTTCTGAAACCCTCCTTTGGTTCGTGCCTGTGGATTGGGTCCCCCTGGTCCGGTGCCCGCACCATCAGAGCGGTCCAGACCGCGAGAGACGGCGAACTACTTTCGCCCCAACGCATTTCCTCTCAAGTTTCTCTTGGCATCACCTCCTTAACCCAGACACTGCGTGACAAACGACTCGATACGGCCCTCGTGGTAGGCCCTCAGCTCGGCTGAAGGGTGCTTGAGCCGAGGATACACCAGCCAGGTCAGAATGCCCTTTTCGGCGTGCAGGCGGTTCTCCGACTGGTCAAAGATGATTGATCGAGGCGAGTCCATCACCTCATCGGTAGCCTCGACGCCTCGCGAGGCAGGTAGACAGTGCATGAACTTGCAGTGGGCGGGGGCCTGCTTGAACAGATCCACGTTCACCTGATAGGTTGGCATGAAGGCTGCGCGGCGATCGGGGATTTCGTCCTCCTGGCCCACCCACCACCACAGGTCGGTGTAGATAAAGTCGGCGTTCTTCACCGCGGCGCCCACGTCATCGGTGATCGTCACTGTGCCGCCCGACTCCTGGCAGTTCCCCTCGGCAATTGCCCGCCACTCGGGCGGGGGCTGGTACTTTTCAGGGGCGGCGTGGAAAAAGTGCATCCCCATCTTGGTGCAGATGAACATCAGCGAACTGAGCACATTGGTGGCATCACCCACAAAGGCAATGTGCAAGTCCTCCAGAGCCTTGCTTTCTGGCGCGTGCTCTATCATCGTAAACACGTCGCACACGACCTGGGTCGGGTGATTATAGTCCGTGAGCCCGTTGATCACCGGGACAGTGGCGGCCGCGGCGAATCCGGTGACGGTCTCGTGCTTGAGAGCGCGGATCATCACCACGTCCACCATCCGGGAAAGCACCTGGGCTGTATCGCCGAGTGACTCCCGCACCCCCAGGTGGATCTCGCCCGGTTTGAGGTACAGCGCGTGGCCGCCCAGCTCTGTCATGGCGACCTCAAAGGAAACCCGCGTCCGCGTCGATGGCTCCTCAAAGATCATCGCCAGCGAGGCGTCCCGCAGCAGCTTGGGAGTTGCCCCTTGCCTGTCCGCCTCCTTGATGATGCGGATGAGCTCGATCAATTCCAAGAGTTCTTCCTTGGTGAAATCCTGAATGTGCAGCAAGTGTCGTATTGTCATGTTGAGACCCTCCCTGCTACCTTCAAGAGCAACGGAAGACTCACGTTGCCCCCACTGACGACGACGGCGACGTTATGTCCCAAACTGGTTGCCCTCTGATGCAAGAGCGCCGCGATGCCCACGGCCCCGCCTCCCTCCACGACGAGGTGATGCTGTTCCAGGGCGAAAGCCATGGCTGCGGCGATTTCCTCATCGGAAACCAAAATGGTATCGTCGACGTATTTCTGGACCATGTGAAAGGTGTACTTGTTGTTCACCCCGATGTTGCCGACCAAGGCGTCGGCGATGGTGTCCTCTTCCTCCATCTGTATCGGTTTGCCGGCCCTCAGACTGTGGACCATCACAGGGGCGCGATCCATCGTGACGCCGATCACGCGAATCGCGGGGCTGGCCGACTTACAGGCCAGCGCGATCCCTGAAATCAGACCCCCGCCTGAGAGGGGCACGATGGCAGTGTCGATCTCGGGGAGGTCCTCCAGCAACTCTAGACCAACGGTGCCCTGCCCGGCAATGACGAGGGGATCGTCGAAGGGATCGACCAGGGTCAATCCCCGCTCCTCTTGAAGCGACAGGGCGTGTATCTCGGCTTCTTCGTAGCTATCGCCGTGCACCACCACCTCAGCGCCAAACCGCTTGATCGCGTCCAATTTGTTGGAAGGAACTCGCGTCGACATGCAGACCACGGCGGCGATGCTCAACTGGCGCGCGACGTATGCGACCGCCCGGCCGTGGTTGCCACTGGAGATGGTGATTACCCCTCGCGCCTTTTCCTCGGCCGTCAGGCCGAGCATCTTGTTGGTCGCGCCTCGAATCTTGAAAGAGCCGGTCCTTTGCAGGCTTTCGGCCTTCAGGTAGACGGACTCGCCGGCCCGTTCTGTCAGCAGGGGGGAATGGACCACGGGTGTCCTCGTGGCCACACCGGCGATTCTCTGCCTGGCCCTATAGATATCGTGCAGCGTCACGTCGGGTTCCGGCATACACCTACCCCTGCAATTCGACGATCAACTCGTGGATGCGATCCAGGGCTGGCTGGAGATAGTCGTGCGGCAGGCCAAAACTGATCCGCAGAAAGTGATCCAGTCCAAAGTGATCCCCGGGTATGATGAACACGCTCTTTTCGTGGATCAAGCGTTTTACCAGCTCTGTCGAGTTCACGTCGAGGTGATAGCGCACGAAGGCAATCGCCGCCGCCTGGGGTGGGACTAGGGAAAAGGTCCCCTCGTGGCTCTCCAGCCACGCGTCGAGCACGGGAAAGCCCCTGCGGACGTAATCGCGCACGCGCTGAATGATGCGGGGTCGCACCTCGGGCGATAGGGCAATCGCCGCCAGCTTGTTGGACAGCGCCGTGGTATCGATGGTTGTATACTCGTGGCGCGCCCAGATCTCGTCGACGGTGTCCAGCGGTCCCACCACCCAGCCGATCCGCAGGCCCGGCAGGGCGTATGCCTTGCTCAGGCTGCCGATAGCCAGCACCTTGTCGTACCGGCCCCAGAAGGAGGGGGTCTGGATGTCGGTCACTCGTTCCGCGCCGCTGTACACCTCGTCGGCCAGGAGCCAGGCCCCGACCCGGTCCGCGGCAGTCACGATATCGTCCATCTCCTCCTCGGTGAGAATGCGGCCTGTGGGGTTGTTCGGGTTGCACACGGCGATGAGTTTGGTCCTCTCCGAGACGACCTCGTTCAATTCGTCCAGGTCTGGCGCCCACCCCAGTTCCTCTTTCAGATGGAAGGAGCGCACCTGCATGCCCGAATTCTGGGCCACGCCCCAGATCTGCATATAGTTGGGCAGCATGACGACCACCTCGTCACCGGG
>Ga0180438_10011447_pt1 | contig 10722 bp, 9 predicted proteins | sample SS_ome_12_FD_132455 | JGI IMG/M metagenome (GOLD analysis project Ga0180438, IMG submission 132455) | Hypersaline lake sediment archaeal communities from the Salton Sea, California, USA - SS_3_D_2 metaG | ecosystem: Environmental > Aquatic > Non-marine Saline and Alkaline > Hypersaline >... | reverse complement strand
GTTGATACGATTTTCCCATCATGCGGTCTCCTAAAAGGGTAACAATTATTGTTAAAACACATTACCGTTACCCCGACCGCATGATTTTTTCAATCAATTTTCAACGACATCCGGGCCATCCTCCCCGGTATCATTGGCTGGATTTCGAACCAGGCGGTGGCAGAGTTTTTCATCAGGCCACAATTTTTTCGAGAAATACTATATATAGTATATTGCCCAACTTTCCCAAACATCCAATCCACGCCTGATAACGCGCGAAAGCAGGCACGGTCGAATACGCTTTTTTGATACTGGGATGCCCGATTCGGGGTCTCTAAGCCTCTTGACTGGCGGTTTTTGGGCCGATAATCGGCATCCAAAGTTTTCTAAAGTTTTCAACCAGCGCCTGTCGATATCAACATTGAGAAGTAAAACCGGGCCTCAGAAGGGACTTTGGGGGCATACAAGATGTAGTGGTAGTGAGGTTTTGGACGAAAAGACGGACATTTTCGTCCGAAGCCGCTTCAACTAAGGTAACGCAAATGCCAGACTTCAGTTTTGACGATCTTCTTGAAGATGAAAATACGTCCATTGATCCGACCGAACAACATGACCTGTCCGTCGACAAGGATTTGGTCATGGAGCAGATACTTGAGAATATCAACACAACGCCAATCGGGCAGGTCTTGAAAAGAATCGCTTCGCTGCCGGAGATTCGCCGGAAAAAGGTCCTCGACGTTCGACAGCGCCTTAACGCGGGCGAGTATGAACTGAACGAGCGGCTGGACATTGCACTGGATAGGGTTCTGGAAGATCTTACCGCATAGGATTATCCGGAAGAGGGTTGATTGCGAACCAGCGGTCCAGCCGGCTGCCGGTCTCAAAATCGAAGCTTTGCATGTCAGTTCGCTGTTTTTCCTGCGGTCGCAACAGCCAGGCCGGACGAGTTCAGTTTTTCCCTCAAAGCGTTTTTCTGAGGGTTTAAGTTATCGGGCGTCCGTCCGCCAGCCATTTCGCAGCCATACCTGCAACCGGATTTCTACTCTATTCCGGCTTGGGCTTGTTGGGCATTTGGCGTTACTATTCTTATATTTTACGTAGGTGATTCCTGGCTTATTAAGCAAGTGAGGTGAAAAGTCTCACGGTTGCAGCTTATCCCAGGTATGTTTATTCACTGTCAGTGCAGCGCAGCAAACGGTCGAAAAAGAAGAGAGTATATGCGAGAGAAGTTGATGGGTCTTGGTCTCTTGAAGAATTATGCATACCCCATTGGCGTCGACGCGGGCAATGACGTGCTGAAGATGGCCCAGCTTGGAAATGATGGCACAGGCGTAAGATTAATTGCCTGCGAGAGCAAAACCCGGCCCTCACATGTCGAGCCGGGCGCCGGTGATTGGCAGAGGTGGGCGGCGGCAGCCATAACAGAACTCAGGGCGACAGGCAAGTTTCAAGGCAGAAACGCTGTGGCGGCCATTCCTGCAAAGGACGTGTTCGTTGATCATATAACCATACCGAAAGCCGAGGCACCAATTGGGACCGGCAGGAAACTGAATGAGGCGGTGCTTTCCCGGATAAGACACAAGCTGCCATTTGAGCCGGAAGACACGATGATAAAATCGACCAACACGATCGGAGACAACTTCCTTGTCATGGCGATTGAACGCGACAAAATCGACAGGCACCTGGCCATATACGAAAAAGCAAATCTCCAGATCAAATCCATCGGCATCTGGCCCTCCGCCATGACAAACAGTTATGTCGCGCTTTTCGCCGCCTGCGATAAGGGCGAACTTCACGAGACCGTAATGCTGGTCAGCATTGAGCAGGAAAGCACCAATGTCGTAGTTTGTCGCCACAGGAACCTGCTCTTTGCACATTGCATATCAACCGGAGCAAAACAACTGGACGACGAAGCAAGGGTCACCAGACTTGTGCTTGAGCTGGCTGCGTGCAGAGGCAAGTTCGAATTCATGTACGGAAAGGTCAGGGTGCAGCGTCTGCTTTTTCTCAACAACTGCCGACGTGCAGACCAGTACAGAAACCTGTTTGCCGCCATAGCAAAGCAGCTCGAGTTGCCTGCAAAGATGGGAGACTGTTTGGCCGCACTGAAAAAAACAGACCTTTCTGATCTTGGCTCGGAGGGAGCTGAATATTCGTTTAACTGGACGACCGCCCTGGGCCTCAGCCTGTCGTAGAAATCCGCAAAAGAACCGTGCCCGCCTGCTCGCACAGGACGGGCGATAAACCTCCTGCATAGTGTTAACAAGGAATGCTCTCTGGCGCAGCAACGCCGCACATCTGCGGCAAGTGTTATAGTCTATGGACCGTCCCGGCCGTTCTGCGGCTTTTTATTTGCGCGACTACATGATTATATCAGGGACTTCATCGTCCGGCTCGTCCAAATCTATTGGCCTGTAACCCGGCTGTTTCGATCTCTCCACTTCCTCCTTGAACGCGGCTATAACCTTCTCCTGAATCTTCTTCCTGCATTCGGCGTTGATTGGATGTGCAATGTCGGCGTGAAGCTTCATTCTCCCCTTCATATCGGTCTTGGCTCGGTTTTCCGAAAGCTGCGCCCCGCAGTTGTTGCAGAACTTTGCACGCAGATGATTTTTGCCTCCGCACTTTTCGCAATGGTCACTCATTTTTCTTGAAGGCATGGCGACGAAAAATCCGCCCGTTCCTTCGATAATCTTTATGTCACGAACCACAAACTCGTTGTCCATGGTAACGGAGCAAAAAGCTTTCAGCCTGTCGTCTTTGTTGTCAATTAGTTTGACTCTGACTTCACTGATTTCCATTTTACTTGCCTCTCACAAAAGTTTACCATCTATTCTTGCTCACGATTATGCTCTTGCATCCGATATGTTTTTCGATGATGTTTTGGTATTGTCGGGCTTTCTCTCCATCGCGATCATCGATGATACAAAACATTGCCGAACCACTGCCGCTCAAACACATAGGTCCAATACCAAGCCCCTCAATCCGACCCTTCAATTCGCCAAGTTTTCTGTATAAGCTCAAACAACTTCGCTCCAGCATATTTGCGCACAATTTCGCAGTCAAATCAATCCTGCTTCCAAGAATATTGCTGTTTATTTGAACTTTGAGCTTCTCGTAAAGCGCCGAATCGTGCCTGTAATTTTCGTAAACTCTTTTGGTGGAAACACTTACGTCCGGCAAAACCAAAAGGGCCAGAAAATCAAAATTTTTGTTCAATTCTTCGATTTGTTCGCCTCTGCCCCTGCAAATGGCCAGAGCTCCGTCCAGGAAGAAAGCAACGTCGCTTCCCAGCCTCGCCGCCATTTCGCTCAGAGGCGCCCGTCCAACGCCAAGGTTCAGGAGCCTGTTGACCCCGATAAGGGCCGCCGCAGCGTCACTGCTTGCTGAACCCAGCCCACTTCCAGCAGGAACATTCTTGGTGAGGGTGATCTTCAGTGGCGATGAGCTTCGGCGGCAGGCAAGAAGCGCCTCGGCAGCCTGGTAAACAAGATTATCTTTGCCTTTTGGCGCCCACTCCGGACCATTGCAGATAAGCTCGATGCCCCTCCGCGTTCCCTCCCGGATGAGTATTTCGTCGAAGAACTCGACCTTGGCCATCAGGGTTTCTATCTCGTGAAAACCATCCGGACGCTTGCCCGCTATGAGCAGACTCAGATTGATTTTTGCCGGGGCCCTGACCAGCAGCCCGCCGTCAACCTCGGTGATCTGTTCTGTGCAAACCATTGTCATCCAAGCTGCACGAATAATCTTTGTTGACATTATACCGGGCCGTTCATATTCTGACTACGAGAATTATTCGGTGAGCCTATGAGCAATTCAGACACTGATACGGTTACACAGAAAGATTCAAACATTGAAGTTAACGACCAGCCGAAAAGACGGGCTCAAACGGTGGCTTGGTGGCACCTGCACAGGCGGCTTTACGACTGGGTGATTCACTTCGCCGACACCACGCACGGGGCAACTGCGCTTTTCTGTCTGAGTTTCGCCGAGTCCAGCTTCTTCCCCGTTCCTCCCGATGTTCTGCTCGGGCCTTTGACCCTCGGCGCCCCGAAAAAGTGGCTGAAGTTTGCTCTTTCCTGCTCGATAGCATCCGTCCTTGGCGGTATCTTTGGTTATCTTATCGGGGTGTTTTTATGGTCCCTCATAGACCAGTGGGCCTACGCGCACCTCGGCATGATTGGTTTGACCGAGGCCAACTTCGCAAAGTTTCAGCTCTGGTACGACAAATACGATTTCTGGATTGTCTTTACCTGCGGGTTTACACCGCTGCCTTATAAGGTCTGCACGATCTCTGCCGGCGTGGCGCGCATCAACTTCATAGGCTTCCTTGTCGCCTCGACCGTGAGCCGCTCGGCCAGATTCTTTATCGTAGCCGGCCTTATGGGATGGAAGGGCGAGAGAATACGGCCTGTGGTCGAGAAATACTTCAATTGGTTTTCTCTTGCCTTTGTTTTGCTGTTGATTGGCGGCTTTGCCGTGATAAAATGGCTGCGTTGAAAAAATCGGCTTCTAATTGTCATGAATGAGACACAAAGAAAGGTTCTGCTCAAGACGGCCCGTGACACAATCGAGGCGGTAATAACGGGCCGGCCCCTTCCGAAGGCACATTCCGACGATGCGCAGCTTAACGAGCACTGCGGCTGCTTCGTGACACTAAAGAACCACGAGCGGCTCCGCGGATGCATCGGACAATTCGAATCAGAAGGCCCGCTGATAGAGCTGGTTGTCGAGATGGCCAAAGCATCAGCCGCCCGCGACCCGCGTTTCTTTTCCGACCCGATAACCGCCGACGAACTGAACCTGCTTGACATCGAGATTTCGGTCCTCTCGCCGCTGAAAAAAACCGACGACCCGATGATTCTGCGACCTGGAATCGACGGTGTCTACATTAAGAAGGGTCAAGCTTCGGGCTGCTTTCTGCCCCAGGTCGCCACCGAGACCGGCTGGACCAAAGAGCAGTTTCTCTCCTACTGCTGCGCCCACAAGGCCGGCCTTGCACCCGACGCCTGGAAACAGCCGCAAACCCAGGTCTATCTCTTCCAGGCCGAAGTCTTCGGCTCAGCGTTCGAGGACATCTGAAACTTCTGCTTGCCTGGCATGAGCAGCCGCACATGGGTAACAACCGGCAAACTTGCACTATGTCCCCGGCGTCAGTTTCGATTATGGCGAGCCTGGGACTGTCGCGGCGACCGATCAGTTCGCCGGAAATTGACCTTTGCAGTTTAACCTGGGAATACTATCAAAAAGTGCGTATTCCCGCAATTTGCAAAGTCAAAATGACCGTCGAAATCACGAATCGTCGTCAATAAAGCGTATGACAAGAACCGCAGTCTGGCACATTACTTGCATTAGCAGTGTCTTTAATACGGGAAATAGTTAGTTATGCCGGACAATAAACTTGGCGGAGTTTTTGAAAGATTGAAATTGTGATTAAATCTGTCCACGGTGTTTGCCGATAGTTGAGTGCAGACGTGGTTGTTGAAGGAGGTCGGCAGCCGTAACGCGTCGCGGGGGTAATCAAAGGTAAAAAAACCAGCCGCGAAATCGTTCCTGTTGTCCGGTCACCATGGAAAAGGAAGTCTTGTTGAAAATGTGAATATGGCTGGAAAAGAATCCCATCGGGATTCTGCCATGGTAATGAAGTTTTGGAAAACAATAACAAATCGAAAAATTGGGGGGAAGTATCATGAAAGTTAAAAAGACAATTCTCGCAACGTTGCTGACAGTGGGCCTGTTTATCACCGGCTGTAGCTGCCACACATGGAGCAGCTTCTGGGGCGGCGATCCGAATTGTGAATGCGCCACACACTGGGAATGGAGAAAGCTGGAATGTCCGCCGGTCTGTCCGGAACCCGCCGTGTGTCCCGAGCCACCATGTCCCACCGAATTTCCGGCAAAAATATGTCCGACAACTACATGTCCGATGTCGGTATGCCCGGCCGTATCTCCAGCGTCCGTGTGTCCGTCATCCGGCGAGTACGAGGCAGGGCCGTGCCCCGCGCCCGGTATGAGTTCGCCATGAGTACGCCCGTGCAAATCCAACCATGGCAAATGAAGCAAAGTGAAGTCGATAGTTGAAAATCTCATTGGTGAAGTATATGACAGTTGCGGCCGTTTGGCGCATTAGGTGCGTAACGAGTATCCTCATTGGAAAGGTTAGAGTTATTCAGAAAATACATGTGGCGGAGTTTTTGGAAAGTTAAGATTCGCGTTAAAGTGGTCCATCCTCTTTGCCGATAGTCAACTCCGGATGTGATTGTTCAATGGGGTTGGCGGAAGTAACGCGTCGCGCTCGAATTAAGGATGGAAAAGTCAGCCGTCGAAGCTCAGTTGTTGTCCGGTTGCCATGGATAACGAAGAATGTGACTAATAATTTAGTCTCGTCAGGATTCTGCCATATGGTCGTGAAGTTCTGAAAAACTGAAAAAATGTCAAATCAGTAATTGGGGGAAAGTATCATGAAAGTAAAAGGGAAAACTCTCGTAGCATTACTCACAGCGGGGCTGTTCATCACCGGCTGTAGCTGCCACACCTGGACCAGTTTCTGGGGAGGCGACCCGGAGTGTGAATGTGCCACCCATTGGGAATGGAGAAAGCCCGAATGTCCCATTCCCGGATGTCCGACGCCGGGGGCCGCCATGACCGCTCCCTGCGACAAGCCCGGACTGAGCACCATGGCCCAGGCGTACCCCGTAAGCGGTTGCGAGGGCAGAGTGATATGTCTGACGAAAATGGCGCCCAAGGAAGTGGTTCTGAATGAACCGTTCGATTATCAGTTCAAGGTAACAAACCTCACCGACCAGGAGTTGCGCGACGTAGTTGTCACCGATGTCAAGCCTGCGCACCTGGAGTTCAGAAGCTCAAATCCCGAAATGTCCGCCGAAGATGAAAAAGTGATTTGGAGGCTTGGCAACCTTGGTCCGAAGGCTTCGAAAATTATTTGCGTCAGTGCCGTTGCCATCGGAGGAGGGAAGATCACCAGTTGCGCCCAAGTAACGTATGAAGCGCCGGTCTGTGCGGACATCAGCATTGTAGAGCCAAAACTATGCTTGTCCAAGTCCGCTCCTGCTGAATCTCTAAAGTGCGATCGAATAGAACTGAGGTATGCGATCGGCAACGAGGGCACCGGTCAGGCATGTGGCATTAACATTGAGGACCTGCTCCCGGCGGGAATGATGACCGCTGAAGGCAGTAGAAAGGTTCAATTCTCTCTTGATTTGCTGTGCCCGGGAGAGAAGCGGGAATTCAGAACGATGGTCGACGCCAAGAAAACAGGAAGGTTCTCCAGCAGGGCCACAGCGGTCGCTCAAAGCGGCGGCAGAGCCTACTCCGAGACGACAACCACCATGGTTACTGAACCGGTCCTCGATATCAGGGAGACCTGCCCTGCCCAGGAATATACCGGCCGAATGGTAACATATGACATCATGGTAAGCAACAAAGGCGACGGGCCCGCAAGAAACACAATAGTGGCTGCAACCGTTCCCGAGCAGGCAATGTTCAGAAACGCCTCGCCAGCCGGTCAATACACCCACTCCTCGCCCGGTAAAGTGTGCTGGAACTTGGGTACGCTCGAACCGCAGCAGTCCAGAGAACTCAGTATGCAGCTCTGTGTCGAAAGTCCCGGAACGATGATGAGCAGGACCACCGCAGAAGCCTACTGTGCTAAAGCTGTTTCCGATAGCTGCACTACCCAGCTTTCGGGTATACCCGGAATATTGCTGGAAGTTGTTGACCTCTGCGACCCCGTCGAAGTGGGGCAAACCGAAACATACTGTATCACCGTAACCAACCAGGGCTCGGCCTGCGATACCAACATCCGGGTAACTGCCTTCCTCGAAGAGAATATGCAGTATATATCTTCGAAAGGCGATACCGAGGCGTCGGTGTTGGGAAACAAGATCACATTTGCCCCTGTGCGTTCGCTTGAACCGAAGGCTCAGGCGAAGTGGTCGATCGACGTTAAGGCTACTCGTGAAGGTGATGTGCGCTTCAAAGTCGTTATGAACAGTGACCAGCTCGGTGACCGCCCGGTCGCAGAGACTGAAGCCACGACGTTCTTCAAATAGCGTTGAGATTCCGATGCGGCGGTCCGATGACCGCCATCTGCGGTTTTGCTTCAGCGCTATTGAAGTATAATAGTCGGCACAGTATATCTGTGCCGACTTTTTTATTGCGCCGACAAGCAACTGAGTGTCTGTGTCGCTGCGTCAAAGTATCGACCCCCAATCCGCGCCCAACTGCGTCAGATTCAATATTTCTCAACCGACCGAATTAATGCCCGCTGAGCCAGCTGGCCGGCAGCAAAAGCGAGTATTGCCCTGCCGATTTCATTCCCATAATCCTCTTGCCACATAGACCTGCGCAAAACGCAGAAATACCGCCAGCGGTAATTGAAGTCCCGAAATTTACCTAAGTGCAGTTAAATAAAGTGGTTAGGTTCTCACTGGTCACGTACGCTTCAAAAAAATTCGCTCTCCTTAAATTGAACTTAAGTTCTTTCCCGAAAGCGACTTAAGGCTACCTATCGCCTTGAAAAGCACCTTGTTTAACAAATACCCCCTTGTTGACGCAGTCGTGTTTTTGCTATTATACCAGCATTGTTGTATTATGGCTGAATGTAGGGAAAATAGGGGAGTTAGAGCGTGAAGATAGCGAGAATTATGGTCGTTACCGGTGCGGTTTTGTTTTGCCGCGTGGCTTTCGCAGAGAGTTTAGTAGGCCAAAAGGCCCCCCAAATCACTATTCGGCAGTGGGTTACGGAAGATCCGCCCGATCTCAAGAGGCTGGAGAACAAAGTGTACGTTGTGGAGTTCTGGGCCACATGGTGCCACTCCTGTGTCCAAAGCATTCCTCACCTGATCGAACTGAATGACAAGTACGCAGACAAGGGCGTGGAATTTATCTCGCTTTCGCAGGACAAGTCGCCCGATATGTTGCGTCAGTTCGTCCGCGACAAGCAGGTCAACTATAATGTTGCCGTCGATAACGGCACCACCGACTGGTATGGAATTAAAGGTTATCCAACCGTCGTCATTGTGAATCATGAGGGCAAGATTGTCTGGCAAGGATACCCGTGGAGTTCTGGGTTCGAGAAGGAGCTGAATAAGGCTCTGGCAGCGGCGCCGCCGCCGCTTCTGGCGGGAATTGACCTCGGCCCTTTTGACTCTTTTCGACGCGCTCTGCGAGGCGGAAAAAAGTTCGGCGAGTCATACCGTAAGATAGAGGCTCACGTGGACAATTGGATGAGTCCAAAGCATTCTGAAGCCGCCAGGCGCATCATCAACATGATCAATCTGCGGATCGCGCAGAGAATAGGCGAGGCCGACCGGATCGCAGCCGCAGAGCCCGAAAAAGCCTATCAAATCTACTCCCATATTGTGGACAGGTATGGAGCCATCAAGGCCGCAGAGCCCGCCAGAGCCGCACGGCTTGAGCTGAGGAAGCGAAAACTGCACAGGAAGGGCTTGTTGATGACCGTAAGCGATACCGACCCACCACAGTAATGTGATACGGTCCGAAAGGCTGTCCTTGATCCGGCCTGATTCAAGTTTCAAAGAGCACCCTGAGAGCAAAAGCGTTCGGGCAGTGGAGGGCGTGATATTTTGATGGTGAGAATGCGGTTTTTGTGTGCGGCTGGCGGGTGACAGTTTGGAGTATTTGGGCGGTTTGGGCAAGCGAAAAGGGGTGTCAAAAACGTGGAAAACGCGTGAATTCTGCAAAAAATGCGCGAAAAGTTAGACGAATTGGTCAAAAAGTTCAGGAAGATGGGCGAAAAATGGTGTGGTTTGTGCGCCAGCCGCGCCGGCGCGTGAAGTGTGAAGCGAAATGCTGGCGGTGTGTTAGGATGGGGGAAGTATGCGGGTTATGGGGGGTATAATATTATAGGACGTTGGCGAAATAAAGGAGGGAGGAAAAAGAAGGAGAGCGAATTTAGAATTCAGAGTTGAGAGGTTGGGATTTGGTGGGGGGGGTGAGCACGAAAGCCCATAAACTTGGTCTTAGCAAAGAATACTCCCGCACCTGGTGGCCAGAGGAGATCAAGCTGCTCAAGAAACACTTTGGAACTGAAGTCGCTTCCCGAACAGCCGCCAGATTGAACAGGCCGTACTACTCGGTCATGCGGAAGGCCCGTCTATTAGGCTTGACAAAGAAACGCAGACCCCACTAATTCCTCGTCCCCAAGCGCTGCTCAAGCTGCTGCTTGTACTGCCGGGCCTTTGTACTCCAGCGCTATCAGAACAACTCTTTTGCCTTTGGGTGCTTTGGACGTGGCCCTCATAAGCCGCTCGATGATGCGGTAGAGTTCATTCAACTGTTGGCGCATGGTGATTTAGCTGTCCCGCTCGCACAGGCCCTCGAAAACGTCGTCCAGGAAGGTCGAGATTTTCTTGATTTCGGCGGCGTTGATTCTATTATCTATTTCTTGTTAACGTCCCAAAGGTTGTGGATCAACCAAGGTTCGCAGGACCGAGCAAAATCGCTCGGGGGGCCAGAAGTGCAAAATTACCCCCCTGCCGCCCTAATTTTGCCGGCTGCCCAAACGATTTTGCTCTTTGAAACTTGAAGGTGCCAAAATCAACCACAAACTTTGGGACGATACTAATATCTGGTCATTCTCTGAGAGTTGCCCTGCAGCCTCAAGGCTGTAAGGCCAGAGAACCACCGGCCAGATGATGCCCTCTTTGTCCAGGGCATAAACCTCCAGTAACCAGTAGCCGTTGACCAGGCAACCCT
>Ga0180438_10011445_pt1 | contig 10723 bp, 7 predicted proteins | sample SS_ome_12_FD_132455 | JGI IMG/M metagenome (GOLD analysis project Ga0180438, IMG submission 132455) | Hypersaline lake sediment archaeal communities from the Salton Sea, California, USA - SS_3_D_2 metaG | ecosystem: Environmental > Aquatic > Non-marine Saline and Alkaline > Hypersaline >... | reverse complement strand
TTTTCCCGCAGCGAGTTTCGCCTTGCTGTTCAGGCCCTCCCACACGGCGGCGTCCGGGGGGCCAGCCCCCCGTACCCCCCGGGGTTTTCAAGGCATCGCTCCGGTGTCCGATGGCGATGGGCAGCGACGGCCTGCCACGGCACAAGCCGCGGGAGGCCGGATGCACCATCGGACACCTGAGTCATGCCTCAGAAAACCCCGCGGCGCAGCCGCGCCTTCTTCGCCCACGCGGCGGGAGGCATCTCGGTCCCACAGGCAGACCTCGCGCCGGAAAAGCGACCCACACATTCTGCGGAAGAGCCCAAAACTCTTGCCGAGGGCGTGGGCGGATGGGATGCTGGGGACATGGCCAGGCTGGCAAGAGTGGTCGTGCCGGGGTATCCGCATCACGTCACGCAGCGCGGGAACCGTCGGCAGAGGACGTTCTTCTCGAAGGGCGACTACGAGGCCTACGTCGAACTGATGGCCGAGTGGCGCGGACATCCCCGAGGCGATGCGTCGTCACGAAGCAACGGGGCGCCCGATGGACAGAGACGGCCTGCGACGAGGCAGGCCGCAGGGGGCCGGATGCAACATCGGACACCCGAGTCATGCCTTGGAAAACCCCGCGGCGCAGCCGCGTCTTCTTCCCGCGAGCGGCAGAACGCACCTCGGTCCCACGGGCAGGCCTTCCGCCGGTGAAGCGACCCACACATTCTCTGGAAGAGCCCTCTTCCAAGCTCAGCGGGGCACGCCGGCGGATTCGCAGAAGGACCCCTACTTTCTCTTGCGCTCCAGCAGCTTCAGCCGCCGCATCCACTCTTCCATGCGATCCGGCCAGCTTGTCACCGGCAGGTCGGTTCTGCGCAGACCGTATCCGTGGCCTCCGCTTTCGTAGATGTGCAGCTCCGCCGAAGCGCCCGCCTTCTTCAGAGCGATGTACATCTCGGCCATCTCGACCGGGCGCTTGTCGTCGTTCGTGATCACCATGAAGAAAGGTGGGCAATCCTCCGTGATCTCCGCGCCCTCCGGAAGGCCGCCTGAGTAGATGGGGGCGGCAAAGTCAGGCCGGAAGGAAACGGCGTCGTATTGGTCCACCGGATCGTATAGGCGCTTCTTCGTCAACGCGGTGTACTTGACGGGTGAACCGCCGGCCGAGAATCCAATGATGCCGATCTTGTTGGGGTCGATCCCAATGTCCTTCGCTCTGCCTCGCACCAGGCTCACGGCCCGTTGGCCGTCCTGAACCGAGGCGTACCACCTCTTCTCCGGGTCACGTGCTCGACCCGGCACGCGGTATTTGAGCACGATTCCCGTCACGCCGATCGAGTTGAACCACTCGGCCACCTCGGTACCTTCCAGGTCGTAGGCCAGGATCCAATGGCCACCACCCGGCGCGATGATCACAGCCGTTCCCGTATCGATCGCGGGATCCGGCTTGAAGATGGTGATCTGCGGGGTGGAGACATTGTGTAGTCTTATGAGACGGCGTCCGGCCACGAGTTTGTCGCCGGGCCTGGTCCTGTCGGACTCCGGAGGAAGCTCCTTGACTTCTCCCGGTGCCTTGGCGGGCCAGAGGTCCCAGGTGATCGGTTCACCACCTTGGCAAGCCGCCTCTCCCTTGCCGCGGGCCTCAACGGCCGCCGAGGTGCAACCTGAACACAGGACGACGCAGATCAGCAGGACGCCGACTCGAATCGACCCGCGGAGCGCATAGTCTCTTGCCGTGTCGGACATGTTCGTTCTCCTGATTCTCCTGGCCGGCATTTCCCGTTTGGGTCGAGCCTGAAGCCGGTCGAGGCTCGGAGTATCGCCTGTCATTTGGGATTCCCCGGGCAGCTCTTGCCCGGGGCCGTTTCCTATCCCAGCAGAGCCTTCAGCAACCAGAAGTAGCCGATCGCCACCGCGCCGGTCAGCACGGCCGGGACGAGCAGCCGCCGATACACCGCCCGTGAGTCTGCGCCGAAGTACTCGTTGCTGACGACCTGGCAGAGGTGCAGCGGGCTGACCATCTGCCCGAGGTGCCCGAAGGCGTAGGCCAGCGCGATGTACGGCCGGATCGAACCGTGGTCCGGCATCTGCTCGACCATCGCGAGCACGATCGGGAAGCTCGCGCCCACGAACCCGACCGCCAGCCCGGTCACCATCCCCGCGATCAGCGGCAGCAGGGCGACGACAATCCCAACCGGCACGCGGAGTTCGGCCAGTTCGACGGCGATCTTCCCGGCCGCGTCAACGTGGCGAATCGCATACCAGAAGATCATCACGGTGACGACCACGAGGGCGAGCTTGTAGATGGACTTTCTCTTGAGCGCGGCCGCCACGTCGCTCGGGGCCAGGCGGTTCATGCGGATCGTCCACGCGAAGCTGACGACCAGTCCGGCCGTCAGCGGCAGGTACCGCCGCAGGACGTCGGCGAGCGACCCGCTGGGCGGCCGGCCGACCACGACGTTCAGCAAGGCGCGGGCGCCCGCCCACACCAGCAGGATGACCCAGATGGTGGAGGTCGCCCGAAGGAGCTTCCTTGCGTGCCCGGCCGGGGCGCGCGGGCCGGTCCGGTGGAGCTCCGGGTGCGACTTGCGGAACAGCCAGATCCCCGAGATCGCCATGATCGCCCCCAGCGGCCACTGGCAGGCGATGAACTGCCCCACGTCGCTGCGCGTGACCGACATCGCCACCATCACGCCCGGATACAGCGGCCACCAGTGCTCCCAGATGTGCCGGAACCAGTAGTTGATCGCCGACAGCCGCGCCCGGCTGACCCGGGCCTGCCCCGCCGCCGACTCGACCATCGGCGCCGACAACTGCGCCCCGCCCGGCATCGGCATCAGCCCGATCAGCGCCGGCAAGGCCGCCATCGTCACCGCCGGGCGACGGAGGAACGACTTCGCCAGCCGGACGATCTCGTCCAACTGGCCCGACCGACGCATCGCCTCCGACAGCGCCAGCATCAACGTGACGACGATCACCAGCCCGATGGTCCGCGGCTCGACCGCGCCCAGCAGTGTCATCCGGGCCACCTCAATCGCGCCGCGGCCGTACAGCAGACCCAGCGCCACCGCCCCGGCGAGGATGGACGCCGCCAGCGGCACGCGGAGGCGCGCAAGGATCAGGATCAGCGCGAAGGCCGACAGCGTGGCGGCCAGCGAGGACGAGGCCGCCTCCTTCAGCGCCGACAGGATGGCCGGCTCTGCGATCGCGAGCATCGGGAGCATCGGGAGCTTGTAGCACGGGAGGCGCCAAACGGCAAGCCGTGGCGTGGCGAGGCGGCGCTAGAGGACACTGGAGATCTCTTCCAGCGAGGTCTCGCCGGATCGCAGGGCCTCGAGGGCCAGTTGGCGGAGGGTCTGCACGCCGGCGGCGCGGACGGCGGCCTCGATGTCCTCGGCCGAGGCGCCCCCGCGGATCAGGCCCGCGATCTCGTCGTCCGGAAGCAGCAGCGAATGCAGCCGGATCGTGCCCGCGTAGCCGGTCCGGGCGCATCGGTCGCAGCCGGCCGGCCAGTAGATCGCCGACCCCTCGGCGGCCGTATCCGCCCCGGCGGCCGCCTCCGCCGACAACTCCGATCGCTGCTTGCACTGCCCGCAGAGCTTCCGCAGCCGCCGGGTGGCCACGACGGCCTTCAGCGCCGAGGTCAGCGGCCAGGGCTCCAGCCCCATCCGGCCCAGGAGTGTCAGGGCCCGCGGGCCCGTGCTCGCGACCAGCCCGGCCAGTACCGTCGTTCCCGCCAGCGCCGCCTCCAGCGCCGCCGCGGCCGTCACCGGGTCGCGAAGACGCCCGATCAGCACCGCGTCGGCGTCCTGTCCGGCCAGATGGCGGGCCGCCTCGGCGAACGTGTAGCCCGCCAGCGGATCGACGACCGCCTGGCAGGCGCCGGGGATGGCCGTCTCGGCGTCGGCCTCGACGGTCAGCACGTCGCGTCCGGCCTGGCAGAGGCAGACGGCCAGGGCGCGGAGCACCTCGTCGATCCCCCCGCCGGGCAGGCCGACCGACAGGACCAGCCCGCCGCCGGCCGACGTGAGGACCTGCTCGAGCAACTGCTGCTGCTTGCCGCTGAGGGCGATCTGCGACAGCGACGGCGGGGGGACTTCCGCGTCGCGGACGGCCAGCACGAGCCGCCTGCCGCGTGTGGTCGGCATGGCCGACAGGCGGAACGTCACGGCCCGCCCGTCGATCGTTCGGCCGAAGCTGCCGGAGGCCGGACGAGCGATCTGACGCGTCTCGATGCCCGCGGTCTCGAGCAACCGCCCCACCAGTTCGTCGGCCACCGGCGGCGGGAGCCGGCGGCGGAAGTTCGGCTTCTCGCTCAGGGACGCATCGACCCGCAATCGCAGCACAAGCCCCTCGGCATGCGGCTCGAGGTGGATGTGGGTCGCGCCGAGCGCGACGGCATCGGCGAGGATCGCCTCGGCGACCTGCGAGGCCGCGTCCGCCGGGATGTGATCGGCCTCCGGGGCGACGCCGACGGCGACCGCCTCGACCGCCACCTCCGCGGGCGCCGGCTCGACGTCGACGGATGCCGGCGGCGCATCCACAGGCGCCGGATCGGCGGCCGGCTCCTCGGGCGCCGGATCGGCGGCCTCCACCTGCGCCTCGTCCTCGGCGGGTACCTCTGCCGGCGGATCCTCCGCGTCCCGGGCCGGCGGCGGCGACTCGACGGCAGCCTCTACGGACACCGGCTCGGCGGGGGGCTCTGTGGTTTCGTGCTCGCCCGGCGCGGGTGGGGCGGACGGTTCGGCGGGCGCGGGTTCGGCCGGCGTCACCGCGGAAGCGGGCTCGCCGCCCCCGTCCCCGGCGCGGGGCAGCGCTGAGTCGTCCGTCGGCGCCAGCCCGGTCTGATCCTCCCGAGGCATGGCCGCTTCGGCGGCCACGTCGGACGCTTCGGCCTCCGACGGTCGACCCGAGCCCTCCCCAATCCTCAACGGCGGGACGGGCAGGGCGACGGCGGGCATCGGCTGCGGGTCGACGGGCTCGGCCCCGCCGGCGCCCAGCAGAACCGAACGCTCGCCGAGACCCGTGGCGTCTTCGCGAGGCGCCGTCGGCCTTGGCGGCGCGGGCGCGGCGGCGGGCATCGAAACTTCGACGACCGGCCCCGGCCCGTCCGACGGCGCAGGCGCGGCCGCCCCCGACGCGACCTCGCCCCCGCTGCCGTCCTGCCCAGCCGCCGCAGCCATCAGTTCACCGATGTCGATCCCGCGATCCTTGAGAAACTGGACCAGCCCCTGCTCGGAGATGCGCTCGGAGCCGTCGGGCAGGCTGCTGTGGGTCAGCCACCCGCGACGCAGCCACTGATCGACCTCCCGCGGCGTCACGCCGAGCAGGTCGGCCACCTGGCGCGTTGTGAACAGTCGCTCCTGCATCCAAGGCCCTCGCTTGCCGAGCCCTCGCGCCACAGACGGCCGGACACCCGTGCCCGGCCCGCGAGGTGCCCTATTGTCCGAATCACGCCCCGCCGGGTCAAATGCAAATCGACGCTCCGCCCGTTGCGGTCTCGCCGGCCGGCCGGTATGCTCTCGGCTTGTTTCGCCATGACGAGCCTGAGGAGCCAGCGCAATGAGATTCCTGTACGTGGACATCGACACGCTTCGCCCGGACCACCTGGGCTGCTACGGTTACCTGCGGAACACCTCGCCGAACATCGACCGCATGGCCGCCGACGGCGTGCGGCTGGACAACTGCTACGTCTCCGACGCCCCCTGCCTGCCCAGCCGCGCCAGCATGTTCACCGGGCGGTTCGGCATCCACACGGGCGTCGTCAACCACGGCGGACTCGCCGCCGAGCTGCGCCCCATCGGGCGGGAGCGGGGCTTCAACTGGATGCGCCAGCGGCCGGGGTTTATCTGGTCGATGAGGCAGCAGGGGCTGTACCCCGTCTCCGTCAGCCCGTTCGCGGAACGCCATTCGGCCTGGTGGTTCTGCGACGGGTGGCGAGAGTTCGTCAACACGGGCAAGGGCGGCGGCGAGAGCGCCGAGGAGATCGTCCCCCACGCGCTCGACTGGATCGAGCGCAACGGCGAGCGGGACGACTGGCTGCTGCACGTCAACATCTGGGACCCGCACACGCCCTACCGCGCGCCGGCGGGGTTCGGCAACCCGTTCGCCGACGACCCGATCGAAACGTGGTACACGGAGGACATGCGGCAGCGCCAGTGGGATCGCTTCGGGCCGGGTAACCCGCAGGAGCCGTGCGGCGGCTACGGGAGGCCCGTCAACAGCCCCCGCCAGCCCGACCAGGTCGCCAGCATGGACGACTACAAGAAGTGGATCGACGGCTACGACTGCGGCGTCGCCTACGCCGACCAGTGGATCGGGCGCGTCTTCAACGCGCTGGCCGACAAGGGCGTGCTCGACGATACCGTCATCGTGATCACCTCCGACCACGGCGAGAACCTCGGCGAGCTGAACGTCATCGGCGACCACGCGGTGGCCGACAACATCACCAACCGCGTGCCCATGATCGTCCGCTGGCCCGGCGTCAGCCAACCCGGCCGCGTCGACGACGCGCTGCACTACCAGACCGACGTGGCCGCGACGATGATCGAGCTGGCCGGCGGCGACGTGCCCGACTGCTGGGACGGCCGGAGCTTCGCCGACGCCTTCCGCGCAGGCGAAAGCCGAGGCAGGGACTACCTCGTCGCCAGCCAGAACTGCTGGTCCTGCATGCGCGCCGTCCGATGGGAGGACCACATCCTCATCCGCCCCTACCACACCGGCCTGAAGGACTACCCCGCCCGCATGCTCTTCAACGTCGCCGAGGACCCCCACGAACTGAACGATCTGGCCGACGCCCGGCCGGCCCTCGCCGACCGCGGCGACGAGCTGCTGGCGCAGTGGACCGACGACATGCTCGCGACCAGCGACTACGACGAGGACCCGATGCAGATCGTCCTCCGCGAGGGCGGCCCCTTCCACACTCGAGACAAGCTCGCCGACTACTGTGCCCGCCTGCGAGCCACCGGCCGGCCCCAACACGCCGACTTCCTCGAAGCGAACCCCACCGGGCTGGTCGAATAGGCGACGGCGCCAACCAAAGAAGGGGGCTGTTTGTCCACGGATTGCACAGACCTGTCCGGCCTGACCTCGGCGAAGCCGGATTCCACAGACTCAGAAGAGAAAGGGGACTGGCTCCGAAGCGACCTGCCACGGCGTAGCGGGACCGCCGCGAAGCACGGGAGCGCAGGTGCCTGTCACCTGGAGGCGGCGCGGCTGCATTTGGCGCGGGGTCAGAAGCGCGAAGCCGGCGAGCGGCTGGCGGCGGGGCGGGCTTTGATCGACGAGACCAGCTACCACCGCCGCGACGCGGAGGCCGACGAGATCGAGGGCCAACTCGGCTGATCGTCCCGGGTGGCGCGCGTTGCCCTTGCCTGTCCCAGCCGCCTGCGACACGGGCTGCGAAGAACTGCCCGGCCACGGGCCACCACCGGGCCTGCCCCGGTGGGGCCGTGACTGGCAACCAGATCGCAGCCGTCTTGCCGAAGGCCACCACGGGGTACATCCCCGTGGGGCCATGACTGAGGGCATCCGAGCCGGCTCTGCCGGCGTTCAGTCATCGCCCCGCCGGGGCGGGCCCGGCGGTGGCGTGGGACAAACCGGACCGGCTGTCTGGTTACCCGCCATGGCCCGGCGGGCACGGGGCGGGTGGTGGCCGAACCGGGCGGGGCGGGCGGCGGGCGGGTGGTTCAGACTCCGGCGGGGCGGTCGTCGGGTTCGGCGGCGCGGTCGGCCTTGCGCTTGAGCTTGGTCGCCGAGGGGGCCTTGATGCCCTTGTTCAGCGCCCGGTCCATCTGGCGGAAGGCCTGCTTCAGCCGCAGCTCGTTCTCGATCAGAGAGATGCGGACGAACCGCTCGCCGTTTTCACCGAAGGCCCGGCCGGGTGAGAGGACGACCTCGGCCTCCTCGAGCAGGCGCAGGGAGAAGTCGATCGTGCCCTGCCCGGCGAGGTGGTTGTCGGGCACCCTGGCCCAGACGAACATGCTGGCCCGCGGGGGGTCCACCTGCCATCCGATGCGCCGGCAGCCGTCGACGACGACGTCGCGCCGCGCCTGGTACAGCCTGGCCTGCTCGGCGACCATGGGCTCGCACTGGCGCATCGCGATGATGCTGGCGACCTGGATCGGCGTGAAGATGCCGTAGTCGTAGTAGCCCTTGATCGTCGCCAGCGCGCCGATCATCTGGGCGTTTCCCACGCAGAAGCCGATCCGCCAGCCGGCCATGTTGTACGGCTTGGACATGGTGAGGAACTCGACGCCGACGTCCTTTGCGCCGTCGGCCTGGAGGAAGCTCGGCGCCACATAGCCGTCGAAGCACGTCCGCCCGTAGGCGAAGTCGTGGATGACCATGATGCCGGTCCGCTTGGCCAGCTCGACGACGTGGCGGAAGAACTCGACGTTGTCGACGGTCATGGCGGTGGGGTTGTGCGGGTAGTTGAGGATCAGGCACTTCGGGCGCGGGTAGAGGTGGTCGGCGACGTAGGTGACGCGCGCGAGGAACTCGTCGTCGTTGCCCAGGGGCACGTTGATCACGTTGCCCCCCGCCAGCGCCACGCTGTAGACGTGGATCGGGAAGTACGGGTCGCCCACGATCGCCGTGTCGCCCGGGCCCATCAGCGCCAGGCACATGTGGCTGAAGCCTTCCTTCGAGCCGATCGTCGCGATCACCTCGCTGTCGGGATCGAGCTTCACGCCGTAGAGCCTGTCGTACAGCGCCGCCACCTCGCGCCGCAGGTGGTAGATGCCGATCGACTTGCTGTAGCGGTGCGTCCGCTCGTCGCGGGCGGTCTCGCAGAGCTTCTCGATCACGTCGGGCGGGGCCGGGTCCGACGGGTTGCCCATCCCCAGATCGATCACGTCCACGCCCGCTCGCCGCTTCTCCAGCAGCCGGGCGTTGAGGCGGCCGAACAGGTACGGCGGCAGCCGGCGAATCCGCTGCGAGACGTCGATGGACCAGTCACCGGGCACGGTTACCGCCCTCCCTCTGCCCGGGCCTTCAGCGCCGGATCGACGTACTTGACCTCCGCGCCGCGGAGCAGGATCTGTAGGATGTCCTGCTGGTAGGCCTGGATCTTGCGCTGGCGGACCGACTCGGTCAGTTGGGCCTTGACGTCGGCGAACTTCACGTCCTTCGGCTCGATGATCCGCTCGAGCTTGATCACGTGAAAGGCCGTCCCCACCTGGATCGGGTCGGAGACCTGCCCGACCTTCCGCATCGCCAGCGCCGCCTCACGAAGCGCCGGAGGCACGCCCGTGTCCTTGTGCCCGAACGGCGCGAGCAGCCCGGCGCTCTGGGCCGACGGGCCGCGAGAGTACTTCGCCACCAGCGCGACGAAGTCCGTCCCGCCGGCCAGCTCGCGAATGACCTTCTGCGCGTCGGCGAGGTTGGTCGTCTGGATGTGGCGGACCTCCAGCTTCCGCTCGTGCTGCCGGCCGAACTCCTCCTGAAGCTCCGCCTCCGTGATCGTGATCCGCTTCGCCGCCAGCTTCCTCAGCAACGCGTTGCGCCACATCGTCAGGTCCCACTGCCGGCGGGAGACGTTCCGCTGCTTGAGGACCTCCGAGAGCAGGCGCTGGCGCTGGTCGGCGCTTTCGACCGTGCCGAACATGCCCTGGAGCATCTTCTCGTGCTCGGCCTGGACGTCCCCGTCGGTGACGTCCAGCTTCTGCCGGTCGGCCTCCTGGCGGACGATCTCGTTGGCGATCAACTGCTGGGCCACCGTCAGGCCGTACGCGTCGATCAGGAGGCCGGTCAGCGTCTTCATGTAGATGGGCTTGTCGTTGACGTAGGCCATCACGGCCCCGCCGGCGCGGCTTCTGGGCGGCATGGCCGGGGGGCGCGGCATCGGCGCGGGCGCGGGCGCGGCAGCGGGCTTCGGAGCGGGCGCAGGCGACGGCAGGACGACGGGCGTCGGCGCCGGGGGCATCGGCGCGGCGGCGACGGCCGGGGCGGGCTGGGTGGCGGGCACGGGCGGATCGGCCGGCACGGGCGGACCAGTCGGCGCGGGCGGATCGGTCGGCGCGGCGGCCGCGCCCTCGCTCGTCGGTCTGGAGACGGGCGGCTCTTCGCTGATCGGACGGCCGGTCAGCCAATGGGTCCATTGGCTCCCGCAGCCGGACAGCAGCATCATGAGGACGACCAGGGCGGCTCCTGTGCGCATGGGTACGGCCTTTCGATTCGGCGGACCCATCGCCGGCCCGCGTGTTGCTAGCCTACCGATCTGCCCCCGCGCGCGTCAATGGCGCCGAAGTCGCCCCGGCGGCTCTGGCGTGCGGGTCGGCGGTGGGGTATTCTCTAGGGAGCGGCTTTGATGCCGGTCTGCGCGGCGCCCCGCCTCGCCGGCCGGCGGGAGAAGGGATCGACCCATGGCGAAGCAGGCCGGTGGCGACGTCGCCGAGCGGATCGAGCAGTTCCGGCAGCAATACGAGCAGATCGCCTCGCAGTTGCGGCGGGTGATCGTCGGGCACGAGGCGGCGATGGGCGAGCTGCTCGCCTGCCTGCTCGGGGGCGGACACGCCCTGCTGGAGGGCGTGCCCGGGCTCGGAAAGACGCTCATGGTCCGCACACTTGCCGACGTGCTCGAGCTGACCTTCAGCCGCATCCAGTTCACCCCCGACCTGATGCCCACCGACATCACGGGCACGAACATCGTCGAGGCCGACCCCGCCGGCGGGAAGGCCTTCCGCTTCCAGCCGGGCCCCGTCTTCGCCCACCTCGTGCTGGCCGACGAGATCAACCGCGCCACGCCGAAGAC
>Ga0180438_10011444_pt1 | contig 10723 bp, 7 predicted proteins | sample SS_ome_12_FD_132455 | JGI IMG/M metagenome (GOLD analysis project Ga0180438, IMG submission 132455) | Hypersaline lake sediment archaeal communities from the Salton Sea, California, USA - SS_3_D_2 metaG | ecosystem: Environmental > Aquatic > Non-marine Saline and Alkaline > Hypersaline >... | reverse complement strand
GCGGTAATGAAGTTCTCAAAGATACCCTCGGTGGGCTCGATACCGTAATCTTCGGCTTTTATCTCGACCTTCTTATCGTCATCCAGGTGTGCCGTACGACCGCAAATCCATCCTTTGGTGCCGTAAAGTATCGTGTCGTTGCCGAAATCGGGCATACCATAATCAGTCCACAAACGCATCTCGTATAGTATCTGGATTTTACCATAGTCATAGATAATCGTCTGGGTGTCCGGTGTTTCGTGGTCGTCGTCGTACCACAACTGTCCGCCGGATGTCACTATCTCTTTCGGATACTGCTTATCCAGACCCGTTTGCCACACGGCCAGATCGAGGTGGTGGATGCCGTCGTTTACCAGGTCACCTCCGCCGTAATCCCAGAACCAGTGCCATTTGTAACGCCACCGGTTTTTGGTAAACTGCGCCACCGGCGCCGGTCCGAGCCAAAGATCATAGTTTACGCCCTCAGGGGGATTCTCGGGCTCGGCACGGCCAATCTTGCCTCGACGCTGGCAATTGATGGCCTTGGCCATATAGCATTCGCCGATTATGCCTTTCTTGACTGCTTCTCTGACCGCCATATGACTGGCGTCGCTGCGACGCTGTGTGCCGTGCTGCACGCACTTGTTAAATTGCCTGGCGGCCTTCATCAGCAGGTTCCCCTCGTGCACCGTATGGCTGGAGGGTTTCTCAATATAGACGTGCCTGCCCGTCACAATCGCCGCCAGTGCGATTGGCGTGTGCCAGTGGTCGCAGGTAGCGATACTCACCGCGTCGATACTCTTATCTTCCAGCATCCTGCGAAAATCGCTGTAAGCCTTGACGGGGCCCTTCTTCTCGGACTCTTTCTGGGCGACCTTTTCGGCCTTCTTGGAATCAACATCGCAGACAGCAACAAGCCTGCTGTTCTTCATACCTGCGAAATTGCCCGCATGCCCGGAGCCGCGGCCGCCTACGCCGACGACGGCAACGTTTACCGTCTCACTTGGCGCCGCCTGGCCGTTCCTGCTAATGATAAGAGGCGCCGCAGAAGCCACCAAAGACGCCCCGGTGGCCTTCATAAATTTGCGTCGTGTCCACATATTCATTCTCCTCTGTTCTTAACCTTTTGCTACTTATCGTTCATCTCTGCTCAGCTACACCGCCGAGCCTTGTTTGCGACAGAATATCAGGCCTGCCCCTAAAAGTCAATCCTCGCGCCGTAGCGCCAATAACACCCTTGCCTCAATCTTCCTTTTCGACAGAGAATGGCTTAAAAAGGCCCGAGCGCTTGCGCTGATAATTATCGAACTCCACCGTCCAGTCGGGCCAGTTTGCAGGAGCTGTCTTACTCTCGTATGCTGCCAATTTTGCCGAATACTCTGCTATAACTTCGTTAATCCCGGCGAGCCTTTGCCCTTCCGAACTCAGCTTGCGCACGTCGTCGAGGTCTTCTTTCATATCTTCACTGTCGCTGAGCGGCTCGTCGATATCATCAAGGTTGGCGTAACGCTGCGAATGATACTTCTTTACACTGTGCTGCATCCTGATGCTCTGGAACAACGCCTCGGCCAATTCGAACACCCGCTGGCGCAAATCCGCCGCCACCGGTTGCCTTTCGGCCCTGTCGAGTATCGTCTCCGTCTTGTCAATTGCAGCTAACGAACCAGGCTGCTCGGCGTTCTTCAATACATCGATTGCCTCGGACTCGAGGCCCCTCTCATATATCAGCCTGTGCCTGATGTACGCATCATAATAGGCTCGGTACAATCCCTGCTGGAATCTCCAGTTCAGCTTATCCTGCGGAGTCGCATTTTCTTCCATATCCTGAAAAAGCTTCAAAGTCTCATATACGCCGACATTATCCTTCAAAGGCCCGACCCAGTTTCGCTCAAGAGCAAAGAGCCCCCGCGCGAACTTGTCCTCGTATCGCCGACCGATAAAGTACCTGCTGTACTCCCTGACGATATCCTCGACCTTCATATCCGGGTCCCAGCCCAGGCAGCTCCACAGCACCTTATTGAAGTCATCGTTGCACCCCTCGCTGTAGCTGACAAACCCGATTGCATAATCAGCAGTGGCCCTGAATATCTGGGCGTAAGCCACCGGCCGGGGATTGATGGCCTCGCGCCCGAGAGTATCATTCAAGGCCTTATCCCAATCCTGCACGGCGTACGGAGCGCTTCTCGTATGAGTAATGTCAGGGTATCGCCTTATGGGATACTGCCGCGGCATATCCTTTCTAAGATCAGGCAGGCTCACCGGAACAGTAGGCCCGAATACGACACCATCGAGCCATTTGGGCTTTTGTTTCTGTATGATATCGGTAAATGCCTTGTACCAGCCGGCCGTGTTCCTGCCCTTGCGGTCGAAGTTCTGAGGCGACACCCATATACGCGCCCTCGGATGATACTTATTGAGAACCTTTTTCTGTTTTTCCATAAAGGGCAGCAAAATTGCCGGATGAGTATTGCCCGGGTCGCCGCCCGGTACAAATACGTCGTCGATCTTGGGTAGTTTGCTGAATATCTCGCCCCATTCTTCCAGAGAAGCCTCGATGGTCTTGGGGTCTGAGTAGTCGACCTTGACGTCGTCGATTTCGTCCAGGGCCGTAAACCATATCCAGACATCGAGCCCGTAATCCGCCGCCAATTGCGACATCAAAACCATCATCTCCAGTTTGGGCTTTGGGAAATGCGGGCTGTCCTCGGCATCATCGCTTGTCGGCGGAATCAGCTCAACCGCGTTCATCCCGAAGACTATCATGTCCCGGTAATACTGCTCCCACATCGCCAGTGTCCAGCCGTCGTATGAATTAGTCTTGGGCCTGTAGCCCAACTGATGTCCCCGCAACGGATACTTCGGCGCCGTCGATGTCCTTATGCCGGCATCCAGCTTCAAGCTGTCTCTGCCCATATCCAGAACCCGCAGAAGCCTGCCCGCCGCGAACAACGCGCCCCTCTTATCAAAACCCGCCAGGCAAACGGTCGGAGCATTGCGCCTATTCGTGTCGATCCACAGTGCATAACCATCCGCCTTCTGAGGCAGGTCCAATCCCGCAGGCAAAGGATATTTCCCGGTCACATCTGTACCTGTGCCTATAACAATGGCAGTGACGTCCTTGGCCGGCGCCGAGGACAAAATCTCCAGCCCTATCCTTGTGCGCTTCTCTATCTCGTCGGCCAGCATCTTCGCCGCGTTAGACTCGATGCTGCTCTTCGGATCGGAAACCACAATCCTGGCGCCCGAAAGGTCGATACCCCCGGCACCAAACGCCTGTACCGACACAAACAGCAAAACCGCCGCAATCCGGAACCTCGATTTGTACGCGTCCATAAGACCTGCCTCTTGATGTTATCGTGAAGAACGGGCCCCTTCACTGTATCAAATAAATGACGTTCTGTTCAGGAAGATTTATGCACCACTCCGGGATTTCCTCCTTATGTCTGTCCGGCTGCATCATCCCGCACCCTCGCATCAGGCAAACGGTCAAATCCGCCCGCCTCGGCCTTCTCAATATGAATGCAGAGGACCCTGAAGGGATTATGGCCAATCCGCCCCTGCGAAGACAGGATTTGCAGGGGCCGCCGTTTTGTGTTATCTTATCCGGAAACAGTTTTTCAATATGTTCCGGCAGATGCCCGCAAAGGTCACAGCCAAAATACGGGATTCGCAGCCGTCGCCCACGACCTGTCCGCTGCTGCAATCAGCACCCCGGCGGCAAGTGGCTCTGCGACACTCTGCCCACAGGAGTAAGATTCAATATGAGCGAGCGGCCTCTTGACAAGGTCAAAAGTATTCCGCTTACGCGAATACAAAAGCTCATCGGAGACAGGATGCTTGAATCCAAACGGACCAAGCCCTGTTTCTACATACAGTCGAGAGCGGATGTCACCGAGCTGATGAGTCTCCGGCCGAAGTTGAGCAAATCGCTCGGTGCAAAAATCACCAGCAACAGCTTCTTAATTCGGGCGCTGGCGCTGGCGGCCGCAAAGTACCCCCTCGTGATAAGCACAGTGGCCGACCGCCGAAATGCCGACAGTACCGCCGCAAACGAGCAGGTCATCAGCGCAAAAATAGCGGACCAGATCAACGTGGGTTTTGCCGTCAATGCCCCCCAGGGACTGGTCGTGCCGGTCATCAGGCAGGCAGACAATAAGTCCCTTGCCGAAATCGCGCGACTGGAGAAGACACTGACCGAAAAGGCACGCAGCAACAAACTAACGCTCGACGATATGGAGGGCGAGACCATAGCACTAAGCAATCTCGGCGCTTACGGAATCGATTCATTTATTGGGATTGTGCCGCCGCCCGCCAGCACCATCCTGGCGGTGGGCAACGTGGTCCAGACGGTAACACCCCGCGACCCAAAGCCGCAAATGAGAAAAATGATGTCTCTGACGGTGGCGGCCGACCATCGCGTCATAGACGGGGCCTACGCCGCAAACTTCCTCGGGTATATTATAAAACAATTGCAAAGCCCCCGAGAACTGGTCTGAGCACCGAACCGCCCGGCTCGAAGCTTGCTCGTGGCCTCAAAACACACGCCGCCGTCGTGGACCGGCAGAAAATGCTTGTGCCTGAACGGACAAACAACTAAGATTGTAGTGCAGTCAACGTCAGAAACACCGTTTTTCAGTCTCGTGGAAAGGAGATATAAAATGTTATGCAAACTTATCTTACAGACGCTCTTGTGTGTAATGCTCTTGTCCGGTACGCTCCTCTGTGCTGCCGAAGCGGCAGGCCCCGCCGATACACCTGATGCAAATAAGGCCATGCCTGCCAAGACCGGCCCAACAGCACAGAAAGACGCTGCCGACAGCAATGCCTCGCAGGTCATAATCAGCCTGGGCGACCAAAAGCTCACCGCCCAACAAGTCGCATGGAGGATACCAAATCCGCAGGACGCACAGATAGCCAGGCTCGCAGAGTCCTGGCTCGAGACCGAGCTGATGTACGCCGAGGCCCAGAGACGAGGACTCACCAAAGAGCCAAGAGCGGCGTTCTTCGCCGACCTGATGAGAAAGACCGCATTTGCCCGCGAACTCAGAAGAGAGGTTACCGAGGCTGTGAAAACCACCGACCAAGATGTTGTGACCTACTACGAAAAGAACAAGCAAACCGATCCGACATTGACAACGCCCGGAAACCTGAGTTTTTCGCACATTGCCACCAAGACTCTCGAAGAGGCCCAGGCAGTCCTTGAAAAGTTAAAGGCGGGTGAAAATATTAACGAACTTGCCAAGAAGTTGTCGGTTGCGTCCGATGCGGTATTAGGCGGTGCGGTCAAGCAACGAGCCTACAGTCAGATTAGGCAGCTCTACGGCGACGAGTTCCTCGAGAAGCTCAAAGCAGCCGAAAAAGGCCAATTCATCGGGCCCGTTGTGGCCGGCAGAAAGAACCTCTATGAAGTGGCACGCAAAGATGGCCAAACAAACCCTGAGCCTCTGCCGTTCGAGCAAGTCAAAGACAAACTAAAATCTCAGCTCGAGCGCGCCCGCAAACAGGAGGCTTATCAGTCCCTGCTGGATTCGCTGATGAAACAGGCGGCCGACAAGATAGTCAAATCGCCCCGGCTAATCGAGGCCGAAAAGGCAGCCTCCGAGCAACCGCGAGGCAGACCGATGGGTCCGCTCAGAACTGCACCGACGCCGCCGGCGCGAACACCGACGCGAAAGAAATAAGCGCGCTGCACCCACGCGAGCCGGATGAACACCTGCCCAAAGAAACCGGCAGGGCGAAAAACACCAACGCAAGGGACAGCCGCAGAGTTCGCCAGTGAGACAATACGTACACAAATACCACAGACCGAGACGACCCTCGTATAACCTTCCCGCGGCTCATCCTTGAGTTTGGTCTTCTACTCCACTACTGAGCAGCATCCCGCTCAACGGCCGGCGGCGATGCCTGCGAAGATATGTCTCGCGAATCAGGTTGCGCAATAGTTCTTATTTCGAAGGGTACACGCGGCTCACGCCCCTCAATATTCCCCGCCGGTTCCTCGTCTGTCTGTTCGCGAGCAGTTACAACATTTTCACCCCCCGTATCGCAGGGCCCACCGTGGTCCCCGTCTTGCGCTGCCTCCTCACGATTATGCGCATCAGCCTGTCGCGCGGCGGTCGCCTGAGCATCTGAATCGCCCGCAGGCAATTGCTCCCCGTCGATAAATGCGGCCACTTTCCTGTAATCCTCGGCTCCGTGACAGTTCTGTTCGTACTCGAAGATTGTCTTGCCGTAGCTCGGAGCCTCCGCAAGCTTGATATTTCTGCGGATACAAACCGGCAGAATCTGAGCCTGAGCCCACGCACAGTTGGTCCCGCGAGCCCTTTCGAGGAACTTTTCGATATCAGCCTTGACCTCTTTCGGCAGAGACGCCCGGCTGTCAAACATACAGAGCAATATGCCTTTGACTTTCAGTTCGGGATTGATTCGCCTGTTCACCAGTTCGACCGTCTGGAGCAGCTTGCCAAATCCCTGCAACGCCAGAAAATGCGGCTGAAGCGGAATAAGTATCTCTTCCACCGCGGCCAGCGCATTCAATGTCAACAGACCCAGCGAAGGCGGGCAGTCGATAATCAGATAATCAAACCTTTCCTCCGCAGGCCCGATAGCCTCCCGCAGAATAGTTTCCCGTCCGACCACACTGACCAGCTCGTTTTCAGCCCCGACAAGATTTATATTCGCAGGCATGAGCCACAGGTTCGGTCGGACAAGCTGGACTGCATTCTCAAATTGCTCCGTCTGAGTAAGTACCGCGTAAGAGCCGGATTGCACCGTTTCGGGCTCCAAACCGAGGTGTATCGTCAGATGCGCCTGGGGATCGAGATCCACCACAACGACCTTCTTGCCCCCCGCCGACAGAGCAGCAGCCGTGTTGACAACCGTCGTCGTCTTGCCCACGCCCCCCTTTTGATTCAGTACGGCAATCTTTCTCATATTCGCGCTCTGCACAACACCACAGTCACTCCCGCAGTCACGTGATTCTTTTCAGGATGGCATCAAGCACGCCGTTAACAAACGAAGGAGACTTGTGGGACCCGAACTTCTTGGCCAGCTCGATAGCCTCATTTATCGAAACTCTCGGAGGGATATCCGGACAGAATCTCAACTGATAAACCGCCAACCTCAAAATGCTTTTGTCAACCATAGACAGTCGAGACAGCTCCCATTTTATTGTTGATGCAACTATCAATTCATCACACTGCGCCAAATTCTTCCACGTTCCCTTGGCCCAGTCCGAGGCAAGCCTCCGGACTGCAACATCAGACTCATATTCCGTCAAGAACCCATCCAACAGTTCAAGAAGGTCATCACCCTGAACATCGAGCTGATACAACCCCTGCATTGCCAGCTCTCTGGCCCTTGTTCTTTTGTCCACCGGGCGGTCTCTGCTACTAAACTTGTTCCGTCATTGGCTTCGGTCCCCCGTTTGCGTCGACGCCGGGGGAACGAGTTGAATCCGACCGAAACAGCAACTGCGCGGTTAAATCTGCTCTATCACATTTGCTATTTCCATAGCCGTCTGCGCCGCGTCGGCGCCGGCGTTGCCCATCTTGGTCCCGGCCCGCTCCACCGCCTGTTCGAGCGTCTCGCACGTCAGGATGCCGAACACCGTCGGCACACCTGAATCATAATTGATTTGTCCGATACCTCTGGCAACCTGCTGGCAAACATAGTCGTAATGCCCTGTCTGCCCGCGAATGACCGCCCCAAGACAGATAACAGCAGCGTACTTGCCGCTCTGAGCCAGTTTCTTCGCCGCTATCGTAATCTCACAGGCGCCAGGCACCCACACAACCATCAATTGCTCGTCACCCGCGCCGTGACGCCGCAGAAAGTCTATCGCTCCGCCAAGAAGCTTGGCAGTTATAAACTCGTTGAACCTGCTCACTACAATGGCGTACTTGCCTTTGCCCGCGGTCACCTGCCCCTTTATTTCACCAATCATAGCTTCGCTTCTCCAAATTTATTGGCGTCCTGAATCCTTCGCATCGCTCGATTTCACCGATACGTACCGGACCCTTTGACCGCAACAGATTATAAGACTCTCTTGCACTTCATTCCAGAAAAACCGTTCCTTCGGCGCCGCACGCCCCGCAACAGCCTCGCCCTATACATAGTTAACCCCTTTATATAAAAGAGCTTATGAGACAGTCCGCCAGACGGGTTTTTTCTGCCGACAAAAAGCCCCGACAGCCGACAAAAAACATTAACCCGACTGTGCTTTACAAGCGAAACCTAAGCGGGTGAACACCTGATTTCGTCGCCAGGCCCAGAATTGAGGAATCGATATGCTCTTCGAAGATATGGAGTATGGCTTCTACACCGAGGCCGAGCAAAAGGCACGCAGGGCCTACGAGCTCTATGAAGACGGCAAAATGTCGCAGGCCCTGAACGAGCTCGACACCGCAATCTCCATAAACCCATCAAACAGCGCATGGCATTTCAATAAGGCCCTGACCCTTGATGCCGTAAATCGCTTCGACGAGGCAATAAGCGAATATGAGATCGCCCTGCACATAAATCCAAATGACCTCGAGACGCTTAATTCTCTGGCCGTCGATTACACACGCACAGGACAATACGACCTCGCGATTGAGGTTTTCGAGCAGATCGAGCAGCTTAACCCCCAGTTTGAACCCTGCTACTGTAACCGGATAATCACTTACACCGAGATGGAGCAGCACGACCTGGCCGAGCAAATGTTCTACCTGGCCCAGCAGGTCGACCCGGACTGTGCCCTGTGCTATTACAATATAGGTAACAGTCTGTTTGTTCGCGGCCAATACAACAAAGCCGCCCGATGCTGGCTCAGAACCGCCGAGCTCGAGTCAGAGCATCCGCAAATCAACTATCGAATCGCACAGGCCTGCTGGTGTGACGGCCGGCACGAACAGGCACGCGAGCATTTCCTCGCCGAGCTCCGCACAAACCCCGGCGACGTCGAGGTCATTCTCGACTACGGCTTGTTTCTGCTCGAACTCGGCGAGGTCGAATCCGCAAGAGAAAAATTTAACCGGATACTCGAGCTCGAGCCCGACTCGGCCGTCGCGATGTTCTACCTCGGAGAGATCGCCCTCGCCGAAGATGAGCAAGCCCGTGCCTCCGAACTGTTCGACCAGGCCCTGCGCAAAGACAGTACACTCACGGGCCCGCGATACAGGCTGGCGCAATGCGCTCTTATGCACGGACACAACCAAAAGGCAAAAGACTACTTGCTTGCCGAGCTCAGACAACCACCCGAGGACCCCAACATTCTAATCTCAATCGGTTCCATGCTTCTTACCATCGACGAGCTTGACCACGCCGCGACGTGCTTTCTGCGGGCTGTGGATGTCGACGGCGCCAGCGCTGAAGCCTATCACTATCTCGGTCTTGCCAGCGCCCTTGAAGGCCGATTTGCCGACGCCGTCGAATTTCTGGGCCACACATTGGACATCCAACCGGAAAATGTTCGTGCTCTGCGCGACTCGGCACTTGTCCATCTGACTATGGGACAAACAGACATTGCTTCGGCAAAAATTGCCAGGGCCAGGACTCTTGCCGATGATGACCCTCAGTTGAAGAACTTCGACAGAAGAGTAAAGCTGGCGCACGCTCAACAGCTTGTCGCAGATTTCCTGCGGCGCTGGGCCGCCCGAGTTCCGAGCTGCCTGAAGCCCGTGTTCAAAAGGCCGGGTTCACTCAATTAGCACCGCGGTAATGTCCCCAACTGACTCATTCGCAGGGTACCTGACAGGATTTCGGCTAAATCCTCGTGCGCGCGGTGTACCAAAGCAAGCCGACCCGAAAAGATTCGACCTTCACTCTCAAGTGCCCATTTTGTGCTTTGCTCGGCCAAACCCACCTAAGACCTTGGCAGGAATACACTTAAGAAAACGGCCGACAGGCAGAAGCGCTATATGCCGCTCCGGAAAGAGTTTGCAATAATTAACCTGATCCATTACTGTATCAGACTGGGCCGAGTGGCGGAATGGCAGACGCTGGGGACTTAAAATCCCCTGCCCGATTAAGGGCGTATGGGTTCGAATCCCATCTCGGCCACCATTTGTATCGCGCGAATCGCGCTTAAGACAACCAAACAATACAGGAGACCCAATGGTGAAAGACAATTTTAAGCTGGCAGATGTTGAAAAACCCAATCTCTATCGGGACGTCTTCCCATACAGCCAGTTTCCAAAGGCCGTACCGGACGGCGAAACGGTCAGCCCAGACCTTCCTGAGCAGATTTGGATGACCGATACGACCTTTCGGGACGGCCAGCAGGCCAGGCCGCCCTATACCCCCGAGCAAATCCTGCGCATTTACGACTTCCTGCACGAAATAGACGGCGGCGCGGGTCTGATTCGCCAGAGCGAGTTCTTTCTCTATTCAGAACGCGACAGAAAAGCGGTCGACCTATGCAAACAGCGAGGCTACAAGTACCCCGAGATAACCGGCTGGATCCGGGCGGTCGCCGCCGATTTCAAACTCGTCTCCCAAATGGGCCTCAAAGAAACCGGTATCCTGACCTCCGCCAGCGACTATCATATATTCCTGAAGCTGAGAAAGACCAGAGGCCAGGCAATCAACGGGTATCTCGACATTGCCAGGGCCGCGCTGGACAACGGAGTCATTCCGCGATGTCACTTCGAGGATGTAACGCGTGCTGACTTCCAGGGCGTTGTTCTTCCGTTTGCCAGTGAGTTAATGAAGTTGGGCGAAGAATATAAGATGCCCGTTAAGATTCGCCTTTGTGATACGCTCG
>Ga0180438_10011443_pt1 | contig 10723 bp, 4 predicted proteins | sample SS_ome_12_FD_132455 | JGI IMG/M metagenome (GOLD analysis project Ga0180438, IMG submission 132455) | Hypersaline lake sediment archaeal communities from the Salton Sea, California, USA - SS_3_D_2 metaG | ecosystem: Environmental > Aquatic > Non-marine Saline and Alkaline > Hypersaline >... | reverse complement strand
TGAGCGGCCGGAGCCATATCGCTGCTGTCGGTGGTCAACCGCGTAGGGAGAGCGCCGCTATCAGGAGAAATGATGTAGAGGCCACAGTTGGCGTTGCCAGCCCAGTAATCGCAGCCCCTGTAGACGATACGACCGTCAGGCAGCCAAAATGGATCTTGGCCAAAGGTGTCGCCGCCCGCACTGCGCAGGACATTCCCTTCTGTCTGTTTGGAGACATCGTCCAGGATATAGATGCGCGACCTCCTGTCGCCGTGCCTGGTAGAGTCAAAAACGATGCGGTAACCATCGGGCGACCAGCTAGGCCGTGCATCCTCCAGATTGGGAGTCACCTCTATCAGGTTGCTGCCGTTCGCGTTGGCCACGTGCAGATTCATGTGATAGTGGGCCTCGCCATTGACAGCGATCTTTGAGCCATCGGGGCTGAAGGCTGGCTGGCGCATTTCTCCAATGATTCCAGTCTGGCCGCTGCCGTCCACGTTGGCCACCCAGACATCATATTTGGCCCCATTCCAGAGAGTGAAAGCGATTTTGCCTGTCAAGGCCGCTGTGGGTGTGGGAGTCGGTGTGGGCGTCTCGGCAGGGGTCGGGGTGACCGGCTGAGGCGTGGCAGTGACAAAGATAACGACGGGCGTGGGACTTGCCCCGAGTCCTGTCGAAGGAGTGGCCGCAGCTACCTGGCACTTTGAGAGGCCCTCCTGTGCTTCCTCAAGATCAGGATTGAGAGCCAGAGCCTGCTGGAACATGGGCACCGCCCGGTCACATTCGTTGAGCCGGACGTAGACCCAGCCCATCGTGGTATGGGCATCACCAAGCTCTGGATCTAACTCGATGGCCTTTTGCAAATTGGGGAGGGCCTGTTCATATTGGCCCAATTCGTAGTAACAGGTCCCCAGGCCGGCGTAACTTTGGGCATGAGGCCGCAGCTCGAGGGCTTTCTGGTAGGCGATGATGGCTTCCACATAGGCTTCAGACCGACGGCGCATTGAAGCCAATTCGTGTTGCCTGAGCCACAGGTTGGGCTCCAACTGGGCTGCTTCTTCGAACTCGGACAGAGCCTGGGGCAACTGCTCCTCAAAGAAGTACACCCGGCCCAGACTGCGGTGGGCCTCGGCGCTCTGCTCATCCAGCTGCACGGCCTTACGGGCCTCAGGGGCAGCCTCGTCTGGCCTGTCTAGATTCAAGTAGACCTCGGCCAGGAAGGCCCGCGCATCGGCGTGGCTGGGATCGAACTCTACCGCTTTAAGGGCTGCTTCCAGGGCCTGGTCGGATTGGCCGTTCCAGTCGTAGGAACGGGCCAACTGGGCCAAAGCTTCTGCGCTGGTGGGATCGAGCTCGGAGGCCACCTGGGCCTTGGCCACAGCCTTGTCGGACTGATCGTTCAGGTAAAGGGCCCGGGCCCAGTGAGCGTAGGCCAGGGCATTGGTGGGATCGGCCTGGGTTGCCTGTTCGTAGGCTCCTATGGCCCCCTCGAATTTGCTTTCCAAGACTAGCTCGTCACCTTGGGCGATAAACTGGCTCGGGTCCACAGTGGAGGGGGGCGCTGTCGGGGTCACCTCCAGCACAGATGGGCTCGGAATGGTAGCTGCTTCTCCCCCCGGGGCCCACACTTTCAGGTTGTCAAAGCTGATGTGAACGCCGCCCTGGCTCAATGTCCCGGCAAAGAGGCCGATGTCGCCGTGATTGTAAGAGATATCGCTAAAGTCGGTCAGATGACGGCCGTTAACGTAGAGGCTGATTTGGGAGCCCTGGCAGATCACCTTGAGGCGGTTTGTAGCCTGCCCCTTGTGGATGAAAGGCGAGGCGGTCCAGTCTACCAGGGTTACCCATTGATCCTCTAAACGCTTGCTAAGAAGGTAAAAGCCGTCACCGGAAATGTCAAAGCGGTAGAAGTGCTGGTCGTCCTGAAAGCGAAACAGAAGGCCATAGCCGTTATCGTTGGGGCCGCTTACCTGGGTAGCTTCAACTTCAACCATGAAATCTGCAAAGTCCCGCCCTGTGATGCTCCAGATGAAAAGCTCGCGGGCATTCACCCTGATGTAATACTGGCCGTTTTCGTACTTCTTGACACTTTGGAGGTCAGAGGTCTCGCCCCAGCCTCCTTCGGGTGTGCTGAAATCGTCCTGCCAGACCACAGGAAAAGCCGGTGTGGGCAAGATGGCAGGTTCGGGCGTTGGCTGCCGCAGAAACGCCAGACCGTCTCTGCCGACTAGCAAGACCACCGCGATTCCTGCGAGGATCCCTATGATGACTATGGCTGCACAGCCGATCAGAACCCAGCTGGGTATTCCGCCTTTAGCCTGAGGGGGGACACCTCTGGGCGGCATCGGTGCAACGGGTGTTGTTGGGTTGTTGGGTGGGCTGGCCTCCATACGTTGACCGCAATTGTTGCATAAAATGGCACCTGGCTCCATAGGCTGGCCACACTTTGGACACAGACCTCCCGGCCGCCAGTGGCTGCCATCGTAGATGTTCATCAGAGTCCTCCGGCCCTGCGATTCTAGAAATCGTGTTTCAGGCCGTGTCATTATAGCACATAATTGACTTCCTTTCAATTTTTCCGGTCCCTGGAACTATAGTCTGCCGAGGCTGGTCGGTCTGTTTACAGGGCCATTCAGGCTTCCCTGTAAGTGCTGGAATGTCATTTCGCTTTCCTGGCCTTTTCGTGGTAAAATAGGCCTGCAAGGAAGGATTTGCGTTTTGAAGGCTGTTGATTTCATCTACCATCTCAAGGGCCAACGTTTCTATAAAGGCCAGATCGCTCACATGGAGCGCATCCCGGCCCGCAAGGCTCGCTACGGGCGGCTTAAGAAACCTCTGCCCCTTCTGCTTCGGGATGCCCTCAAAAGGGTAGGGGTGGAGAAGCTCTACATCCATCAGACCCAGGCCATCAACGCCGTGCGCGAGAGACACAGTGTGGTGGTGACTACCTCCACGGCCAGCGGCAAAACCCTTTGCTACAATCTGCCGGTGCTGGAGGCCATCATCACCGACTGGCGGGCCAAGGCCCTCTACCTCTTCCCCACCAAGGCCCTGACCCAAGATCAGCTCCGCTCCCTGCGGGAACTGACCAGTCGCGAGTTGCGTGATGTCCGCTTCGGCACCTACGATGGCGATACGCCCCAGGCGGCCCGTGCCCGCCTGCGCAAATCGGCCTCTATCATTCTGACCAACCCCGATATGTTGAGCCTGGGTATCCTGCCCAACCACACCCTGTGGGCCAGTTTCTTCAAGAATCTCCAGTTTGTGGTCATTGATGAGGCCCATGTCTACCGGGGGATCTTTGGCTCCCATGTGGCCTGTGTCATTCACCGCTTGCGTCGCCTCTGCCAGCATTATGGCTCAAGCCCGCAGTTCATCTGTTGCTCGGCTACTATCGCCAACCCGGGCGAACATGTGGAGAGGCTGACTGGGGTATCGGCCATCGTGGTGGACGACGACGGTTCGCCCACTGGGAGCAAGGACTTTATCCTCTGGAATCCGCCCTTCGTTGACCTGACCCGCACCGCCCGCCGCAGCGCCAACTCCGAGGCCACCAACATCTTCGTGGAGATGGTCAAGCAGGGGATGCGCAACATCACCTTCACCAAGGCGCGGCGGGTGGCTGAATTGATCCTCCTCTACGCCCGCCAGGCTTTGGCTAAGGAAGCGCCGCAACTCGCTGCCCTAATTAAATCCTATCGGGCTGGCTATCTCCCTCAAGAGCGGCGAGAAATCGAGCAGGAGCTTTTCAGTGGGCAGTTGCTGGGGGTGACGGCTACCAATGCTTTGGAGCTAGGGGTAGATGTGGGCACCTTGGATGCCACACTATTAGTAGGCTATCCGGGCACTATTGCCAGCACCTGGCAGCAGGCCGGGCGGGCCGGACGTGGGGCGCGCCATTCACTGGCGGTTCTCATCGGGCTCGATAACCCCCTGGATCAGTTTTTCATGCGTCATCCCCAGGAGCTCTTTGGCCGCAGCCACGAACACGCCCTTATTAACCCGAACAACGTCTACATTTTGGAGAAGCACCTGCCCTGCGCCGCTCACGAGATGCCCCTATCCAACCAGAGAGGGCCCAATAGCTTGGATGACGAGGCTCTCTTCGGTCCTGGCTTCGTTGAAGCCATGATCAGCTTGGAGCGCAAGGGCATCCTGGAATACCGCAACGACCGCTGGTACTACATGGGCTTGAGCTATCCCGCTGAGGAGGTCAACATCCGTTCTATCAGCGGTGGCAGCGTCCGCCTTCTGAACGAGGCCGAGGGCTATCGCGCCTTGGAAGAAATTGAGCTGACCACTGCCTTCTCCCGTGCCCATCCGGGGGCCATCTACCTGCATCAGGGCGAGTCCTATCTGGTCGTTGACCTGGATTGGGAGATGGGTCTGGCCTACTTGCGCCCCGTTGAAGTCAGCTACTACACTCGGCCCCGGGAGATCAACGATGTGAGTATCATCCGATCATTGAGGCACCATCAGTTGCCTGCTACAACTGCCTATCTGGGTCAGGTACGGGTCACCGAGCAGGTGATCGGTTACAAGCGGGTACAGCAGTTCATCGAGACGACATTGGGTGTGGAGTACCTGGACCTGCCGGCTCAGTCCTTTGAGACGGTGGCCCTCTGGTTCGATGTACCTTCTGAAATCGCTCAGCAGGTAGTTCGCCGCCGCTTGGACTTTCATGGTGGTTTGCACGCCGTAGAGCACGCAGCCATTGGTATCTTGCCCCTCTTCGCCATGTGTGACCGTCTGGACATTGGCGGCCTTTCCACACCCAATCATCCCGACACCGGTCAGGCGCAGATTTTCATTTATGACGCCTTCCCTGGTGGGGTGGGCATTGCTGAGAAGGGGTTTGAGCTTCTGATCGAACTATGGAAGGCGACGCTGGAGGCCATCGGCGGGTGCCCCTGCCAGTCCGGCTGTCCCTCTTGCATTCAAAGCCCCAAGTGTGGCAATAACAATGAGCCACTGGACAAGAAGGCAGCCGTCCTCATTTTGCGTGGACTGCTGGAGCGTTGCGGATGGGGCACCGATATAAGGCGGCGCAAATGAGCCCCTGGTTATCAAGGTGTGAGGAGTGTCCTGAGTAGGCCGAAACAGGGAAGTCGTATCGAAGGGGCGTGTCCGGTACTATTTTCCCATGACCATTTTCCCATTGAAATTTTGTGGCAGTCGCTTTATAATATACTCGGCAAGGCTTTCATAGCAATTCAATCCCCTATTATAGCACGTTTTAGTTAGAATCAGGTTAGACGGAAGTTAGAACTTGGTAAGAAAAAAGACAAACCAGCGATATGACATACTTGGTCACACCTCCGGATGACCCCACAGGGGTGGATCTGAGTGCCTTTAAGGCTCAGGAGATAAGAAACATATTGAAGAGCAAGGCTCACTGTCTGCGAGCCGGTTTTCCATTGGATCACACGATCATTTCAGTCTTTGATGAAATTCGAGACGATTACGTGAAACGAGTAGGGCTGGCGACGTACCTCAGCCAGATGTTAGGTGATTTAGCGAGCGTTCCTGTACAGGATTGTACATTTTTTGATGAGAGTGGGCAGCCGATTGAGGTTTACCTCAACGGCAATGGACAACAGCCTGTGCAGAGATTTGTTGCCCAGCAATTTGGGCGAAAGAGCCTGCCGTTCGAAGTGGATATTCGAAGGCAGCCAGACTCCAGTCGGATCGAAACGCGATATTTGTAGTGACACTGCGTTTTAATTGAATACTTTTTAGGGTAGAGCTAACTGCTCCATCTCTGAGGATGTGTTGGAGTAAATAGTAAGGCCCGGTTTCCCATCTGTAGGTGGGAGGCGGGCTTTTTGTTTCAAAGTGACATTCCTTTTCAACTTTCTTCCTTCGTTATTGAGGACTTGGTTTGGGCTGGTGTGTTTGGGCGAGGTTAGGACTTCAAGTTAAATCAACATTCCAGAAAGGGTCAAGCTAAATGCTCCTAACTCACCTTTAGGGTGAGGGTGGTATTGGCAAATAGTAAAGGCCCGGTTTGCCATCTGTGGATGGAAGCCGGGCCTTTTTTGTTTGACAACGGCATTCAGAACACAGGGGGGTGAACACAATGCGCAATCGAGTTTCCTTATTGTTTATCATCACAATTTTAGCGTGTAACTTGTTTCCTTACTCTGTTTCAGCCTCTTCTATCACTTTGACTGAGAATTATTTAGAACGCATTGCTTTTCAAGCTGCTGATGACTCTTTTGAGGAAAACGATACATCTGGCGCTGCTAAAGTGCTTCAAACAGGGTTATACGGGCAATTAACTTGTCGTGACGATGATTGGTACAAAATTGAACTGGACGAGAAAGTTACTCTGACTATTGCTGTTGCCTTCAACCATACGGATGGCAATATTGATATACAGCTTTTTCAAAGCGATGGTCTGACAAAAATGGCTGAGTCAATTTCAATAACCGATAATGAGCATATCCGGCTTGCCGACCTGAATGCTGGAACTTATTTGTTGAAAGTATATTCTCCGCAGAATCAACCCAATGATTATGGCCTTGCCATAGTTTTCAATAATGCTGGCCTAGCCCAAATAGAAAGCACTGACAATGACTGGTACTTGCCACCAGGCGTGAAGCGTGATCGCGACAGTGGTTTTTACAAGCTTGGATTGAAAAATCCTTCTTATAAAATACCTATTCTTTCTCCTGGGGGATGGGTTTGGAGCTGGAAAGATTTAAATCCTGGTGAGGGAATCTATAGATTTGATAAGATTCAGAATAAAATAAAGGAAGTTGAAGGAACTCCATATGCGATAGGGTTGCGCATAAAATGCAGTCAACGAGAGTTTATACCTGATTGGGTGGTACAAAAACACAATCCTCCGGTTGTTACCTTTACGGGAGGAAGTAGTGATCTACCATATGTTTCTCCGTGGCATCCAGGAGTTGAAGCTGAGTTTTATAAATTCATAGATGCTCTTGGAAAAACAGGAATTCCTAAACATCCACAAATTGTTTTTTCTCAAATCCATGGGTTTAGCTCATCCCAAGGTGAAGAACTCAATCTGCAAGGAGAGGACTTTCAGAAGGCTGTTAATCATTTTGGTTTAACACCAGATGTCTATTATAACTGGGCGATAAGAAGGATTAATGCTTGGCTCAAGGCTTTTGAAGGGGTGGAATATAAACTGATGTGGTCCGGTCATGAAGAGTCGCTCAGAAGATATGTTGGTGACGCTTATTGCCAAGCCAGTTCAAATGTTGTTAAGTATGCTCTTGAGCACGGCATCGGATTTCGTGGTGGCATTATCGAAATGTACTATGGAGAAAGATTTGCTAGAGATGAGTCAACAGGACAGGGTTTAGTTCCAAGTGTTGATAACTTTTTTCATATGTATCGTAATACTAGTCTTGATTTTCCAGTTATTGCTGAACGTCGCGCTAATGGTGATGAAAATGAGGAATATTGGTGTGGTATTGGTACAAGTGATACCTTGCCACAAAAAAGACATCGTTGGCTTATGTCCAATTTGTGGGCACTAACCATGGGAGTACGTTTTCAGTATGCCGTTGATAATGCTTATGATCTTGATCCAGCTTTTTCGGAGTATGTGCAGAAATCAATGGGGAAAACAGTGGACAATTCTCTAGATGGTTGGGTTTTTCTAAACGAAGGATATAAAGTTCATCATATTAATGGTAGGTGGAGAGATATTGTGGTCAAAAATTTGGAACGATTTTTATATCAACGCGATTTTCCTGGGGCAAAAACTGTGGCGGTGGAGAAGGTTTATCGTGGGAGAGCAGGTGGAGAGAATATGAGTAACCCTCCTTGGGAAGGAAATAACTATTTTGATTACGTTGCCCGGCGAACTGATCGAGCTAATGGAAATGATCGGATGTATTTCGATGTGGAAGATCGCTTTATTCACAATGAACCACAGACTATTCTGCTAAAGACGACGTACAAGGATGATAACAATGCTCGGTGGCACGTGGAGTACGACGCGGGACCGGATGGTATCCTCTCAACATCCACAGTCACGGGCGCAGATGACGGACAGTGGAAGACAGCCACCTTTATCCTAAGTCGCGCAGCCTTTGCCGGGCAGCTACCCTATGAACAGGATCTTACCATCGTAACTGAGACTGATGACGTGACAGTAAAGTATGTGAGAATTATTAAATGGAGCCAGCCTGATGATACTGTGCAGCCAACCAATACACCAACTCCCACGTTGCTACCGACTGATACGCCTACGCTGTCCCCTACCAGCACGCTGACGCCAACAGCAACCAACACGCCGCCGCCAACCTATAGGCCCACGCCGACCTCTGTCAGCGTACCTTCTCCAACCAACACTCCGACGCCAGCGGACACGCCAACTCCGACGACGACCAATACACCACCACCTACTTACACGCCTACCCCTGTTCCTACGGACACGCCAACTCCGACGACGACCAATACACCACCACCTACTCACACGCCTACCTTTGTTCCTACGGACACGCCAACCCCAGCCCCTACCAGCACGCTGACGCCAACACCGACAGAGACTCTGCCAACTTTTACGCCAACAGCGACCAGCACGGTGCCGCCAACCTATAGGCTTACACCGACCCCTGCCAATACACCTTCTCCTACCGACACGCCAACGTTGTTGCCAACCGACACACCATCTCTAATGTCAACGCCTACCTCGCCTCCGACTCCGACGGCAACCAGCACCCTTTCATCAATGACCAGACCCACACCGACGCCAGATGCAACGGTAACGTCAACATTTATCGGGCTGTCCCTTGATGAACCACTTTTCGCCGGCGTCACGGTTGTCAAAGGCAACGGCATCCCTGGAACGTTGATCGTTGTGCGAGACCTGGATGACCTGCGGATCGTTGCTGAGGGGGGTGTGAATAGCGAGGGCCGATATGAAATAGATCTCGCCTCAGTTTTGGCAACATGTCAACTCGATGGCCTGGAAGCCGGTCACAGAATTCAGGCTGAAAGCGAGGGCCAAATCTGTCAAGCCACTGTGCAGCCCCAAATTGCGGTTCGAGGTCAGGTCTTTTTACCCTTTGTAAGCAAGGGCAGCCTCTCAAACTCTGGCGATGGCGACTCTCCCCCCGCACCGCCTCGTTAACCTTGAAAAGCCGCTAATCTGCATAAGCCCCATCCTCCAGGGCTTTCCCAGAGTTTGCCAACGTCATTCTGAACAAAGCGAAAAGCCTGCCCTGGGCCTGTCGAAGGGTAGGCTCTTTGCTTTGCGCAGAGCTTGCCCTGAGCGAAGCGAAGGGGTGACGCTAAAGTGTGTCTTTTGCTCACTGCCAGCTTGGTTTCGGAAAGCCCCATCCCCTATTGCGTTTAGACTTGACAAAGTGAATGCGTTCTGATATAGTAACGACAGGATCGGAATGGCTGGTAAAGCTTTAAAAGGATAAAGCCATCGTACCTGGTGGGATGGTCATTGTTGGTTGACCAAGGAGAGATTTATGAAGATTCTTGTGGTGGATGATGACCGTCCAAGTCTCAAGCTAATCAGTTTTCTCTTGCGCGAAGAAGGCTATGTCGTCAGTACAGCGCAGAATGGACAAACAGCACTCGAGATCATCCAGCAGAGACCCCCTGATTTAGTTATTTTAGATGTTATGATGCCCCACATTGATGGATTTGAGGTGTGTCATCGCATCCGCAAGGTGGCCAAGATCCCCATCATTTTCTTGTCGGCCAAGGGTCAGATTGAGGACAAGGTCATGGGGTTGAGCATAGGAGCCGACGACTATTTGGTAAAGCCTTTCGAGCCCGCTGAATTATTGGCAAGGGTGGAGGCTGTTCTGCGTCGCAGCGGAACCTTCACTGATCAGCAGGATGCAATGCCACTCAGAGGCGGTGGCCTGTGTCTCGATCCTATACGGCACGTGGTCTTTCGCGAGGAGGATGGAAAGGAGATAGAGTTGACCCCTATCGAGTTCAGGCTTTTGTGGTGTCTGATGGGAAATGCGGGTCGAGTCCTCAGCCCTAGCTTTTTGATAAGCAAAGTGTGGGGATACGATTACGAGGGAGAAAGCAATCAGGTCGCCGTCTACATCAGGCGTTTACGCACCAAGATCGAGAAGGAACCCCATCACCCGGAACAGTTGGTGACGGTGAGAGGCCATGGGTACAAGTTCGAAGCCTGACTAACAGGGGTTAGGCTTTCTGTGCGAAGATGAAAAAATTGTAATAAACTAACTGCCCATTTATCATCTATTTTCCATCTTGATGTATTATTCTTTAGGAGAAGAATCATTCCCAGGGAAGGCGTTCCTAGATCGTCTGTCCGATCTGTGCAAGGAGGCACAGGGTTCTACAGGCTTCTCAGCCGACTGATTTAAAGAGGTGAGAATCGCCGGATGCCCTTTATTGAGAAAAAGTTCTTTCAGATCATTGTCGCCCTTCTCTGTTGTCTGTTACCTCTTCTTCTCCCATCTCTGTTGCTGGGATTGCATGATCCTACTTGGAGGCCTAGTGGTCTGGCTGGGTTGCCCATAAAGTCCGTGGCTATTGGCCTCCAAGAGGGTCAGCTTGTTTTCTACGCTGCTGGCGGCAAAGGCGGGGTCCATCGCAGTTTGGATGGGGGTGTGACCTGGATGCCGGTGAATAAGGGGCTGCCTCTGGGCTTTTGGGTGGGGATTGAAATCAAGGCCCTGGCCGTTGATCCCACCAATCCCAGTGTGGTCTATGTTGCTACAGGTGACGGCTTGCCTCGAAGGGGGATCTACAAGACCACCAATGC
>Ga0180438_10011442_pt1 | contig 10724 bp, 17 predicted proteins | sample SS_ome_12_FD_132455 | JGI IMG/M metagenome (GOLD analysis project Ga0180438, IMG submission 132455) | Hypersaline lake sediment archaeal communities from the Salton Sea, California, USA - SS_3_D_2 metaG | ecosystem: Environmental > Aquatic > Non-marine Saline and Alkaline > Hypersaline >... | reverse complement strand
CTTTGCATCAGGCAGTGTTCTCAGATATATGTATGTATGGGTATACTTCCTGTGCTCTTCCACTGTCTCTCCAAGCCTGTATGACAGATCGTATCTGTGGTCAACCTCTGTTTCAAGGTCATGTTCTGGCGCTGCTTTTTCAAGTGCATCCTCCAGAACACTGTAATTCACTTCTGTTTTCAGTTTTATTTCTATTGGGTCCATTGTAAGAAATTTTTCTTATCTTATAATTAAATAGATGACGAGAATAAGTCCGGAATATTTACGTTTGAAACAAAAACCTTTATTAATAATCAAGACATAAAACCAATCACGGGGGTGTTTACATGAAGAAAACAATAGCAATACTATTGCTTCTATTATTGGGATTGACTGTTCTGGTAGGATGCGGAACGCAGACACTGGAACCTGCAGAAGATGGAGAAGTACAGGAAAAAGCTGTAAAGAAAACTGTTGAAGAGCCAGAGGAAGAAGAGTTCGATTTCTCGCAGCCGCCTGCACTGCCGGAGGAATGAAAATGAAACTATTAGCTATACTAACAATCATATTTTTGTTGGCTGTGACCTTTGCAGCTGCAGACGAATTCAGCGACTGTCCAGGCCCTAAAAGGACAGTACGAGGCACTGTCTGGCTGACAGAGGGAGACTCATGGTCCATGCTGCGGCCTTTATCAGGCATAACCGTGACAGTCGAGAGCAAGTGCGGCTTCAGTTACGAGAATGTTGTGTCTGACATTGACGGCGAATTCTCGATAGATGTCCAAGGGCCTATAACACTGGACATAAAGAAAGGACAGCAATACTTCGGTTATGGAAACTACCTGCATAATAAGAATAATGACGTTGACATGAGAGTGCAGGAAGGCAGAGAGGTATTCGTGAACGTACTAAATCCAAGATACAAGAACTATCCTAGATCAAAGAACATTCTTGAGTGCGAGGACGGTGAAGTGCATCATTTCTGGCACCCGCAGATCTATCTGACAAGGTCGATGGGAGATTGTGTCCTGACTGCGCATGATGGAGTAAAAGCATTCCAGGGAGACATAAGCCTTGATACTGCAGGAGCCAACTTTGATGTCAAGCTTGACAAGAAAGCAGACGAGATCAGGATGCCGAAGCTAATAGCAAAACCGTCAGAGACTGTCTTCAGGATAAATAAAGGATGGAACCTTATCCCGTACGGTATGATAGGAAACGGCAGGACAACTTGCTTCTATAATGATGAGAAACCTTTCTCATTCTTCTACGAGCCATTGACAAAGACCTTCAAGCAGGGAAGAGTGGAAGAATTCTATGAAGCCCTCTATGAAAAGGAAGCAGAATGGATGGAAGAGAACAAAGACATGATCATCATGAATTTCGGTCTGGGAACAATGTGGTTCGCAAGCCCTGTTGACTGCGAGATCTTGTTTGAGATGCCTGAGATTCCTGCTGAGATAGAACATAAATTGTTCAAAGGATGGAACTTCCGTTACGTAGAAGAAAGACTGGTAGGTTCTACATTGGAAGAAGTCGGTAGAAGCTGTGAGATAGAAAAAGCTTACAGGTTTGACAGTGAGAACCAGCAATGGGAAAAGATAGGTTCAAGAGAACCATTGGATGAGTATGCAATGGGCTTTATCGTGAAAGTGGCTGATGATTGCACATTGACTGCTTTCAACCAAGGCTTCATACCGCCTGCTCTCCCGGAATAGAACGTTCGAAACAATACTGCCTGTCAGTGTCAGGACTGAGTTCCCTATACTTAACATAGCCGGGCCAGTCCTGGAAAGGTGCTGATCTCTTCAGCATCTCATTTGCATTTTCTTTGCATTCTTTTATTTTTGCATCAACAGCTTCTCTTAGCGCAGGAAAATAGCCGTGTTGCTTGCCAAGTCCAAGAAGCGCTTCAAGCTCTAAGAAACTTACACCAAGTCTTGGAAGAAGTTCGTCCCTTACTTCTGTGACAATGTCTTTTGGAAATCTGTCGTCCAACCTGCTAAGGTCCATTGCTTCATATCTCTTTTTCATGCCTTCGTATCTTTTCCTTACCGGAGCCCAGTCCTCTGCGATCATGTCAAGCTCTCCTGTCTGGATGTCCTGAACAATCAAGTCTAGATACGACCTGAATATGCCTATGCTGTTCTTATAGCCACCCACATCAATCATGCGCCAAAGGCCTATTTCTTCTTGTTTCATGCTTTTGGCCTTCAAACGGGGCCTTTATAAAGCTTTCGTCTCTATTTAGTGACTATTCTATATACAGAACCTTTAAATATGGTGAAGACTGTCCAATATACCAACCTATATATGGAGGTCATTATAATGGCAAAAGGATACAGAAAAGTAAATTGGGTTTTGGTCCTTGTTCTATCTATCCTATTTGGACAGCTGGGAGTAGATAGGTTCATCATGGGACAAGTTGGATTCGGTATCTTGAAACTGATCACGCTTGGAGGTTGCGGAGTCTGGTGGCTTATAGACATCATATTGATCGCGACAAAATACAAGTTCAAGAATATCGAATGGGTTGAATAAATCCATTTTTTTCTTTTCTTTTTTTTAAAATGAAACTCAAAAAAATAATTCTGGATCACATCGGTTTTAATTCTGCGTTTTCAAGATTCTTTAATCTCAGTTTTATTCTGGGTTTCTTGGCAGTGTATCCAACTTCTGCTTTGGGAAAACTGCCGTTCAAATGCGTGTTCAAGAATTTTATTCTTCCTATAGTTTTCCGCGGCAACTGTCCCACAACCGGGTTGTTTGCAAACTGCGAATGCCCTGCGTGCGGTCTGACACGGGCGATGTCACGGCTGATGCACGGCGACCTTGCTGGTGCATGGGGTTTCAACAAGCTGGTATTTCTGGTCTTTGCAGTGATGCTTGTGTTGATAGTCTATAATCTAGTTCTGTTCATCAAAGAATACAAGAAGACAGGAAAGATCTATTTCTCTTGAGGAGCTTTTTTCAATGCCATAGACTCAAGCATCTTATAGTATTGCTTAAAGGATTTTGCAGCATCTTCAGATAATATCCTTACGCAAACAAATGGCTGCATAAAATTCAAAACGATTCCTTTGTCATAGATCCAAAGAACATTTGGAGAGTTGTATTTCTTTGGCAGGAATTTAATCGAAGTATGCTTCAATGATTTAAGGAATTTTATCCTTCTAGGATAATAGTCCTCATTAACGATGTGGTGAAATGTCACTTTCTTCTTTACCCTTGTCTCGTGCCATTGCTTTACCCATCCTTCACCAAGAGTAGGCGCATAGTCTTTAGGCACACCAAGCACATAAAGGTTTTTTGTGTTATTGATCATGTCAGTCATCATTCTCCTTGCACCCATAATGCCTTCAAACACTGCCACGTTCGTGGAAGGTTTTGCAGTCAATTGGAGGACTTTGAGCTCAGGCAAGATTTTCTGCAGTTCCAGTTCTTTGGCCTTCATTAGCGTCATCAATTGTTCAGGATCAAGAACTTCATAATATTTGACCTTCTCTTTCAAGAAATAGCCTATCAAACTTCTTTTGACTAGTTTGTTAAGCGCATCATAAACATTAGGTCTGTGCAGCCGGGTTCCTTTTGCGACATCGACCGCTGTAGAAGGACCTAATTCCAGAAGCTTAAGGTAAGTGATCACCTCGTTTTTGCTCAATCCAAGCTCTTCAAGTACTTTTTCTTTCATTGTTGTTGCATTTACTACTACCATTAGTTGTTGTATCTTCTACTATTTAAGTTTATATGGAAAGCTGGCCATAATAGATGTATGAAAAAACTCAATATGAGGAGGAAAACAAAATGACAAACAAATTACAAGAACTGGAAAAATTGCTTAAAGAAAAATCAACCAAAAAAGAGAGGGATATTGAACAGAGCAGGCCGGACCTTGCTCCTAAAGGCATCTATTATGAGATCGCAAAGGCATTGCTGCCTAACTTGCACAATAAATTGATAGAGATGCTGGACAGAAGCATGCAGAAGATAGATGGCCAGAAGACTCTTGTGGTAGTAGGTCCTGGAAAGGATGTCCTGCCGTATTCTGAAAGACTGGAGACAGTCAGGGCCATACTTGGAGATTCAAATATAGTATTGATGGACTATAATGATGAGATCTGCAGGGAGATACCTAAGAAACTGGAAGAGAAAGGCTTCAGCAATTATTATTCATTAGAGAATGTTGTTGGGGAATTCGATCCGAGAAAAAAGAAGAACACTGTATTCATACAGGCGCAGAACATAATTGACGGATACGCAATGCCTGACAACAGCGTGTCATTCATTGACATGACAGTCGCAGTGCACCACGCGACCCAGTATGAAGAAGACATCTACAAGTTTGCAAAAGAGGCACTGAGAGTGCTTCAGCCTGGCGGATACTTGCATGTTGGAGAGGGAAACGCTGACATGAAGTACAGCGAGACCAAGCTTAAGAAGATCGCAGAAGATGTGATCAAGTCAGGAGAAGAAGGAGTCACAGTGATTGACGCCAGATATCAGTTCGCTGCGCCTCGAAAATGGTACTTCAAGAGAGAAGAGCAGAAGGACGAGGAAGGCAAGGATCTGGTGACAGCTGCGAAGACTGACGAAGAATCTGCCGGATCAAGTGTCGTAAGGATCACTGACACAGGAATGGTAGAGATCAGTGCAAAAGATCCTGAAAGATTGTACAGTTATTTTGCAAACGAGAGCAAAGGCGGATACAAGCAGATTTCAAAGATCAGCAAGAGCAACCTGCCATTGTCTTTGGAAAAAGATACAACTGTTGTATTGCCATTCATAGATGCATCGATCGAAGCTGACTTCCAGGGAATGATCGTTCCTGTAAGACAGTATTACAGCGGCAAAGGAGGCATCATAGAAACAACCCTTGAAAGGATGAAGGATCCTAACGACAGGGAAAAGTTCATGAAAGCCATCCTTAAAGAGCAGAGCGATGCAGAACGAGGACTTGTTGAGTTCTACTCAACCACGTACATGGTCCGTGACAACCTAGAGAGAGCAGGCTTCATAATCGAAGACTCGCCGTTCACAACAGACGGACCATTCGCAAACATCCTGGCAAGAAAGCCAGGATCCTCCAATGGAGGTGGAGAAAAATGATACCTGAAAAATTAGAATATGAAGAACTTTTAGAAGGAATAGTAGAGGCGATAGACAGCTGCAGGACTCTTAGCGAGCAGATAACCAATGCACGTAACATCTATGACAACTGTGAGAAGTTAAGGGCATTAGGCGCTGAATTCGACTACGTTGTTGTGAGAGAAAGACTTGAACAATTATTGAAAACAAGAGAACTGGTCAGACAGAAACTGGAAAATTCAAGGAAAAAGAGCCTGGACACTGAATTGGTCGATATTGCTTTGCTTCTGGGTTTCGACTGGACAGAACCAGAGCCAAGACCTGTCTCAAGGGTCTTGGACAGAGCAAGGCAGATCGCATACGACTTCAACAAAAACAATCCTTGGTATCCTGTTGAATCAGGATATGAAACAGCAAAAATTACCTTGCAGGATATTGGTCAAGAGGGTTCTGTAGAAGTTCTTGACAGCTGTTTGTTTTGGCTGGAAAAATTCTACAGGCCGGCAAGAGAGATCTGTGACATCTGCGGCAGCGAAGAAGAAAAACTAGAAGCTCTGCGAAAAGGCAGGCTGTATTATGAAGGAGTGAACCGAAAATTCCTGGAAGTCAATTACTATTTTGACAGCTTGATGAAAGGAGACACTGTTGACAAGAAAAAGGCTGCTGATTTTTTTGCAGGAATCGGCGCTGACAAGTCTTGGGACGAATCTCAATTGGAAAGTTTCGCAGCACAGAAACTGAAGGAGATCCAGACACTCAGGGACACCACTACCTTGGCTGTACAAGACTCTGTAGCTTATGCCAGAAAGCAGGACGAAAGCAGCCCTGAAATAGAAAAGCAGATGGCTTACTTTGACGGTCTGCGGACTGTGTCTGACAAGCTTGAGGACTATCAGAAACGGTTCAGGAAACTTGTGCTGAGCGAGCCGAGCGAAGAGGAAGTTGACGCCTTTGCAGAAGAGGTCAGGAGAGAATTCCCTCTTGAACCTTACAGGACTTTTGTCTCAATGATTGAATGAGGTAAAAATGATTTCGCAACAAGAACTGAATGAAAAGATCAGGAAATTCATCCAGAAGGACGCGACTACTTTGAAATCCTTGGCAGACTTCCACTTCGAGGACTCGATGATAAAGCTGCCTATGGAGACAAAGGACGGCAAGATTTTCGAAGCGACCTTTTGCTACGGCTACAAGCGGAAGCAGTTCCTTGCTGCCTTGTCAGTCCAGATAGGCTGCCCGTCAAGATGCAAGTTCTGCCAGCTTGGCGAGAAAGGCCTGATCAGGAATCTCACTGACGATGAACTGATGGACCAGTTGAATCTTGTCCTGAAGACAGCCTATAAGAGGAACTATCCCATCTTCACCACTCCATTGAAACTGACATACGTCATGGGTGGAGAGCCTTTGGCAAACAATTACATCGTAAAGACTTTGAGAAGAGTGAAGGAAGACATACCATTGAAGCTGAAGATATCTACGATCTTTCCTCAGTCAGTGCTCGCTAACGGAACCTTCAAGGAGATAGTGGAGATCGCAAAAGACTATCCTAACATCTTTCAGTTCCAGATATCATTGAACTCGACAGACGAGAAGTACAGGCAGAGCTTGTGCACTATTCCATTGGCGAACTTCAAGGAGATAAGACAGGCTGCAGAATGCTGGTTCAAGAATGTGCCGAACCCTCGTAAGATAAACCTTACCTTTACCATCAGCGAAGAAACGCCGTTGGATCCTGACGACATCATAGATATTTTGCCGCCGAGCATGTTCGCGGTTCGTCTTCGTCCATGGGTCCCTACGAAAAGAGGGGAGCGTTACGGACTGAAGAAGATCATGGACAGCAAGTTCAAGCAGGCAAAGAAAAAGTTCGAGGACGCTGGCTATTGCTACATCCCAGGAGCGGCCGGCGAAGTGGAATACGACTTCAAGCTCGCACCAGGCGAGATTTTGAAAATTTATCCGATGATAAAGAATGGAGGTAAACAAAATGACAGTTAATGGAAAAGAATTGAAGGCTCTAAATCAGATCAGGAATCTTGCAAAAAAGAGTTTTGATGAGATGAAGAGAGACTTGGGCATTTATCTGCATAGCGAAGCTAAACCCTACATTAAAGTGAAGCAAGAAAATGGAAGGGTTACTGAGCTTTATCTTCAAAATTGCGGTTTGAAATATCTGCCAGCTGCTATAGGAGAATTAAGCGGATTGAATACTCTCCGTCTTAGGGAGAATTACCTGACAGACCTGCCTGACGAGTTGGAGAGATTGACAGAACTTGAAGACCTGCACCTTGGATTTAACAAACTAGAGGAACTTCCTGAAGTTGTGGGCGAATTGAGAAAACTGAAAGATCTCTTCATCTATTGGAATGAGATAGATAAACTTCCGGACAGCATCGGGAATCTAAAAAACTTGGAGTATCTCACTGCTATGGAAAATGAGATAAGGACAGTTCCTGAAAGTTTCGGGAATTTGCAGAATCTGAAAACATTGAACATGCGTATAAACTGCGTTCAAGAGATACCAGAAGCTATCTGCAACCTGAGAGCATTGGAAAAGATAGATTACAGCGGCAATGTAGGATTGACAAGAATCCCTGAAAACATTGGCAATTTGCAAAGCCTGAAATATCTCATACTCTGGTGCTGCGACAGCCTGACCCAAGTTCCTGAATCAATAGGAAATATTGATTCTTTTGTGGAATTGAATGTTATAAAAACAGGAGTGAGCAACTTACCAAGAAGCATGCTGAGACTGCCGAATCTCGAATACGTTTCATTCGATGGGAACAGGGAAGATCCTGTTGCAAAAGCACTAAAAGAAAAAGGAGTCGAAGTCTCAGACTGCTACTGGGAATGATGTTTCCACATCCGGAAAAAACAGGAATCAATGCAAGGGAAGCACTGCTTTCCTTGCGTTTTTATTTAGATAGATTTATTAACCATTTTGTATTTTTCTTTCAAAGAGGTGATTGCTATGAATGAGATCGTTGTCGCAGGCTTACTTGGTGGTATAGGCGGACTGGTTCGCGGGCTGGTAGGCATATTCAAGGCCATGAAACAGAAAGAACAATTAAATGCAAAGTACTATCTTCTTACTGTAATCATCGCTATCATAATAGGCGCGTTTACTGGCGTAGTTGTTTCAAAAGACTATCGCGTGAATCTTTTAGCAGGTTATGCTGGAATTGATATCTTAGAAGGATTATACAAAGGATTCAAGAGGTGAAATTAATGACATGGTTCAAGAAACACAGCGGAAGCAAAAAAAGCAAATTCCTGGGCTGGGGAGTTCCGATAAAATGGCAGGGTTATATAATATTAATAGCATGGCTGATACTTGTGATTGGTTCTGCGATCTACTTCGAGATACCAGGCAGGAACGGTTCATTGCAGAACGGTCTCAAATTTGTGGCTGTCTTCATTGTGTTTACAGCAATATTCTATCTGATAGCCAAATGGAAGACAGAGAAATAAATCATCCTTTTTTTCTTTTTTCTTTCGGGAATCTCAACACTCCTTTATTCCTGCATATTATTGCTTCCTTCAATAATTCAAATTCTTTTTTAGAAATAGCTTCAAGTCCTGCGTAATCATTGCACAACCTGCAATTAGCTTTTACAGGCGCAAACTTATAATTTGCCGGAAGTGCTTTTAGAAATTCTTCAATAGTCCTGCCATGCACCTTGGACTCATCTTCAGAATCTTTCTTGATATAGAAACCCACATAAAATGTTCCATTAATATTATGCTTGTATTTTCCTATTATCAGCCTATGATACATTTCTTCCATATGTGGTTTGCTAAGAAAGATTATTTATAAAGTTTAGTGGCTTTTTAACTAGATCTTCTTTTTCATTATCTCTACAACATCATCAAAGCCCAGTCTTTCATAGAATTTCTTTCCTTTCTTGTTTCTTGTGTAGACCATCAATGACATCCAATTACAGTTCCTGCTCTTGGTCCATCTTGCAAACTCTGCCATCAGTTTCTTTCCTATGGCTTGTTTCCTATATTCTGGATAGACATAGATGTCAGATACAAAACCTTCTGTTGTCCTGGGAGCCCGCATCAATTCGCCGGTGATAAAACCTATGATCTTTTTATCTTTTTCAGCTACAAAATAAATATACTTCTTTGACTTCATCTGCTTCTTTATCTTTGCTGTGCTTTTTACAGTCTCCCATCCTGCAGTCTGCTTCTTCAAGGCACCGCTGTGTAAAGAAACGCCTTCTTTTGATAGCTTTTCGATCATGTCCTTGATTGCTAGTGCATCCTTCGGAGTTGCCTTTCTTATTTTCATGCAGATAATTGAGAAGAAATGCTATTTAAGGGTTTTGGAAATATCTTCAATTTCAGGATTTTTACAATTTTATGGTCGAAAGCTTTATATACTATAACAAACTATAGTTTACTATGGCAACAACAATCCAGATAAGCGAAGAATTGCAAGAGGAACTAAATAAGAAGAAATTCTTTGACAGGGAGACCTATGAAGAGGTCATATGGGACCTTTTGGAAGACACAATGGAGCTCTCAGAAGAGACAAAAAGGGATATAAAACAGGCTGAAAAGGATTTCAAGGAAGGCAGATACAAGACCCTTGAACAAGTTGAAAAAGAATTGGGTGTTTAAGTGTATTCTATATTATTGTCAAGAATCGCAGAAAAACAACTAAAGAAACTTGACAAAAAAACACAAGCGAGAATAATCTCTGCCATAAAAAGATGCAGGATAAGACCATACGCGCATGTAAAAAGACTCGTAGAAAGCCCATATTTTAGATTAAGAGCTGGAGATTATAGAATAATCATGGCCATCAAAGAAAACAGACTTCTTATACTCGTCATAGAAATAAAACACAGGAAGAAAGTGTATAAATAACTGTTCTAGTGGAATGATTATCACAATTATATTTTTCAACACATGAATAAATAAATACAAGGATGCTATTTCTCTTCCTATGGTTACTTTAAATGAACTCCTAGCGGATGCTGTAGTTGAACTTTACGAAGTCTTCGAGGAGTGGCACACAATAGAACACGACACCCCTGTGCCAGGGAAAGTGACTAATTTCACAAAGTACAAAGAAAGAATAGGCCTGTATGCAAATTGGAAAGAGGCACAGCATTTCGCAGACAAGGCTTATGATGCAAAATTAAAAGAATGGAGTAAGCTGGACGAGTTCGACCAATTGAGGATCGCAGTCCAGGAGCGCAACATACCGCGCAATGCAGATGACTATTCATTCAAGTTCATCGTTTTCCCGCACAGAGTGACTGCAAAAGAACTCGAAGAAAAAGACGGAAAGACATATTGGGAAGGAACAGAGATTCTTTAGGATTATACTTCTTTCTCAGTCATCACTCTTATTCCGTTTCTTCTGAACAATGCAGCAGTGACTCCTTCTCCTTTCACTGTCGATCTTTCTTCTAATCCGCCTTGCGTGCGGTCTTTTCCGCACGAAGGGCTCTTGTTTATGAAGATGACTTCCCTTATCTTAAGGTCTCTTGCCAATCTCAATGCTTCATACGCGCCTTTGATGTATTGTATGGTGACATCCTCTCCATCGTCAGTCATTATCTGGGTCTTGTTATCCAAGACCTGGTTTCCGTCACCATAAAGAATCCTCGCACCGCTCCTCGGTGTTGATAAACCGCCCAT
>Ga0180438_10011441_pt1 | contig 10724 bp, 9 predicted proteins | sample SS_ome_12_FD_132455 | JGI IMG/M metagenome (GOLD analysis project Ga0180438, IMG submission 132455) | Hypersaline lake sediment archaeal communities from the Salton Sea, California, USA - SS_3_D_2 metaG | ecosystem: Environmental > Aquatic > Non-marine Saline and Alkaline > Hypersaline >... | reverse complement strand
CCCGGCCTTTGAGGTGATATGAACCCGATGCGCCCCCACATTTTAGATTGCCCTCATAACAACGGATTCCGCCCTTTTGGGTTATAATCATGGGCTTGCCGTATTCATCCCTAATCTTTTGTAATATCCGCATAAATCCAAAATCCATTGCAGATAGGCCGCAACCGCAATAACAGGTAAATTCTTTAGAATTAAAATCTTTTGTTAATTTGATTGACATTTTAACCCCCAATCATTAACATTTTTTTATCATGTCAAACGCCTCTAACGAACCAAAGCCTATTGAAAGAATAACGTTCTTAGTTGAACCGGAAGAAAAAGAGGAATTTTCAAAAGCTTGCAAGGCAATGCGCTTAAATATGTCCATCTTGTTACGCCGCCTAATGATCAAACAGGTTAAAATATGCCGGCGATTAGGTTTGATTTAGGGATTTTGTATTTTTTTGAAGCTTTGGTTTTCTTACCTAAAGCATTTGTCCGCCATATCCTACAAAGAAAAAGACCGCCATTGAATGCAGTTCTTTGGCGGTCCGTCCTAGATAATGGACAACCCGGTTATCAAGGCCGGATAAAACCCCAAGGAAAATCCGTCCAATCCAACGGGGCGAAAAGGCGGGCGGTTAGTTCCATTTTATCATAAACGGATCCGCCGCCGGTTTTTACTTTACTCCGAAAAATTCCGCAAGAATATCAACTAGTTTATCATCCAGTTGATTGTCTGATTTTTGGGCTTGTTCCCTAAGCCATTTGATAAACTCAACTTTTGCCTTTTCAATGACTTCCGGCGTTATGACTTGCCCGATTAACATTAAAATAAGCTTTTCAACCCAAGGGTTCATAATTAACCTCCGTGTTAATGTTGCGAATAATCCTCAATTTCCCTTATCTTATCAAAACAGTTTTTCATGTCCTTTTTCAAACCGTCTTGACGTTCTTCAACCCTAATTAGTTTTTCATGATCTTTTCGCATGTATTCAAAGACCGATTCCAGGCCCCCGATACGTTCCGATAGGGAAACAATGTTTTCCCCGTTATTACTTGCCTTTTTGATAAGCCAAACACCGAACCCCGCCGTTGCAAGTAACTGAAAACATGCAATTACTATAAAGGCAACGTTCCCCGCATGTTCCGCGGTTTCATTCATGGCAATGTTCCAACACCCGCCGCGTCATGGCGAAAAGGGGAATTTGGGGGGAATCGGACCAATCCCAAAGGCCCTCGTTAATATTTTCCGGGATTCGGTCCGATGGAAACATTTCTTCATCCCCCAATATATTTAAAGCAATTTGATAATTTTCACTCCAATCATAACAACCGACAAGCGCTTGATAAAAAGGGCTTTGCGGAACCTCTTTTGCAAGTTCTTTCAAAAGCTTCAAATGCCAACTTTCGATATATCCAAGGGAATATCCGTGAATAAAGATATAAAACGCCAACACGTTCCCCCGATATCCAATGGAACTATCGGAAGATTCCGCCGCGTATCTTAGAACTTTCGCGTGATTTTGAAGCTTAATCCCGTGTTTTTCCATAATTTCTTTAATGAGGGCTTTGAGTTGTAACATTTTTGTATACTTTTCAGGCCCAACCCCGGCAACCCAATCATTGCGTTCCATATAGTCCCAAAAATCTTGAATTTTATCATAATCCCCCCTTTCAAACATTGCGATTAGGGCGGATAAAATCCCCTCGGTTGATATTTCCGAACGGGAATCATCCGGGTAACACTCTTTATAATCCCTATGCCATTCCCCCGGGTTCCATTCATGATCATATATATTTGACCGCCGGCAAAAGGCGTCAAACATCCCATGAAAGGTTAATTTGTCGCAACGATTTGAAAGTTCTTCAATTGGCGGGGATGCAATACAATAAAAATCCGATTTGGCTTGGATTGATTCCAAGGTGAAATTGTAGGATTTGGGTTCTTTGTTTTCGCAACCGCACAAATGCAAAATAATTAGACAACTGATTAAAATATATACAAGTTTCATGGCTTAAACCTCCAATCATGGGGGTTAATGCAATTTTAATTCCATCAATCGTCAATAACCCAACTGACTGACCCACCCAACGCTTGAGTTTTATTGGTTGCTGATCCACTATAGTTTTTATAATCAACGCCAAACTTTCCATCATCATGAATTTCAACTCGATATAATGCAGTTGTTGAATTAGCAAAAGTATTTCTTACTAAATGCGCCGGTCTATATTTTTCTGGAATGAATCCAACTGCGCTAAACACTTCATTATCACTAGGATGGTTTAATGCAGTCCAAGTCAATGTTACTATCTGCTCATTTTTCGCAATCCTCAAAAGCGGCTGACCTGCGCTAAAATCGCCACTCGATGATATATCAAGCTCTTGGTAATCGATTGGCAAAAGATACGCTTGCGGAAGTTGATCGGATACCCGGATGATTGAAAATGAAAGTTCCGGATTTCCAACACTTGCGCCCCTATCCAATCTTAATTGTTTGGTAAATGAACCGGTTACATTTTGTTCATATTTTATAAGATGTGTTTTCTTGCCAACGGTTGATATTGGAACATCGGCGCACCAAGACGGGGATTGTCCAACATCAACCCCGGAAACGCTACTTGCTCCAACATAACCATATGCATAGGCCTTGGTTTCATATACCGTTGAAGTTTCATCATCATTATCAGTTTCTATTATTTGGAAGGTTCCGTCCCAATTTTGCGAAGTCCCCAAAAGAACGCGGAAGCCAAAAGCAAAACAAATCCTATATGTTCCCGCCCTATCTGGAAACCAACTAACACCTAGAACCTCATTTCCGGATGAACATGTTAAGCCGGTTGATTCGCCAATAGTGCAGGGGATTTCCGCCGGCCGGCTTCCCGTTTGCAACGTCATATCTAAACCGGAATCTTCAATATGCGTATAGGTTGCAACATCCGAGGTTGAAAGACTTATATTTGCGCCGCCGATATTCCCGCGGACTTCAAAAGGCGTTGTATCGATTGAAACCGCTTTTTGTGATTCCAACGGGAAACGATATAAACTTATTTCAATCCATTCGTCCGTTCCGTCGTTGTTCAAATAACAGTTCGAACCGCCTGAATTACGTTTTCTTTGAACTCTAAATGTTACATCGGTTTGGGCGGTATCATATGAAAAAGTTCCAATTAAATTTTGATTATGATCCGTGTTAACATCCGATTTAATAAGGCCTGAATAATCCGTCCCGTCCGACCAACGCCAAGCGCAATCATGGCTTCCGTCCGTTTGAAATTTGGCATACATAAAAATCTGATAATTCCCGGCCTCAAGACTTGGGACCGTTATCCCGGGGATCAAAGTTGATGGGTGTTCAATCTTACCGCGAACCGTTTCAAAAACCCCGTCACAATCCCCGTCCGCCGGGTAATCATCCCATGAAGAACTCCCGCCATTCCATAAACAACCCGTATCCCCTTCGTCATGTTTGGCGTATCCGTATTCTTCCGCGGTTGAATAATCGAAATTCTGGACATTGGAACCCACCCACATTTCTTCAATTTCTATAACTCCCCCGTTGGCGGTTGATTCCATGCGAAATTGGAGGGTTCCCGATTCCGGACAAGCAAAGGCCGCCCGGGCAACCGAGGGGACCGATGCACTTGGGCTTAAGGGAATATCTAATTTTTCATGAACGTTGCCCGTCCCGTCATAGGCATATAGTTGGTAATCCCCGGCGGTTCCGGAATAAAGGTATTTCATGCGGATTTCGCAATCTTGTCCCCTTAAGACAATCGGAATTGTTGCGCCGGTTGATGAACTGGTTAAATATTCCCCCGTTGCGCTTGCATCCCATTGGAGGGAAGCTTGTCCCGCCATTGGGGTTGTCTTATCAACCGTCAACGTCCCGGAACCCGTAACACTCCAAAATTGTTTTCCATGTTCCCCGCCTGGGTTCAAAAGCATATTGTATTTAGGTAAATGTTGTTGATAAACGTGTCCGAGGCGGGCAAGGCCTAAATCGGAAACGCAAAGGCAACAAAATAGAAACGTTATGGTAAGTAAAAAGGCCTTTTTCATCATATCCCCCTTAAGCGGTAAATTTAACGGCAACGCCGGATTTTACAAAGCGGGTTGCCTCGGTATCACTAGTTGATTCGCCGGCCGTATCCCTGGAAATGAGTACGGATAAAATGTCCCCTTGTTCAACATCAACGGAATTGATTTGGCCGTTAACGTCCGTTAATTGAAGCCCAACCCGCCGGTATTTATTGGCCGGGGCGCTTAATGTTAATTCGCCCTCGGTTGAAGTATGTTGGTTGGTTGTTGAATCAATGGCGTCCGTGTCGGGTTGGATTAAACTTGTTACGGATTTCATTTTAACGTTATTGGATGTTGAGGGGGAATAAATGGCGATATACATGATTATTTGATTTCCGCCCGTGTATCCATTTGGAACCTGGACAAAAGCCCTTATGGATTGGCTTGTATCATCGGCAAATTGGAAGTTACCGAAATCATCTTCATAAGGCGGGGTTTCCCCTTCCGGCGTAACCCATACAAGCCCGCCGCCGCCGCCGCCGCCGCCATAATTCGAATCCGCGTAACCTTTTGTCATGAAATCATCGTCTTGACTCGGATCGGCCGCGGCCGGGTTTTGGCTTGTCTCAATCCCCGTTATAAATCGAAATTCCCTTATTGAACCCATAAGTTACCTCTCTACCAACTTCCGGAATTGTCTTCAATTCCCTTTTGGTCCGTTGTTTCAATGTTAATTTGATTTAAGCTTTTATCCGTTGAAATAACAACCGTTTCCCTTTCGCGGGCGGTGTCCTTATCGTAATCAAAACCGGGAAGCCGGGGGCGTGAAACCTTAATATTGTCCCCAAGTTCCGAACCGAAAAAACGGTTTTTTGTTTGAAATCTTATGTTCCCTTGCCGGTCCCCAAGCGCAAATTTAAGATGATCGGCTAAAGTTTGGGCCTCGGATTCAATGAAATGAACGGATGTAAATGTTCTTTGCTTTTGGATTTTATGAAGATATTCCGCCGTTTCACTGGATGAAGTTACCCGGGAAAAGGAATCAGAACCCGCGGCGTGTTTTTCATTTATTTCGCGCCCGGCATATTGAACAATAATATCCGATATAATGTCTTGATAATCCAATTCATACCGGAACGTATTGCGCAAAATTTCATCATCTTCAATCGTTTTATCAACCGCGGCCGCCGGCCCCGTCAACCTTAAAGTCCATTTGTTATCGTCATCAACAAAGATTTTTCCAAGGATACTTTGGTTTATCCGGTTGATAATTGTCTTATAATTCGGGAAATCATTGATTGAAAATTCGGGGATTGCAAGCCCGATTTCATCCGTGTTAGTCCCTTGAAGTGCGGTAAATGTTGCCGTATCAATAACGGATTCCGGAAGCCCTAAGTTTTTAAGCAAATCAAAGAAAATAACAACCGCTTGGGTTAGGTTCCCGGTTGTTGAAGAGTCCGAACCAAAGGCGCCGCCGCCGAGGGTTGTTGTATTTTTTTGCCCGTAAATCCGCCCGTAAAGAACGTCGAACGGTTCCAACGGAACGGCAATAGAATGATTTGCCTCGAAATTGTTGGTTAATGTGAAGCCGGCAACCTTGTTAGTCCCGTCCGTGTATTCATCATAATCCCGTCCGTAAAGTAAAGAATATGCAACATTATCTTTAAATAGGGTTAGGTTCCCCACAAAAGACCGTTTAACAACGGAAGCGGAAGCGGCCGGGTTGGTTATTGTCGCATGATCAATATAATTGGCCCCAACGCCCGTTATTATCGGATATTCATCGGAACCGGCGCCGGCGCTCGAATCAATCCAAACCGAGTCATCAACACGCAAGCCGGTCGTGTCATCAACATAAGTCCGGGTTGAAGTTGAGGCCGGTGAAGCCGGGACCGTTGCGGATACGGATCCAAGGTTAGAATTATCCGCAATACATATCCATGTTCTATTATTTGAAGTTGTTGCGGTTTTGTTAAAATCGATATTTACGGGAATGAATCCCTGAACAACCCCATAAACCTTGCGAATTGGGCGCCGATCAAATACCGGGTCAAGATTCGGGAAACGGGTTGTATTATAAAAACTTATCCCGGTTGGGTTCCGATATGCCGTGTTAAAAACGTCCGTCCGGTCAAGTAAATTAAAAACAACCGTCCTATCATTATAAGAGGGCTTTTTTGTAACCGCCTGGAAAATCAATTTTACGTTGTCGGTCGTAAGTTCCCCAAGATAATGATAAATATCGATATCAGCTAAATTAAAAGATGAATCATAAACATGTTTTTCAAATAAGTGCGTTGCATTGGACATTGAAATTTGTGTTGATTGCGTTGGAAGAAACCCAAAAAGGGAATCCGATGAAGTTGATTGGATTTGCGGCGGATTGGTTATCATCGGTTCATAATAGACATAAAAATTTGTTGCGGACGGCGCCGCGGTTGGGATGCGGGGAAAATGGGCGTCAAAAGTTCCAAAGTAAATTTCATATGTAATAACAACGGTATCGCTTGCCGGGTCCGAACCGATATCAATATAAATTAACTCGGAATCCTTATCATAATACCAATCCCCGTCCGATAAGGCGGAAGATGTTGCAAGGGTTTTTTCCGTCCCGTCAACGTCCAATATTACGGCGGTTCCAAAATCAAATGATTGACTGTATTTGGTTCCGCTTATCAATGTCCAAGTCGTTGAAGCGATACGCCGGGGCTTAAAGACCGCAAGAAATTGGCTTTTAATACCTTCATTGTCTAAGTTGTCCGAATAACTCAAAATTCCGCCCCGATAAAAGAAACCTCATAAGGCGCCCGGCCCATATTTGGGATAGTTGGCGTGTATCCGGCCCGGTAAATTGGATCGGGCCAAGCCTTGCGCCATGCAAGAAATGAGGTTGAGGTGTAAACATATCCATCCGCCTTTAAGACAAGATTGTATTTTGTCGCCTCATTAAGCGGGATATTATCAAAATCAAAATAGATTTCTTTGGCGGCGTAATCTTCCGTTGCAATTTCCGAGGGTTGCCAATTGTTTGTTGATGAAGCAATTACAACCCCCGGCGCGTCCGTCCCGTCATCGTCATCATTTGAATAAATGTCCATTGAAAGATTAGAATAAGAGGTATTATTGTTAATGATTATCCAAGTTCTAATCCCTAACAATAGAATATTTTTGGTTGGCGTGAAATTATTAAACACGTTGGTATTTGCAAGTTCCACGGATTCAAACCGGGCGCCGTAAATTCTCCAAACCATTATAATTCCTCGCGTAATTCCATCCGATAGGTGTAATTATCCGGCGATACCAAAACATAAGACGGGTCCCGGGCAAATTTCACATATCGGGTGTAATAATTGGCCGATGAAGAATAAGCGGAACTTGAGTCCATAACGACAAAAAACGGTTTTGATGTTCCGTAATTATCAAAATGTTCATCCAATTCCTCTTTTTCGGACGTTGTTAAAAATTGCCATTCAACATTGAAGTTTTCAGTCTTTTCAAGTTCATCGGAAAACGTTTGGCCCCCGGAACTAAAGACGGTTGGGGACCTATCTTCCGGATTGGCTTGGAACGGAAAAGTTGGGCGGCCCCGGGTTGGGTTGAAGAAATCGCCCAAAAATGCAACCCCTATTTCATTCCAACCGATAGGGGAATCCTTGTCATCAATATCCAAATACCAATATCTTAAGGCCTCGGAATGAAACCCGGTTGTATCAATTTCAACTATCGCCCGGCCGTTGTAAGTTAATGATTTTTCATAGGTTGGGCCGGTGAAAATATCGGTTTCATTGCCCATAAGTTTATAGGTTCCGCTTTGGGACAATTGCAACGGGCGGTTGCGGTCCCCTGCAAGAATAAAGGCCTTGGGGTTGGTTGAAAGTCCCATATCCCATTTAAGCCATTCGCCCATATTGAGGCGCAATAAATCGGCGGTATAGGTTGATTGGCCGGAATCATCGGCGGTTCCAAAACCGAGGTTTCCCGCGATTGTTGTATTTTGCGACCAACGCAATTTGAAGATATTCCCCCCGCCGGCAAGGTTTGAGGTGAATTTGATTTTAAAAGTTGAGGTATCTTGGGCAATTGTATAGGTTGACGCGGCGCCGGTTGCGGCCTCCATTTGCGTTTTTAGCATTGCAAGAAATGAGGTTGTCGAGGTGTAAGTTCCATCGGTCAAAAAGGCCTGTAAATCAACCCCGTCCGTTTCTTGGAACTTAAGGCGGTTGTTGGTCGCATCAATAACCCAATTTCCATCGGAACGCCAAACTTTCGAACGGCGTTGGGCGTTGTAAATATTTTCCGCCGGAAACGGGGATTGTTCACTTGAGGCCGTTGCGTTGGAAATGATATCCGAATCAAGATAATTTGTTGTCATGATATAAAACATTAACTAACCCTAAAGCCTTGTCGGTTAAGATTTAAAAGAACGTCCGCAAGTTCCCTTTCGCCAACCCTCAAGTTAACTGTTAAATTTTGTGAAGCTTCCCCGCCGGTTCCCGCGGCCCTTTCGGCGTTCTTTTGCCTGTTTATCACGTCCGAAAGTCCATCAATTAGATTGAAAAGGTTCTTTGTTGTCCGGGGCGGGGTTACAAGTTCCCCGGATGTTAACGCGGCCCCAAACGTGTCATTTTGGAACCCGGGCGGAACAATCCCGCCGTGTTGACCGCCGGTTAAGGAATCGATGAAATCCCCGGCGGAACCGCCGCCGCCGCCGCCAAAGTTGTTGAGGGCGTCCGCAAGGGCTTGCACCGCATCGGGAACCCGTAATTTTATGGATTTGGGCGCCTTCACCTTGATTTTGAAATCCGGCTTTGCAACCGGAATTTGAAAATTAGGCCTCGGAACCCGGATATTTTGTGAAAATGTTTTTCCAAATGTTGAACCCAAAGAACCAACAATGTTTTCAAGGGCCTCTTTGAAGCCCCGGGCAATCGCCCGGCCTATCGCATCCGCCGCCCGGTCAAGACCGCGGACAAGACCGCGGACCAACGCCGCCGCGATTCTCGGTAAGGCCTTGATAATACTGACAATTATGCGTTCCAACCCCCCTTCGATAAGCAAGGAATCGATAAGCGCCTCTACTATTTCACCTGCCGAACCTACAATTCCCTCTACTAAGGCCTCAACAACCGGCCCGATTTTATCCGCGATCACTTCCATTAAAGGCGCGATTTCATCCGCAAGGGATTTAACAATTTCCGGCAAATTATCGAAAACCGCGTCAATAACTTCCGGAAGGCCGGCAAGCAAAGCCCGCAAGGCCGGGGCCAAAGCTTCCGCCAACTTATCCACAATTTCGGGAAGCTTGCCTATTAATTTGGCAATTGCGCTTAAAAGGGCCGCAATAATATCATCCAGGGAATCGGCTAAAAAGGTTGCAATTTGTTTCAACGCACCCGCAAGCAAATCAACAATCTTGGGCAAGTCCCCGATTAAACGGTTGATGACTTTGGTTAAAAGGGCGGGAAGCTTCAATATCACTTTTTCCAGGCCCTTGATTAATTTATCAAAGAGTTTATCCAGGTTTTCAACCGCCTTAAGGAATTGTTCCGGAAGGCCGAAAACCGCTTGGAGTCCAACCCCGAGGGCGTTGATTAAATCCCCGCCAAACACCGCGGAAAAGGCCTTTGCGCCTGTTTGGATTCCCTCGGCAACCGCCGGCCCGGCTTGGGTTATGAAGTCTTTTGCCTTGAAAAAGCCGGTTTCAATTGATTCCGATATCCCGCTAAAAAATTCATCATATTTTCCGGCGTCTAATAATCCAAAGGTTCTTTCGGCGCCGTCAGTTATGGAATTGATGAAACTTGCGAATTGGTCCCCAACGGGTTCAAAGGTTGCTTGGATATTCCGGCGGATTTTATCGAAAACGCCTTCATCCGGCAAAATGGGACCGAAAAGCCCGCCGCCCTTTTTAAATTCCTCTAAAGAAACTTCCGCGATTTCTTCAACGGTCTTTTTCACGTCTTTCGCGGCGGCGCCGGTGTCAATCAAACTTAAGGCAATTTGCCCTAATGCGGTGTTTTCATCGGCAAGGCCTTTGATTGCCTTATCAAGTAAAGAAACCTCTTTTCCCGTCTTTTTGGCCGTCTTGCCCATGCGGGCTTGTTCTTTTTCAACGGCGGAAACACTTTCACGGTAAGTTTGGACAACCCCAACAATAGGGTTCAATAACCTGGAAGCAAATCCGGCAAGTTCCCCCATACGGTGTCCAATCCGCCGAGTCCCGTTTTCATAATCCTTAACCGATTCATTGAATGAAGTCCGGGAACCAAGGGTTGCCTTTGCAAAATTTAGAACGTCATCGGTTGATTTTTTGAAGCCCAAGGCAACAACCAATAGGATTTTTGCAACGTCCCCAAGTTCGGAAATCCAACTTGTAAAATCGATTTTTCCAACATTATCAATGAGTCTTTCAAGACTTTCATTTAATCCGATAAGGCCCTCGGTTGCTTCCCCTTCCCCCTGGGTTGTTATGGTAAGGACAAGGTTTCCCAAGTTTTCCCTAAGTTTATCCAGTTGGCGCCCGAAAGATTGTTCAATATCTTCAAAGGCCTTATTGGCGGCGCCCGCCGAATCTTTCATTGCAACCAAGTTTTGACTTAATACCTTTGCGCCGTCCGCCGCAAGGTTTTGAACGGCTAAAAGGCCCTCTTGACGCCCAACTAGTTCCAAAAGTTTTTCGGATGATCCGTCAACCGCGTTATTCAAATCCGAAATGAAGGTT
>Ga0180438_10011439_pt1 | contig 10725 bp, 10 predicted proteins | sample SS_ome_12_FD_132455 | JGI IMG/M metagenome (GOLD analysis project Ga0180438, IMG submission 132455) | Hypersaline lake sediment archaeal communities from the Salton Sea, California, USA - SS_3_D_2 metaG | ecosystem: Environmental > Aquatic > Non-marine Saline and Alkaline > Hypersaline >... | reverse complement strand
GGCACCGCAGCTGGAGCGATGACCGGCAAACGGCAGAACTGCTCCGGCAACACAATGTTGCCTGGGTGCAGGTCGATGAGCCGAAGTTTCCCTCCTCCATCGCCGCCGATATTCCACTGACGGCGGACATGGCCTATTTTCGCTTTCACGGTAGAAACAGGGATACGTGGTGGACCGGCGACAGCGAGACGCGCTACCAGTACCTGTACTCTGCGGAAGAGATAGGGGAGCTGGCAGATAAAATGAGGCCCGCCCTCGCGCAAGCCAGGCTGGCCTTCGCCTTTTTCAACAACCACTGGCGCGGCTATGCGCCGCGCAACGCCGTCGACATGAAGCGGGAACTGCAACTGCCTTTTCAGGAGCTCCGACCCCCCGAAAGGTTGCCCGGTGACGAGTAGTAAAATAACGCCCCAGCCGGCCACCAGTTCAATATCTTATCGCTAACTGATATAATGGTTCTACTGGGCTAGCCATATAGTGTGGCAGCTCTGTTGCTGAAAGACGATGGGTAAATTACTCTGGAAGCCTTCTCAAGAGCGAATAGACCGGGCTAACCTGACGAAATTCATCAGCTTTGTTAACACTAGATACGCCCTTAACATTGGCTCATACGATGAGCTTTATCAATGGTCAATCGAGAAAATACCCGATTTCTGGGCCTCGGTCTGGGAGTTCACCGGGATTAAAGCCTCCCACCCCTACCACGAAGTGGTGGACGATTTAAAAAAATTTCCCGGGGCAAGGTGGTTCCCCGGTACACGGCTGAATTTCGCCGAGAACCTGTTGCGCTACCGGGACAGCCGTCCGGCGTTTATCTTCCGGGGAGAGACGCAGAAAACAGCCAGAATGACCTACGCCGAACTTCATGCCTCCGTAGCCCGCCTCGCCGCTTCGCTGCGTGCGATAGGCGTGCAGCCCGGGGACAGGGTAGCCGCCTATATGCCCAATCTAATCGAGACCGCCGTCGCCATGCTGGCTGCCACCAGCATCGGTGCCATATGGTCTTCCTGCGCCACTGACTTGGGGGCACAGGCGGCCCTTGACCGCCTCGGCCAGATTGAGCCCAGAGTCCTGTTTACCGCCGATGGCTACTTCTATAAAGGACAGGCATTTGATACGCTGGCCAATGTCAGCGAAATCGCCAGAGGGCTGCCCTCTCTGGAAAAAGTCATTATTGTCCGCTACCGGGGAGGAGACGCTGATATCAGCGGTATTCCCAACTCAATCTATTACCAGGATTTCACCGCCTCCGGACAGCCGCCCGAGATACATTTTGAACGGCTCCCCTTTGACCATCCTGCCTTCATCATGTTTTCCTCCGGCACCACTGGCAAACCAAAGTGCCTGGTCCAGGGGGGCGGCGGGGTGTTGATAAACCATCTGAAGGAACTGGTACTGCACACCGATTTAAGGCGCGAAGGTGTCATATTCTACATCACCACCTGCAGCTGGATGATGTGGAACTGGCTCCTCAGCTCGCTGGGCGTCGGGGCGACAATCGTATTGTATGACGGCAATCCCAATTATCCCGACTCCGGCGCCATGTGGAAACTGGTGCAGGATGAGAAGATAACCGTTTTCGGGACCAGCGCTAGTTACCTTAATTACACCAAGAACCAGGGGCTGAGACCTGGACTGGACTTCAATCTATCTTCCCTGCGAGAGATATCACAGACCGGCTCGGCGCTATCCCCGGACGGCTTTGAATATGTGTATAGGGCAATCAAGAATGACCTACACTTCAATTCTATTTCCGGGGGCACGGATATCAACGGCTGTTTCGCCCAAGGCAGCCCCACCCTCCCGGTATATGCCGGTGAGTTACAGCGAGCCGCTCTGGGCATGAAAGTCAAGTGTTATGATGAACAGGGTAAAGCCGTGCTCGACCAGATGGGGGAACTGGTGTGTGAAGCTCCTTCCCCTTCCATGCCGCTCTACTTCTGGAACGACTCGGACAACGCAAAGTATCTGGACGCCTACTTCAGCGTTTACCCCGGCGTGTGGCGCCATGGCGATTACATCATGATTCACCGTGATACCGGCGGCATCACCTTTTTCGGCCGCTCCGATGCCGTTCTGAAACCGTCGGGAGTCCGCATCGGCACTTCCGAGATATACAACGAAGTGGAAAAATTGAATGAAATCGCGGACAGCCTGGCCATCGCACAGGAATGGCAGGGCGACCAGCGCGTTATACTCTTTGTTAAAATTGCTGAAGGTTTTCGCCTGACCGAGGAACTGAAGGATAGAATCAGGAAAACACTGCGCCAGAAGGCTTCTCCCAGACATGTCCCGGCCATAATAATGGAAGTACCAGATATCCCTTATACCCTCAATATGAAGAAGGTGGAAACGTCGGTAACGAACCTGATAAACGGTCGTCCGGTACTAAACCGGGATGCGCTGATAAACCCCGCTTCTTTAGATTATTATGAAAAGATAAAAGCTGAGCTTCAAGGGGATACAGGCTGAAAAGGACACCACCCACTGGTCAGCATTTCTAATCCAGATGCTTTTGATTTCCTTATTAAACCACTAACCGAAAGAACGAATCAGGTTCCCAGGTAGTTGAAACCCCTTTTATCAAATCAATATTCAACCTCGGTATCTTTGAGGAACTGCAACATATTAATTACCGTTTCCACATCGTTCCAGCCCTTATTGCCTTTTCTGTTCTTGGCTTCCGTAAGCGCTTCTATGAACCAGCCTGGCCGGTCTGATATGAATTTCTGCATATCATCCTTTATCGCTGGCCACAGTTCCAGTAAGGTATATTTTTTATCAGGCATCAGATTTCACCTCCGAATCTCGCAGTAGTTTGTCACTAGTTTACCGACCTTTTTCAGGGCACGTAGCCTGAGTCCATCCCCTGCCAGTAATCCTTTCGTCTCCTTTTAGGCAAAGGTCAAGGCAGCAAATCCCGGGGAAATGAATACAGGCAGTTCAATGTCCCGTGACTACCAGACAGGTATCCATATGAGCGATGCCATCAACCAGTGATATATCGCTCTGTATGAGATGCATTAATTTCTCAATATCATCTGCCTCAACTATAGCTACGATATCATGAGGCCCCCATATCACATCAGCCGCCAGGACTCCAGGTTTCTCACCCAAGGCGATAACCACCGAAGATGATTGGCCTTTCTCTGCATCAATTAGCACATATGCCTTTTTCTTCATTGCTCCTTACCTCCCGGTTGCATTGTAATACGAATAACTAGGAAAAGACAGTAATTAAAAATTACTAATGTGCAGTTGTTCACGGCTGGGTCGCCATCTCAAATCTATCCGCTACCGCCTTTGCTTTTCAGCAGATTTTCTGCAATTTTAAGCGGCTAATCTGGCACAAATCAAAGTATCCTGGCTATTCTCTTCTCTTGCTGAAAGCAAATATGTATATTATGGGAAGAATGCCCAAGGTATTGAAGATGAACAGGCATATAAACCAGACCAGCTGCCGGTTCCCGCCCGCTCTCCACAAAGCGATGCCTTTCCAGACCGCCTCCCATATTATCAAAATGGGAATTACCAAGCCGAAGAGAATCCAATCTGGAATTACCGGACATGCCCAGCCAACAGATTCCATGTTGTGCTCCTTCCCTGCTTTAATTCTCTTTTGAGAGCAAGCGCTTAATCAGTGAACCTTTCCTTACCGACGCAGTTATCGATGCCGTACTCCCTTTTTACAAAGCGATAAATGGCTACGTCGTATTCCTCCGGGTATTTGAATTTCTGCTCCGCTATCAACACCATTTGCCGGCCCAGTTCTCTCGATGCTTTCATGGCGTGCTTGTCCTTGCGGATGTCTCCCTTGTTTCGGGCGTAACCGTAGACGAAGTCGGTGGAAAGCATGTGATGCACGGAAAAGAAAGTATTGAACAGGTGCCAGACGCCCAGATTCCCCAAACTGGCCCCGACCGATATCACACCACTGACCTTACTGGCCAGCCGATTGTTATTTGTATAGAGGGCATAGGAGCGGTCAATAAGCATCTTGGCCTGAGCCGTCGCACTCCAGAAGTAAACCGGTGTACCCCAGACAATGCCATCAGCCTCTTCCAGTTTGGGATAAATCTCCTGCACCCCGTCATTTATGTGGCATTTACCGGTCTTTTCGCACGATAAACATCCGTCGCAGGGTCTGATATCTTTATCCCACACAGTTACCAGTTCAGTGCTCGCACCAAGGGTCTGGGCACCAGCCAGAGCTTCCTGCACCAGCACCTCGGTATTCCCCCCTTTTCGGGGGCTGCATACGACACCCAAAACCTTCATCTTCATACCCCTTCCTTATCCGCATTTTTGTGGTTTTCATTATAGCGCGATTCTTGTCATTAGCAATATGCTGAGGCGGTTATATACCATCCGCTGCCAGTTATCTATGCTTCGATTCGCCCGGATGCTGTCCTGGGCAAAAGGTCAACTATTGCTATGTATATACCCCGTATCAGGCCCTGCTCTCCTGCTTGAGGTTACCAGCCTGTTTCTCATCCTCCTCGATTCTCATTAAAGCTGACAACCCGGCCTGGAAGGTCAGCGCTCCGCCCGGGATTACCGTCGCTTCCATCGCTTCAAGGAGCTCCTGTTTTGTAGCCCCGAGTCTCAATGCCCTCTTGGCATGCAAATATACGGCTTTTTCCTGCCCCCTGAAGGCAAGGATGGCGATAGCAATAAACTCCTTGGTCTTTGCTGGCAGCGCCTTCCCATCGGTGAGTCCCCTTTCATAGAGGTTGTTATATGCTTCCATGAAATCGACGTCTTTATCGACCATGTAAAGCCACGCGGGGTAAACGTACCCCCTTTCTTTTTCCATCTTCTTGATAAGCCTGTCTTTTTTCCTCTGTTCGCTTTCTTCAGCCATTTCATACCTCCTGTTTGTATCTGAACCCATTTGCGGCCAGTCATATAGCTGGCTGCGACCGTTCCTTTATAAATGATTATGAGTGCCGGATGGCGCGTTTACGATTTTAAAGATTTCCATCAGGTTCTTTGCCGATTCGAGGTTGCCATTAGCCAATGCTGCCTCCATATGATTGATGAACCAGCAAGTTGGGTCCTGTGTGAACTGCTCAAAGTCATCCCGTATCATCGGCCATGACTCCGGTATAGTGCACTTCTTCATCTCTGACATACTCATACCTCCACAGATACATTGTTTTACTCTAATGAATATAACCTCGAAATGGTAAGATTACAAGTATAACACAGGCATAGAATTCAGTTCCCGGCTCGAGCCAGTGCTTTTTTCCATTGAAGAAATCGGGCAAATAACGTAAGATAGCAGTCGGTTATTTTAATAACGGAGGCCTGGAACAATGAAAATAGCTGAGTTGAAAACCTATGTGGTGGGGACTCCGCCACCGCATCATGGCGGACGCAACTGGGTATTCCTGAAAATCACCACCGACGATGGCATAGATGGCTTCGGGGAAGCCTATGCGGTGCCGTTCGATGCCCGCACGGTGGTGCACTTGATTGAGGACATGGGCGAGCGTTACGTTATCGGCTTCGACCCTTTTAAGACCGAATTGCTGTGGCGAATACTTTACGGCAGCGGTTACGGCCAGCATCCGGACCTGGCCAAGATGGGCGTGATAAGTGCCTTCGAGATGGCATGCTGGGATATCGTGGGCAAGGCACTTGACCAGCCGATTTACAACCTGCTCGGCGGGCAGTATCATGAAAAGCTCAGGTCCTATACCTACCTTTATCCGGCGCCGGGAGACTCGCTGCAGAGCAACCTGAGTGTGCATTGTGACCCGGAACAGGCCGCGGTAAGGGCAGCGGCGTATGTTAAACAGGGCTTCACCGCGGTCAAGCTTGACCCCATCCTTGACCTTATGTCGCCATTTGACCCGAGAGAACTTTCCCTGGAAACACTCGATAATGCTGAGGCCGTCGTCAGGAATGTGCGGGAGGCCGTGGGGAGCAAATGCGACATACTCATTGGGACCCACGGGCAGATGACTACCCACAGCGCCATCAGGCTGGCCAAGAGGCTTGAGAAGTACGACCCGATGTGGTACGAGGAGCCGGTTCCTCCCGAGAATGTCGATGAGATGGCCAGAGTAGCGCGATTTACCAGCATTCCCGTTGCCACGGGGGAACGGCTGTCCACGGTTTACGAGTTCACGGAACTGCTGGAGAAGCAGGCGGCGGCCATACTGCAGATGGCCCTGGGACGGGTTGGCGGCATAATGGAGGCCAAGACAATCGCCGGGATGGCCGAAGCCCACTACGCCCAGATTGCGCCGCACCTGTTCTGCGGGCCCATAGAAGCCGCCGCCAACATCCAGATAGATACCTGCAGCCCTAACTTCCTGATTCAGGAAAGTATAGAGACCTGGGGCGGTTTTTACACGGAGCTTTTAGAAGAGCCGATTCAGTGGGAGGACGGCTATATCATACCATCAAAGAAACCCGGCCTGGGCGTTGTGCTGAACGGGGATGTAGCTAGCAAGCATACCTATAATCCGGTGGAACCAGGGCTATGGCACTGGGACACTCCTCCGGACCTGGAGGGAAAACGGGCCAATTCATAAGGTATCACGGGTAACACAGATTATGCTGGGCAAGGTAATCATGGTTCAGGGGACGGCGTCCACCGTCGGCAAGAGCGTCCTGGTGGCTGCTTTGTGCCGCGTGTTTCACCAGGATGGCTTCAACGTGGCCCCGTTTAAGGCGCAGAACATGTCCAATAATTCCTATGTCACCCCTGACGGCGGTGAAATAGGGCGCGCCCAGGCGATGCAGGCCGACGCCGCTGGCGTTGAATCCGTGGTGGAGATGAACCCGGTACTGCTCAAGCCGGAGGCGGATAGTCGCTCACAGGTGGTGCTGCTCGGCCGACCTTACCTTTCCGTACCGGCCAGAGAGTATTACAAGCTCAGAGATGACCTCTGGCCGGTAATAACCCGCTCGCTGGATACCCTGCGCACCAGGCATGACATTGTCGTCATAGAAGGTGCCGGCAGTTCGGCCGAGGTCAATTTGAGATACAGCGATATGGTGAACATGCGCGTGGCCGGCTATGCCGACGCCCCGGTGCTGCTGGTGGGTGATATCGACCGCGGCGGTGTCTTTGCCTCGCTTCTGGGCACGCTCTGGCTCCTGGAGCCCGAAGAGAGAAAGCTGGTACAGGGGCTGGTGATAAACAAGTTCCGCGGCGACCGTTCCCTGCTGGAGCCGGGACTGCAATTCCTGGAAAAGCAAGGTGGGGTACCGGTGGTCGGGGTAATACCCTACTTCCAGGATATCCGGCTGCCGGAGGAGGACGCGGTCGCTCTGGACAGGCGGCAGCCGGGGCGTCAGGGCGCCTGGGTAGACGTTGCCGTGGTCAGACTGCCCCACATCTCAAACTTTGACGACTTCGACCCGCTGGCTGAACAGGAACAGGTTAACCTGCACTACGTGGACGCACCGGAAGAGATGGATGCCGCCGACCTGGTCATTCTGCCCGGCAGCAAGGCGACCGGTGCCGACCTTGACTGGCTGGTTTCGAGGGGGCTGGACAAAAAGATACGGCAGCTCCATGAGCGGGGGGCTTTCATCATCGGTATCTGCGGAGGCTACCAGATGCTGGGAAAGCGCATCCTGGACCCGCAGGGGGTCGAGTCAGCCTCGCCCGAGAAGGCGGGGCAGGGGCTTCTGCCGGCAACCACCACCTTCTCACCAGACAAGGAGACGCATCGCGTCCGGGGAACTGTACAGGCAAAAAAGGGGTTGCTCAAAGAGGTCCAGGGGATATCCTTCCAGGGATATGAAATTCACATGGGTGAGACGGACAGTCCAGCCCGCTTGGCTGCCTTTGATATCAGAGAAAGGTCGGGAAAACCCTGCGCCAGGCAGACAGTTGACGGTTGCCTCAGCCCGGACGGCAGGGTACTGGGAACGTACATACACGGCCTTTTCCACAATCCAGAACTGTGCCGCGGCATACTTAAATCGATAGCGGAAGCCAAAGGCATGCCCCTTGATTTCAACATCGAAAGCATAGATAGGGAAACCGAGTTCAATAAGCTGGCAGCGCTGATACGCAGCAGTCTGGATATGGACCTGGTGTACAAGATAGCCGGACTCAGGGGATGAACTGCCCATTAAACTGAGTCCCCGCCAGAGATGCCTTGCCTCATGTTATGCCATTAAGAAAAAAGGCCTGGTGTGTCACCATCTCCAATTTCTGGACGTGCCCACCGCAGAAAATCAGGTCACTGTTTCTGCTTTGATTCGCCTCTGCCCTGTTCCGCCATAAAGCCCTGCCAGATGAAGGAACATTGAAGAGGATGAGACAAGTATGTTAACTTTATTTTACCCGGAAGGTATGAGCCTGAGCGTTAAACCGGGATAATTCTGGGAGGTAAACTATAACTATGGAGAATGTTAAGATTTCCGCTGAGCAAGCGCAGGATTTCTGCGTGGCCTGTTTTCTAAAATTCGGCGTCTCGAAAGAGGATGCCGAGAACATTGCCGATAACCTTGTTATGGCAAACCTGAGGGGTGTTGACTCTCACGGAATTATACGGATTCCCTACTATACCGAGGGTATTAATAAGGGTTTCGTGCACGCCAGGTCTGATATCAACGTGATTGAGGAGTCTGCCAGCATAGCTTTGCTGGACGGGGGAAACGGCCTTGGCATCCCCGTAGCCACCAAAGCCACCGAATTAGCCATTGATAAAGCGAGATCCACCGGCGTCGGCGTGGTCGGTGTCAGGAATCTGGGGCATGTGGGGATGCTGGCTTATTACATGAAGAGGGTTATCGGACACGGCTTTGTTGGGTTTGCCTGTGTGAATGCTCCGGCGGTTATGATTCCTTGGGGCGGACGGGAGAACATGTTCGGCACAAATCCAATGTGTGTCGGTTTCCCTATGGATGAGGGGCGTTCGATGATTCTGGACATGGCCACCAGTGGCATCGCTCGTTTCAAAATTACTGTGGCCGCGCGCCGGGGGAAAGAAATACCGGCAGGGGTGGCTCTGGACAAGCAGGGCAAACCGACCACCGACGCCAGGGAGGCCTTGGAGGGATTCCTTCTCCCTTTCGGCGGGTACAAGGGTTATGGGCTGGTACTGGCTATTGAGGTATTGACCAGCGCCTTGCTCGGCGCTCTGCAGAGCAAGTACATAGAAGTGCACCCATCAACACAGGGCGGCTTTTTTATTACGGTTATCGATATCGGCAAGTTCAGGGATTACCAGGAATATAAAAAAGACATATTGCATTTAATCAACAACGTGAAGTCATGCCCTCCGATGGATGGTTTTACCGAGGTACTCATACCCGGGGAGATTGAGGAGCGCGAGGCGGAGAAGAGAATGAAGGAAGGCATACCGATAGAGGACGCCACATGGCAGGAGTTAATTAAACTGGCGAAGGAGCTGAACATCAGGCCGCCCGTTGAGCATAGCTCATAGTAGCGGGCAATTTTTACCGGACAAATCCAGCGTGGACCGGGCAGTCCACATAGTAGATAATTCAGACTGTTGTACCATCAGGTAACAGAGCAAGCGACTGTCACCTCACCTTAAAGCTTTGCCTGGCCCTCCACCGTCGTCTATACGCCCAGTAGCTAAAAGCAGCGAAAATATATTAGTATAATAGAAGGAAATAAATCATTACAGATTGAGTTGCATCATGCAGACTGTAGACAGCAGAACCAGAGTAATTATCGAAGGGGTCCAGCCTGAAATAGATGGGGGCCGGTTCCCGATTAAACGAATCATCGGCGACAAGGTGGTTGTGGAGGCCGATATTTACGCTGATGGCCATGATGTTCTATCGGCGACGCTCCGGTACCGCAAGGAAGGCGACCGAAAGTGGAACGAGGTGCCCATGGAGTTTCTGGTCAATGACCGCTGGCGCGGTTCCTTCATGGTCAGCGAACCGGGACGATATCAATATACTTTTATCGCCTGGGTTGACCGCTTCAAGACCTGGCAGCAGGATATGTCAAAAAGGGTTCAGGCAAAGCAGGATGTTGCGATTGACTTCCTGATAGGCGCGCAACTGATTGAGGAAGCCAGCCAGCGCGCCGGGAAAAGCGATGCGGGCAAACTGCGGAAATGGGCAGAGACGCTGCGCTCCGACCAGACTTTGCCGTTAGCCAAAACCAGGCTGGCACTGGGCGACCGGGTGAGCACGGTCATGGCCAGGTACCAGGACAGCCAGTATGCGGTGACTTACTCCAGAGAGCTGGCAGTGGTGGTTGACCGCGAAAAGGCGCGCTTCAGCACCTGGTACGAGATGTTTCCCCGTTCCTGCATGCCCGGGCCTGGTCGCCACGGCACTTTCAAGGACTGTGAGGCGCGCCTGCCCTACATCTCGGAGATGGGCTTTGACGTGCTCTATTTCCCCCCCATCCACCCCATCGGCTTTACCAGCCGCAAAGGTAAGAACAACAATCCCACCGCCAAAGAAGGTGACCCCGGCACTCCCTGGGCCATCGGGTCAGCGGAGGGGGGGCACAAGGCAGTCCATCTCCAGCTAGGCACTCTGGAAGACTTCCGCAGGTTCATAGATAAGGCAAAGGAACATGGCCTTGAGCTGGCCCTTGACCTGGCCTTCCAGTGCTCGCCAGACCATCCCTACGTCAGGGAACACCCGGAATGGTTCCGGTGGCGGCCGGATGGCACCGTGCAATACGCGGAAAACCCGCCCAAGAAGTATCAGTTTTTTTTTACTGAGGCGTTCGCCACCGAGAAATGGCAGGAACTCTGGGAG
>Ga0180438_10011438_pt1 | contig 10726 bp, 9 predicted proteins | sample SS_ome_12_FD_132455 | JGI IMG/M metagenome (GOLD analysis project Ga0180438, IMG submission 132455) | Hypersaline lake sediment archaeal communities from the Salton Sea, California, USA - SS_3_D_2 metaG | ecosystem: Environmental > Aquatic > Non-marine Saline and Alkaline > Hypersaline >... | reverse complement strand
TGATTTTAAAGTATTAAATAATCCTGTGGAGATGATAGGTAGAGACGGCTGGGTAGACAGGCTTAAGCTCATAAAAATGGAGCTGGGAGAACCGGATGACTCAGGAAGGAGGCGCCCTATTCCCATAAAGGGTTCTGAATACGAGCTGGATGTAGATGTAGTGATCATGGCTATAGGCCAGGGGCCAAACCCTCTGCTGACTTCGACTATTCCCGGACTCAAGCTTAATTCCAGGGGGAATATTGCTGCAGACCCGGAAACTGGAAAGACTTCAGTAAGGGGGGTATTTGCCGGGGGTGATATTGTCACCGGAGCTGCTACTGTAATACTGGCCATGGGTGCCGGGAGAAAAGCGGCAGCAGCCATAGATGATTACCTGAGGACCGGTAAATGGTAATAAAAATCCTGTAAAGCAGTTATCCCAGGCAAAATATGCATTACCTCCCAATTGTCCCTTATGATACTGTCCCTTACCATACTTGACGAAAAACAAAAAATAGGGTATCTTATTGATAATAGTAACAATTATTACTTGCATTATTTGCATTTGTTACTGACACACATTGCGGGGGGAAATATGGCTGACCTAGACAAAGACTTCCAAAATGAGAGCCAGGAAAAATACTATGAAGACAAAATAAGCAGTTCCGGCTTCAAGGTAACAAAACCCAGGGATATAATCATAAAGATCCTTTCAAAGACTGGAAAACTGCTTACGGCTGATGACATTTATATGGAAATAAAAAATGAAGACCCCTCTGTAGGTGTTGCTACAGTGTACAGGACTTTGGAACTTTTGACCCGGCTAAAGATAGTGTGCAGGATTATACTGGGGAGCGGCCGTTCATATTACATGCTTTCCAAGGAATGTGCCAGGGAGACTTTTATTTACATGATATGCGATAACTGCAAAAAGATAATCACCAATAATAAGTGCCTCAGGAGTGCTGTAAAAGTAAGGCTGAGGGAGAATGCTGAAGAGAGTATAATAAAGAACTGCAAGCTGAAAATAGATAATTACCAGATACTTTTTACAGGCCTTTGCGATGAGTGCAGCGGCAAAGCATGACCAGGTCTTTTCCTTCCAGGTCCCGGGATATCACATAAATGACTACTGTAGATATGTGATATGATACATCTTGAAAATCACCTTCAAAAATTGCAATAATTTGTGCCACAAATTTGTTACATTCACTTGACATATGTTTTCACAGGGTTATAATGACCTGTTGGGTGGTAATAATATGGATAATAATTATCATTACTATTACCAGTATCGATGTATTATGATACAATATAAAGTGGGTGATAAAAATGGCAACATTAATAAACGGGGCCCAGGTTGCTGCAGACATCAAGAGGGAAGTAGCCCAGGAAATAGAGAAGTTTGAGAGTGATAACGGGCTGAAGCCCGGTCTGGCAGTGATACTGGTAGGAGAAAATCCTGCCTCGAAAGTATATGTGAACAGCAAGGCCAGGGCATGTGAAGAAGTAGGGATTAATTCAGAGACTGTCAAGATGGAGGATACGGTCTCCACCACCCAGGTACTTATGGAGATCGAAAAGCTGAATAAAAGACCTGATATTCACGGCATACTGGTGCAGCTACCCCTACCGCCACAGATAGATGTAAGGATGGTCCTCGAATCCATAACGCCGGAAAAAGATGTAGACGGTTTCCACCCCATGAATATGGGCAGCCTGGTAGCCAAACAGGATTTTCTGGTGCCGGCCACACCGGCAGGAGTAATGGAGATGCTGAAAAGGTATGATGTACCCATGAAAGGCAAAGATGTCACGGTTGTGGGGCACAGCGAGATAGTGGGAAAACCCATGAGCCTTCTTTTCCTTAATGAATGGGCTACACCAACCATCTGTCATATTGAGACCAATGACCTGAGATCGCACACCATCGATGCCGACATACTGGTGGTGGCAGCAGGGGTACCGTATCTCATAAAAGAGGATATGGTAAAGGAAGGCGCAGTTGTGGTCGATGTAGGTATAAACAGGATCACAAAAGACAAAGCCAGCCCGGAACTTCTGGAATGGCGCAGGGAAGATTTTGAGAAAAAAGGAGCTACTCTGATAGGGGATGTGGACTTTTTGAAAGTAGAACCCAAAGCTTCATATATAACTCCGGTTCCCGGAGGTGTGGGACCGATGACCATTGCCATGCTGCTTTCAAATACATTGAAGCTGGCAAGGAAGGCAATAAGGAAGGAGAAAGAGATGAAGGAATGTCTTGGAGAATTCAAGGGTATGAGCAAAGATGAGATCATTGAGACCTATGATGACATGGTAGATAAGCTGTTTGCCAGGATCAATGAGATGCAGGATGAGCTTGACAGGATCAAGAAGGTAGAAGGCGGAAACGGAAAGCCTGCCAAGGTGGATGCCAAAAAAGTAAAAGAGATGGTAAAATCTGAAAAATAATACTTGTTTTAAATTGATCTTATCTAAAGTCAAAAATGAAAATATTTAGATTCTTTTAAGGATTATGGGGTTGCTTCTTTTTATCAAAAGAGGTGATCATTTTAATACATATTTCACTAAATAATATAAAAGGCCGGAATTTAATATCCGGCCTTTTATATTGCCCCATACCCCGCTAAGTGTTTTTTTTCTTCGAATATATATGATGTTTTAAAAAAAAGTATTTGAGCTGTACAGTAAAAGACTTTATTATTATCCATAAATGCTGAAAGGAGAGAAAATGGGGACAAAGGAAATAACAAAAAAGACACTATTTGTCATAATAATAATTGCCTTTACCCTGGCACTTGTCTTTACGGGCTGCGGTGAGAGGTCAGCTGAGTCGGGAGGGGGCCTGTACAAGGAGCAGGAAGCTGTAATGGTGGAAGAAGCACCAGCTATGGAGATGGCAGAAGAAGACTATATGGCGGAGGAAGAAAGGGCATACAGCGACGATATGCAGTACAGTGATACCCCGGATACAATAGACAGGAAAGTAATAAAGACTGCATATATGGAGCTGGAGGTAGAGACAGGAAAGTTTGAGAAGGTGCTGTTCGATATCACCAGGCTGGCAGAAAAAAACGGAGGGTTTGTATCCCATACGCAGAGTTATTCAGATGAAGACGGCAATCTTACCAGCGGTAACATAACCATAAGGATACCCCATGACCAATACAATCCAGCCCTGGAAGCCGTAAAGGGAATGGGGACCGTAAAAAGCATATCCGTCTCCGGACAGGATGTCACCCAGGAATATACTGATCTGGAAAGCAGGCTTAGGAATCTTGAAGCCCAGGAGGAAGTCCTTCTTGAACTGATGAAGCAGTCCAAGAAAGTAAGCGACAGCATAGAGGTCCAGAGGGAGCTGAGTTATGTCCAGGAACAGATAGAAGTCATAAAGGGAAGGATGAATTACCTGGATAATATGGTATCTTTTTCTACTATAGATATATATCTCTATGAGCCCCTGCCCATTGCAGACTCTTCAGGATGGGGGTTTCTAGATGCCCTGAAAAAGGGTCTCAGGGGCGCAGTTACAGTATTTAACGGTATTCTGGTATTTGTAATTGCCGCCAGCCCCATAATACTTTTTATTGCCATAATCCTGGTGATCGTATGGCTTATCATCAGGTCCAGAAGGAAAAAGAGAGCCCATAAAGATAAGAAATAGTCCTGTGCTCCTGTATCAGAATAATAAGCCTCCCCTGCAGAAGTTGCCAGGGAGGCTTATTATAAAGCAGGCACCGGTTTACAGGATAGCCTCATGCTCCTTCTTATACTGCTCCCAGAGCCTGATATTATCTTTGAGAAGCCGGGGGATATCCAGGTCATAGGGGCATCTTTCCACACATTCCCTGCATTCTGTACAGTCCATGGCCCTCCGGATATTTTCCTCACAGAACCTTACAGCGCCCTCATAATCAAGCCTTTTTATCATGCTTTTGGTAACAAGGACTCCGTGGATATGGATGCCCTGGGGGCAGGGCTCACAGTAACCGCAGCGGTGGCACCAGCTGTCTCCCATTTCTCTCCGGATCTCCTCTATCCTGTCGTTATCATCCTGGGTCAGTTTTCCCGGATTATCTGTTACGGCGACTATCTCCTGCATCTCTTTTATTTTTTCTATTCCCGGGTCAGGGATTATTCCCCTGAACTGGGAAAGATATTTAAAGGCCAGGGCCGCGTCATCCAGAAGCCCTCCTCCCATGGGCTTCATGGCAATAAAACCCATATCCAGTTCATCCACCAGGGGGAGAAGTCTTTCGGCTTCTGTATCTACAAAATTCAGGGGGATCTGGGCGACTTCAAATTTTTTGGTCTTCATCATCCTTTCTGCTATGTCGGTGCTGTGTGAGCTAAAGGCATAATGCCTTACCTTGCCCCTGCCTATTGCTTCCCCAAGTCCTTGATAGGCACCACCTGCTGCCATCACCCTGTCCAGGTCTTCTACGGTGCTTATGCCGTGCAGGTGGTATATATCTATATAATCAGTACCCAGCCTTTCCAGGGAGAGGTCCACGTGTTCCAAAAAAGTCTTCCTGTCCCTGGCGCCTGACTTTGAGGATAAGACCAGGTCTTTCCTGTCATATTTTCTTATAGCTTCACCAATTTTCTCTTCACTGTCCCCGTAGGCATTGGCAGTGTCGATGAGATTAACACCCATATCTATGACTGCCCTGACCACTTCTACTGCCTCCCTTTTATCAAGCCTCATAATCGGGATACCTCCCATAGCTACCCTGCTGACATTAAGGCCTGTATTCCCGAATCTTATCCTGTCCACTGGCATCCTTTCATAAATATCAAGTTATATCTAAGATTATGTCAGAAATATTTAATATTTCAAAAACCGGATTGTACGGTGTCTTCTTAAAATAACCGGTGTTCTGATTTATAATATCAGGTATAAACAATATTATGTTATAATACCGTAGATTTAAAACCATATCTAAAAAAGGGGAGATGTCAAATGAGTGACTGGACCGAAATAGTAGGGATCCATGCCCGGGAAATACTCGATTCCAGAGGTAATCCTGCAGTGGAAGTGGAGACAGAACTTGATAGCGGTACGGTAGGAAGGGCAGCAGTACCTTCAGGAGCATCAACAGGGGCTTTTGAGGCTGTAGAGCTCAGGGACGGAGATAAAAAGAGGTATGCAGGAAAAGGAGTACTCCAGGCTGTAGATAATATAAATACCCTGATAGCAGCCGAACTTGAAGGCATGGACGCACTTTACCAGAGGGAGATAGACCAGGCCATGATAGACCTTGATGGCACGGAGAACAAATCAAAACTGGGCGCCAATGCCATACTGGGAGTATCACTTTCCGCGGCAAAAGCGGTAGCCTTATCCCTGGAGATGCCGCTGTACAGATATTTGGGGGGCATAAACGGGTACGTCCTTCCTTCTCCCATGATGAATATACTAAACGGGGGCAAGCATGCAGATAATAGTGTGGACCTCCAGGAATTTATGATAATGCCCCTGGGGGCGACCTGCTTTAGTGAAGCTCTAAGGATGGGTGCCGAGGTCTTCCATAGCCTTAAAGCTGTATTGGCTAAAGACGGCCTGAATACCGCGGTAGGGGACGAGGGAGGATTCGCCCCCGACCTGAAGACCAATGAAGACGCCATAAAATATATCATAAAAGCAATAGAGGCAGCTGGCTATAAGCCGGGAAAAGAGATTTTTATTGCCCTTGACCCTGCATCTACAGAGTTCTTTAAAAAAGATAAATATGTCCTTGAAGGTGAGGGAAAAGTGCTCAGGCCTGCAGAAATGGTCGATTACTATGCCGGGCTGGTAGATAAATACCCCATTATATCGATAGAAGACGGTATGGCCGAAGAGGACTGGGAAGGCTGGCGGATGCTGACTGAAAAGATGGGGGACAGGATACAGCTGGTAGGTGATGACCTTTTTGTGACCAATACCAAAAGACTTAAAAAAGGGATCGATATGGGTGTGGCCAATTCCATACTCATAAAAGTAAACCAGATCGGAACCCTTTCCGAGACTATGGATGCCGTGGAAATGGCCAACAGGGCCGGATATACTGCTGTCATATCGCACCGCTCGGGAGAGACCGGTGATACCACTATTGCAGATATTGTGGTGGGACTAAATGCCGGCCAGATAAAGACAGGTGCCCCTTCCAGGACGGACAGGGTATGTAAATATAACCAGCTTTTAAGGATAGAAGAGGACCTGGGTGAAGTAGCCAGGTACCGCGGAAAAGGGGCTTTTTTCAATCTCAAATAATATTTCATCTGTATAAAGACATATGCAGGAAGGATGCGCCCAATCTTTCCTGCATTTTTTATTACAGGGATGCATAACCCATTTGCCATAATGATATTTAAGAGTAAAATATATTAGATTTATAAAAAGAAAGGTTTTAACAGGCATATAGTGGCCCGGAAATTAGGTATTTTAAGGGGAATATTTATAATGTCGCGCCCCCCTTTCCATATTGTAGGGGTGCTCCCCTTTGTGCTGGGCACCGTCTATGCATATAGGTCTGCAGGGGTATTCGACCTCCCTGTGTTTATACTGAGTGTGCTGGCAGTCATCTGCATCATGCTGGCCACTTATTATAACGGCGAATATTATGATATAAAGGAAGACCGCCTTTCCGGTAAAATGGGAAAGAATGCTTTTTCGGGAGGCAGCCAGGTAATAGCCCAGAATATACTGCCCCGCCGTTATGCCAAGACAGGGGCGTATATTTCCCTGGGGATAGCAGTAGCTGCAGGCCTTGTCCTCCAGTTCTATTTCAGTACAGGAATATGGACTATCCCCCTGGGTGCCCTGGGGATATTTTTCGGTTTTTTCTATTCAAAACCGCCTTTCAGGTGGGTCAACAGGGGTATAGGGGAAATACTTATCGCTTTCTGTTACGGCTGGCTGCCCATAGCAGCCGCCTACTACCTGCAGGCATCAGGTTTTGACATCTATATCCTGTGGATGTCCATACCTGTCGGCCTTACCATATTCAATGTCATACTCCTTAATGAGTTCCCCGATTACGGGGCAGATAGCACAGCCGGCAATAAAAGAAATATAGTTGTAAGGCTTGGCAGGGAAAAAAGCATAATAATATATGTTGCCGCCCAGGCTCTGACCTGGATAATGTTTGCCGTATCCATGAATATCAGATATTCCATGGCAGCCAGTATAACAGCGGTCCCCTTCCTGCTTATCTCAGTATTGCTGATGATACTGGCACTGCTAAAAAAGTATAAGGTCCCCAGGATCCTGGAAGTCATGTGCGGGCTGGGAATACTTTTAAATATCGGGGTCAGCCTCTCATATCTTCTGGGTGTCATCTTGGGAGGTCTTGTTGTCTGATGTCCCCTGGAAACATAAACAGATATAATATAAAGAACATTCTTATACCTCCAGCAATGCTTTTCAGGCAGCTATCCAGCGTCCTTCTATTCAGGTCGGTACTGGGCTGGAGTGGTTTCCCAAAATGGCTGGCCCGGCACAGCCTGAGATCCATTCCCGTATCTGCAGGTGCTGTAGGAATGGGGTGTATTGGTTTTCCCAATCATCCGGTCTGGGAGGTGACCAATAGATGCAATCTTAACTGCATCCACTGCCATGTTGAAGGGGGAAGCCAGATGGATGATGAGCTGGACACAGACAGGGCAAAGGACCTTATAGACCAGCTGGCAGCTGTGGATGAATTCAGGATGCTGGTATATACAGGCGGGGAACCTTTTATGAGGGAAGACCTTTTTGAGCTGATGGAGCACTCCATGAAAGCCGGCTTTGTAAATGTAGTCGCCAGCAATGGCACCATGATAGACGATGAAGTAGCCCGGGACCTTAAGAAGACCGGTGTAGCTGCTGTGGCAGTGAGCCTGGACTCCAATAACTGCCTGGTACATAACAATATCAGGAATAACCCCCATGCATATGAAAGTGCCATGTCAGGCATAAGGTCATTAAAAAAAGAGGGCATACTTCTCCAGATAAATACCACCGCCATGGATATAAACTTTGATGAGATGGGCAGCCTTATTGAGCTGGTGGAAGAGCTGGGCTCCGCTATAATGCTGATGTACCAGCTGGTACCCGTGGGCAGGGGGTTTGAGATATCCGGTTCTGCACTGGATATGGATTACAACAAAAAGCTGCTTGCATTCCTGTCGGAAGAACAGAAAAACAGGTCGGTGCTGATAGAACCGGTCGCCGGTCCCCAGTACTGGGCATACTTGATGGAAAGGAAAGGTATAAACTCGGAACGGTGGTTGAATAAGGTAAATGGTTATTTTCAGGGATGTACTGCCGGAAGGGGGCTGGTCTATATAAAAGCTAATGGTGATGTATGGCCCTGTCCTTTTGTAGAAGTAAAAGCTGGAAGTATCTGGCATTCCAGTTTTAGCCATATATGGGAAAACAGTGAGGTATTCATCACTTTGCGGGACAGGGAAAACAACCTTAAAGGTGCATGCGGCTCCTGCAGATATAACAGCATCTGCGGTGGATGCAGGGGCAGGGCCATGGCCTATAGCGGTGATTATATGGGGGAAGACCCTTCCTGTTTTTTGACAAAGGCCCACAAGGAAAAGCAACCCTTGGTGCGGAAGGGTGCTGAAGTGGGCAGCGTGGTATAATAGAGTAAAATGAAAGTCGGAGGATAAATGGGGCTGGAAGAAAAAATAATGAAAGCTATGGAAGATACCAGTGTGATACTGGACCCCAAGGAACTTATATCTTCTTTCAGCTCTACAACTGTAAGATATTATTTGCTTACCGTGCCCATGTATCTCGGATTTGAAGGAAGGGCACGGGATTCCGAGACTATTATAAGGGAAGGAAAAATAACCTGGCAAAAACCAAAACTCCTTACCCCTTCATATATACTTAGGGTAGATGGCTTCAGCCAGGAAGCCAGGAAGGCCTTTGAGATGATAGCCTCCCAGGACAGTGACCTGGCCATGATACTGTACAGACTGCGGCTGGCTAAAGATTCGGAAAGGATGGATATTGTATCGGAGTCACTTAATACTGTGCTTGACAAGATCATCGATGATATAAACAGAAAGGGAGAAAAGCATACGGCAATAATAAAGGGGGTGGATGAGTACTGGGATGTCTCCCTGTCTAAATTTGCCCAGGAGCTTATGACAAAAAGTGCCTACTTTTCCCAGCTTCCCGACATGCTGGAGAGAAATGACATAGGGATGAACCAGAGGGGCTTTCCGGTGGTGACAAGGGACAGCATGGGTATACCGATTGCCGCCCGGAAAGAGATCGAGATCCTGTTCAGGCTGTTCGAAAAAGGCGAGGTAAAACCCTCCAGGCTCAAGGAAGAGCTTGACCGCTGGGGGGTATTCGAACATTACCAGGACAGGTTTCTGAGGTTCTTCAGGAAAAATTAACATGCGTCCTTAAAAAATATGGTACCGGATCCTTAATACTGAGAAAGAACTGGTATTAGGGTTTTTTATTTTATAAGATGTCCAGTGCTCCAGGAAGCACAACATGGATAAGATAACTGAGACGATAAGGAACATAAGGGCTATAGACCCGGGTATTTTAAAAGCAGCCCAGACCAGGCTTGATGACCTTACCAAGCCCCGGGGAAGCCTGGGAAGGCTGGAAGAACTGGCCAGGCAGATCGTGGGCATCACAGGGTCAATGAAGCCAGCAGTGGATAGGAAAGCCGTCCTGGTCATGGCGGGCGATCACGGTGTGGTAGAGGAAGGCATAAGCGCCTATCCCCGGGAAGTGACCATGCAGATGGTGCTGAATTTCCTGGGGGGAGGAGCTGCTATAAATGTCCTGGCCAGGCATATAGGAGCACAGGTCTATGTGGTGGATATGGGCGTAGCCGCAGAGCTAGACCCGGACCCCAGACTGATAGATAAAAAAATAGGAATGGGCACTTCCAGCATGACAGCGGGTCCGGCAATGGAAAGGGGACAGGCAGCCAGAGCCGTAGGATCAGGAATAGAGGCAGCCGAAACTATCATAGGTAAAGGCTTCAATATTATTGCTACCGGGGATATGGGTATAGGTAATACCACAGCCAGCAGCGCCATAACTTCCGTGATATGTGATATAAAAGCTGAAGAAGTGACAGGACGTGGGACCGGCATAGACCAGGCAGGGCTTATAAAAAAGATAGAAGCCGTAAATAGGGCCCTAAGCCTGAATAAACCTGACCCCCGGGACGGTATTGACGTCTTGTCAAAAGTAGGAGGTTTTGAGATAGGCGGGATCGCAGGTGTTATACTGGGGTGTGCTGCCCGCAGGATACCGGTAGTCATAGACGGTTTCATATCTGCTGCGGGAGCTCTTATTGCCGGGACTCTGGAACCTAAAGCCACTGAGTATATGATACCTTCCCACTCTTCAGTGGAAAAGGGGCACCAGGTAGCCCTCAAACATCTCGGATTAAAGCCGCTTTTTGACTTTGATATGAGGCTGGGAGAGGGTACCGGGGCAGCTATAGGGATGAGCATAGCTGAAGCTGCCGTAAAGATTTTAAATGAGATGGCCACTTTCAGTTCGGCAGGGATATCCGCTGAAAGTAAGAAGCAGCCCTGATGTTTACCCTCTTATATAAATAGCTTTTTTAAAAATTTCATAATATACTGGCATAATATTTTTCTAACGGGACAAACCGTATCCAAATATGGATCTAGTAACCGGTTCTACAGGTTTTATAGGTAATGTCCTGGTCAGGGAGCTTTTGAAAAAAGGCGGCAAAGTCAGGGCATTCTTACGACC
>Ga0180438_10011437_pt1 | contig 10726 bp, 6 predicted proteins | sample SS_ome_12_FD_132455 | JGI IMG/M metagenome (GOLD analysis project Ga0180438, IMG submission 132455) | Hypersaline lake sediment archaeal communities from the Salton Sea, California, USA - SS_3_D_2 metaG | ecosystem: Environmental > Aquatic > Non-marine Saline and Alkaline > Hypersaline >... | reverse complement strand
TTCACCCATCTGGTGGATGAACAGGGGCACCTCTGGGGACAGAAGGACAACCCGCCAGTGGATGGGTTCCACCCTACTACAGTCTGGAAGGCCGGGGAGATGGTGCGGGATCAGTATGACCTGAGGATACCGCCCGATACGCCTCCCGGCCCCTATCAGATTGAGGTGGGGATGTACCTGGCGGAGACAGGGGAACGCCTGCCCGTCCTGGCTGAAGATAGAAGGGTGCAGGGAGACAGGATATGGCTGGCCAGAGTAAGGGTAGAGAATTGATCACAGGAAGGTTTTACAATCTCGGATTTGACAGCCCGCATCGCTCACGTTATAATAGATTTCACACAAATCTATGGGAAGAGGGGGTCCCGGTAAGGAGAACAGACCATGGCAGACTATATGATCGAGCTTCGCGACGTGAGCAAACGCTACGGGCACATCGTGGCCAACGACTGCGTCAACCTGGGCATCCTGCGCGGGGAACTGATGACCCTGCTGGGGCCTTCAGGCTGCGGCAAGACCACCGCCCTGCGCTGCATCACCGGCCACAACACCCCCGACGAGGGACGAGTCTTTATTGACGGGGAAGACGTGACCGACGTGCCCACCCACAAGCGGGAACTGGGCATGGTCTTTCAGAACTTTGCCCTCTTCCCCCACATGACTGTCTTTGAGAACGTGGAATTCCCCCTGATGATCCGCAACCTGCCCAAGGGAGAACGGCGGGAGATGGTGATGGGTGCCCTCAATCTGATCCGCATGGAAGTCTACGAGAAGCACTACCCACGCCAACTCTCCGGTGGACAGCAACAGCGGGTGGGCTTGGCCCGTGCCCTGGTCTACCGTCCCAAGGTCCTGCTCCTCGACGAGCCCCTTTCCAACTTGGACGCCAAGCTGCGCGAAGAGATGCGCTTCGAGGTCAGAGACCTGGTCAACCGGCTGAAAATCACCGCCGTCTATGTCACCCACGACCAGGAGGAAGCCCTGGCCCTCTCCGACCGGGTGGCCATCATGAACGCCGGACGTCTGGTGCAGGTGGGCACCCCCGAAGAAATCTACGAGTACCCCGAGTCGCGCTTCGTAGCCGACTTTATCGGGCTCTCGGATTTCATCCAGGGCACGGTCGCTTCTGTCGAGGATGAGCGCATCGTCATGGTCATGGACGGCCTGGAGTTGGTGGTGCCCGGCCTGTCGGGCGTGGAGAAGGGACAGAGCCTCCTGGTCTTTATCCGGCCCAACGATGTCCAGCTTTTCCCGGCCAGCCACGCCGGGGGCGAGAACACCTTTGACGGCGTGGTGGACAAGCTGACCTACCTGGGCGACAAGATTGACTACCGCATCACTCTGGGGGAAAGGCTAGAGTTGCGGGTGCAGACCGACGGCAAGCAGCGCTTTAACAGAGGCGAACGGCTGAAAGCGTATCTGCCCAGGGAGCGCTGCCGGACCGTGATGGGAGACTGAGGACCTTTGGGCAATCTGGTACGGTTGGTGGTCATTGACGTGGACGGCTGCCTCACCCCAGGCGAGAGCCAGCCGTGGAATTTCGAGGCTTTGCGCTATGTGGCCCAACTGAATCGAAAAGCCCGGCACAACCCACAGGTACCCGCAGTTACCCTCTGCACAGGGCGGCAAGAGCCCTACGTGGAGGTGCTGATGCAGGCCATTGACGCCCACTTGCCAGGGATCTATGAAAACGGCGGTGGGCTCTATTTTCCCCAGGAATACCGTTTCGCCGAGAACCCCCTGATCACCCCGCAGATGCGGGAAGCCCTGGGCGGGGTCAAAGCCGCCTTGCGCCGCGAGATCGTCGAAATGGGCCGGGGCTACTTTCAGCCGGGCAAAGAAGTCTCCCTCACCCTGTACCCGACCGATCACACCACCGTACACGAGCTCTACCGCATCGCTATCGAGGTCCTGACCGCTCACCAGGCCCGCTACACCGCCCAGGCCTCGGTCAGTTGTGTAGACATTTTGCCCCAGGGGGTAGACAAGGGTGCCGGGGTCAAGTGGCTCTCAGACGAAACGGGCATCCCCCTGGCCCAGATCGGCGGCATCGGTGATTCCACCAGCGACCTCACGTTCCTGCGTCGGGTCGGCCACTCCGCCGCCCCAGCCAATGCCACAGACGAGGTCAAAGCGGCTGTAGGCTACGTATCGCCCTACGAGGACGGCGATGGGGTGGTGAATATCTTGCGCCACTGGGCAGGAGATGAGTAGTGATAAGCGTTCAGCCGCCCTTGCGAAGGTTGCGCAAACCTTCGCAAGGGTTCCCCCCTGACAGATATGAGTAAAAAACGGGTGAGAGATGACATACGCCGAAGTGGTGGTCAACACCCCCCTCCACCGGCGGGTGACTGTAACAGAAGACCTGGCTTCAGAAGAGGGTTCCTCTCCCCTGAGCCCTACCTTTCACTATGCCATCCCCCCCGAGCTACAGGGTCAGGCCAGGGTGGGCCAGTTGGTCTGGGTGCCCTTTGGCCCACGCCGCCTGCAAGGGCTCATCATAGCCCTGTCCGACACCTCTCCCGTAAAGGAGACCAAAGACCTCTACGAGATCATTCCCTTTGACCTTGCTCAGGGCAGGGACCCCCAGCCCGTCCTCTCTCCAGTCCAAATCCAACTGGCCCGTTGGATCAGCGGCTATTACCTGGCCCCCCTCATTGATTGCGTCCGCCTGATGCTGCCTCCAGGCATCGAGCAGCGAGCCGAAACCGTGGTGGAACTGCAGGCTGACGCTCCCGCCCAACGCAATCTGACCCGCCAGCAACAGACCATCCTCGAGTTGTTGCGACGCAGTGGCCCCCAAAAGCTCAGCCAGATCGGACGCCAGTTAAAGAATGTAAGAAAAGTTGGCAACTTTTCTGTGGAGAATGTGCGTCCGGTCATTGACCAGTTGGTCCGCCGTGGCCTGGTCACCATCCGCTCCGAGATCTCCAAGCCCCAGGTCCGGCCCAAGCAAGCCCGTTTCGTGCGCCTCACCGCCGACGAGGCCCAGATAGAGCAGGCCCTCCCTCGTCTGGGCCGCCCATCCAGACAGGCCGACGTGCTCCTGGCCCTGGCCGAGAGCGAAGACCCCTTGCCCGCTTTGAAGGAGGTCTGCGATGCGGCCCGCTGCTCGAAAAGCACCGTCCAGGCCCTGGCCGAAAAGGGTCTGGTGGAGATAACCGAAAGCCGCCAGATGGTGGCGCCACTCCTCTCGCCCCAGGCCGTCAACGAGGCCGTGGCCAGCGACCTACGCCGGGCTCCCAAGCAGGCCGCCGCCCTGGCCTATCTGCGCGAGCGGGGGGAGCCCGTTGAGGTGCAGGAACTGTGCCGCCAGGTCTGCTGTTCCAGCACCGTGCTGAACGGGTTGGAAGCCAGGGGCTACGTGGAGCGCCTCAGCCAGGAGCCAGCCGTCATCCTGACCATCCCCCTGGAAGAAGTGGCCGAGGCCATCATCGAACTGCGCGGCGCTCAGAAACAGGCGGCCGTGCTGGAATTCCTGAAAGGCGAAGAGGGGCCCGTCTGGATCGGTTGGGTCTACGCCCAGACAGGATGCAATCTACGAACCCTGCGGGACCTGGAGAAGCATGGCCTGGTCAGCCTGGAAGAGGAAGAGGTACGGCGTGATCCCCTGGAGGGGCGAGAGTTCGTGACCGACGTACCGCCCAAGCTCACACCGGACCAGGAGGCTGTGTGGGAAGAGATCGCCCGGGGAGTCAAAGCAGGGGTAGGGCAGGTTTCCCTACCTGCCGATAGGGATGCCTCGCCCCTCGCCTACTTGCTCCACGGCGTGACCGGCAGCGGCAAGACAGAGATCTATCTGCGAGCCTTGCAGACGACCTTGGCCATGGGACGGGGGGCCATCGTCCTGGTGCCCGAGATCGCCCTCACCCCCCAGACCATCCGCCGTTTCGCCGCTCGCTTCCCGGGGCACATTGCCGTCCTGCACAGCAAGCTCTCCCTGGGTGAGCGCTACGACACCTGGCGGCGAATCCGGACTGGTGAGGTGGACGTGGTCATCGGCTCCCGTTCAGCGGTCTTTGCCCCCCTGCCTCACCTGGGCCTCATCGTCATGGACGAGGAGCACGAGTGGTCCTACAAGCAGGAGAGGACTCCCCGCTACCACGCCCGTGACGTGGCCCTCAAACTGGCCGAACTGACGGGGGCCGCCGTCATCCTGGGCAGCGCCACCCCCGATGTGGTCTCCTACTATAAGGCTCAGCGAGGGGAGTACAAGCTGCTGGAGCTGCCCAAACGCATCATGGGGCACAGGACAACGGACCTAACCCCCTACCCCCCTTCCCTACCAGGGAAGGGGGAAATGTGCTCCCCTCCCCGTGTCGGGGAGGGGCCGGGGGAGGGGTCAGGCCCCATCCAGGAGCTGGGGCCCGGATACGAAGGAGCTTATTACCTGGAGCTGCCTCCCGTCCAGATCGTTGACCTGCGGCAGGAACTGCGCGCTGGCAACCGCAGCATCTTCAGCCGGGCCCTGCAGCAGGCCATGACCGAGGCCCTGGCCGCTGGCGAGCAGGTCATCCTCTTTCTCAACCGGCGGGGCACAGCCACTTTCGTGATGTGCCGTGACTGTGGCCACGTCCTCAAGTGCCCCCGTTGTGACGTGCCCCTGACCTATCACGGGGCCAGGGACGAACTGATCTGCCATCACTGCAACCGGCGCAGCGCCGTGCCTTCGGTCTGCCCCCATTGCTGGAGCAAGCGCATCAAATTCTTCGGCCTCGGCACCCAGAAGGTAGAAGCCGTCACCGGGGAGCTCTTCCCCCAGGCCCGCCTCCTGCGCTGGGACCGGGACGCCACCGGCGGCAAGGACGCCCACGACATCTTTCTGGAAAGATTCATCAACCACGAGGCCGACGTCATGATCGGCACGCAGATGGTCGCCAAGGGGCTGGACCTGCCCCTGGTGACCCTGGTAGGGGTGATCAACGCCGACACGGCCCTGTACCTGCCCGATTTCCGGGCTGGCGAGCGGACCTTCCAGATCCTGACCCAGGTGGCTGGACGGGCCGGGCGCAGTGTGTTGGGCGGCCAAGTCATTGTCCAAACCTACACCCCCGAACATGCTTGCATTCAGGCCGCCAGCCGCCACGATTACGAGGGCTTTTACCGACAGGAGTTGGCTTTCCGGCGAGAGCAGGGCTATCCCCCCTTCCGCCGTCTGGCCCAATTGGTTTATACCCACTCCAACGTGGCCCGCTGTGAGAATGAGGCGAACGAGCTCTATCGCTTGCTGCGCGACAAGATCGCCCGCCTGGGCCTGCCTGGTGTGGAACTCATCGGCCCGGCTCCCTGCTTCCGCCAGCGGCTGCGGGGCAAGTACCGCTGGCAGATCGTGGTGCGCGCCGCCGACCCCCGTGCCCTCCTGGCCGACATGGCCTTTCCCCTGGGCTGGCGGGTTGACGTGGACCCGGTCAGCCTAGTGTGAGTCTATAACCTAAGTGCTCAGGGGGTGTCATCCTCCTCCGCAGGAAACTCCTTGGCTTGGGCACGGATAGCAGCCAAAGCTGCGTCGAAAGCCTCGTCAAGCTCTGGCTGCGAGATTCGGGCAGCGACAGGGGAGGACGCACGCCATCGGCAGCCCATCGCGGACCTGGGGCTCAAAGGGCGGGATTCCCATCTCGTAAGCGGGCACGGCGTCGGTATGGCCGTTCAGCATCAGCGTGCAGCCGCCGCCCGAGCCCGGCAGGGTGCAATAGACGTTGGGCCGGTCGGCCATGACCGGAACCAACTCGGGTTCCAGGCCCCATTCGGAAAAGAAGGCGGCGATCCGTTCGGCGCAGGCGCGTTCGCGCCCGGGCGCGTCACGATGGCTTTCGATGGCCACTCCTGTCAGCGGGACGCTTGAGGTGAGCTGTGTCATTCTCGGGAGATGTCCTGAGGAGCCTTCCCCTGATCCGAAGCGTTGGCCAGCAGGTTCACCAACCTGGCTCCCTTATCCCGTAGTGCCGTTAACTGGCGTCTGAGAGCTTCTCGAGATTGCCCCTGTACCTCGGTGTAAAATGGGTCGGTGGGGCTGGGCCGCAGGCCCTCCACGTTGACCAGCCTCAGCAGCGGAGCAAAAGGATAGCCGTGGCGCTTGAGGCCCGTCACGGCCTCCTCGGTGAAGGCGGTTGGCAACGCTTCCTGCTCAAACAGATCGGGCTGCTGGCCCATAGCCAGTTCGACCAGGGCGGCGCGGAGCAGGACCTGGCGTGCCTGCTCCTCCAGAGCCAGGCGTTCCCCTTGCCGGCACGCATCAACTATCCGGGCCAGCCGCTCCTGCCACGCAGCCTGTTCCCGCTCAAAATCGGCCCTCGCCGTCGCCAGCGCTTCCTCGGACCAGGCCAGGCCTTCGGGCTCGATGGCCAGGGCCGCCTGAAGGTCAGCCAATCGCTCGACGCGCCGGGGCTGGCCCTTACCGTCCATCGTGTAGTAGGCTCGCAAAGGCAAAGGGGTATCGGCTGAATAGCGGACGATGTTGCCTACTATATCCCACTCCGGTACCTCCACCGACTCCAGCAGCGCAGCCAGGACCTCGCTGCCATAGGACAGCAGCCGCAGGGTGTAAGGGTGTTCGTCGAACAGGGCGGCGTCGAAAGTGACGGCCACTTCGCCGCTATCACTCTGAAGGAGATAGGCCCGCTCGAATTGTGGGTGCGGCTGGAAACGTTCTTTGAGGGAAGGCGTCTCCGTTAGCAGTGCTTCCAATTCGGCCAGGGTAACAGGAGACGTGGCGCTGGCTGGTGGTTCCCCCGCTTCCACGTATTCGTCCAGGTTGAGCAACGTCGCCTGTCGCGAATCCAGCTCCCGGCGCAGCCGTGCCAATTCCTCGTCCAGCACCCGTTGTCGCTCGGCCTCGGGGATCATGGCTACGGTCTGAATGGTGTGCCCCACCAGGGCCAGGATGGGCTGTAGCTCGCCCACCACGTCCTCGAACCAACCGATGCGGTCGGCCAGAGCCTGATAGACCCTGGCTTCGACAGTGTCCTGGTAGAAGTAGTTGCGTATCCACACCTCGTCGTGATCCTGGCCGATGCGATCAATGCGCCCGATGCGTTGCTCGACGCGCATGGGGTTCCAGGGCATATCGTAGTTGATGAGCACACCACAGGTCTGCAGGTTCAACCCCTCGCTGGCGGCCTCGGTGCAGACCAGGATTTTGATCTCTTCCCCCTCACGGAAGGCGTTCTTGATCTGCTCCTTGGTAGTTGGCACCCAGGCAATGCCATTCCAGAATTCACCGCCCCGCCCCGAATAGCACGCTACCTGGCTGCCATACACCTGGCGCAACTGCTCCCGCAAAAAGTCCATGGTGTCGGCGTATTGGGTGAAGAGGATGACCGTCTCGCGCTCTTTAAAGACCGCTTCCAGGTCAGCCAGCAGTCGCTCCACCTTGGAGTCGTTGCTGCTCAGACCTCGGAGCTCGGCCAAAAAGTCCTCGACATACTCGATCTCGTTGCGAAAACGGGACCGCTCCTCCCCTTCCAGCTCCTCGCTGATGTCCCAGGTCAGGTCCTCTTGCTCCAGATCGTCTTCGTCCAAGCCGGCCACGGTGTCCGGGGCGCTCTGCCCCCGCAAAAAGTCCAACCGCCGCTCCAGGCTGCGGCGCACGGCGTAGAAGCTGCTGGTCAGGCGGCGGCGGTAGACAGTCATGACGAACCCCAGCCCTTTGCGCTCGGCCTCGTACTTTTGGTAGAAGCCGCTGATGTACTCCTCGATGCGCCGGTACAACCTTTCCTCCTCGTCGCGCATCGGGATCCAGACCAGTTCGGGGTCACGGCGGGGTACGATGGCCTTGAGGATGCCCCGGCGAGCGTATTCGCGCAGCAGAGAACGGGTGTTGCGGAAGAGGTAGCGGCACAGGGGGGTGTGGCGGCGGGCCATCTCGACAGCCACTGTCCGCCCTTTGGCCGGCAACTGTCTCATTCTGGCCTTGCGCTTCCGGCTGTAGGGCAGCTCTTTCACCTGCTGCCAGTCCACCAATCCCAGTCGGGCCTGGGCCTGTTCAGCGAAAACTGGATCGAGCTCGCCGCCAGTGTCCAGAACATCGCGCACCAGGTCAAAGATCAAGTCCCAATCGGCATCGTCGAAGGGGCGGTGCAGTTCCCGGAAGAACCCCAAAAAGTTGTCCTCATCGGCTCCCCAGCGTCCGCCCAACCCCAGCACCCGCAGCAGGTCCCACACTTCGACCGGATGCACTTGCATCGGTGTGGCGGTCATCAGCAGCAGGCCCCGGGTGCGGTCCTTCAGCCCGGGCTGTTCATCCCGTCCCATCAGCAGTTCCAGCAGGCGGTTGGGACGGTAGCGGTTGGTGAGGAAATCCTTGCGGCGGGCGTGGTGGGCCTCGTCCACGGCAATCAGGTCCCAGGGCCGGGCGGCCAGCAGGTGGGGCTGGCGTTCCCTGCGCTTGGCCAACTGGCTGGAAGCGATAAAGACGTCAAAGGCATCCCAGGGGTTGGTAGTGGTGGGTTCGAGTTCCTGGCCGAATACGTCGCGGAAGGTATGGCCGTCATAGAAGGGAACATTGAGTGCAAACTTTTCGTACAGCTCTTCCTGCCACTGGCGGCAGACCGACTTGGGAGCCAGGATCAGGCAGCGGCGGACGCGGCCCGACAGGACGAGCTGGCGCAGGGCCAGGCCGGCCTCGATGGTCTTGCCCAGGCCGACTTCGTCGCACAGCAGAAAGCGCTCGGGGAAGCGCTCGATGAGGGCCTTGGCCACACGGGCCTGGTGGGGCCAGGGGGTGAGGGCAGCGGTGGTCGCCCCCAGGTTCGGGGCGTTGAGCAGGGAGGGCGCATCGCGCAGGAACTGGAACAACACCCGCTCCCGCTGCTCTTCATCGGCTGTGACCAGGCCCTCTCTTGCTTCGGCAACGACTTTCTCTTCTGCTTCTCGTTCCAGGGGGTCCCGCGTGGGAGCCGTGGCCGGGCGGTACTTGAGCAACCGTTGCCGGGCTGCTTCGGGCACCTCCAGGGCAATCCAGTACGGTTCCTGGTCATTCCACAGATGCTCGAACCGGTATTTTACCTGGGCCAGGTAAGGTGCCGTGGCGTCCCACGAGAAGTAGACAGAGAACTGCTCATAGTTGTGCCGCCAACCGGTTTCTGATTCGTTGACGCTGCCACTGAAGGCGACTTGGTCGCCGTAGCGGTCGGTGAAGAGGCCCTCTTTGGGGTGATAGTAATCCTGAGCCTGGGATGCTGGGAGAGGACAACCGTCTGGACCTTTGGGGAGCACGACCCGGATTTGAAGGCTGCCGGTGGCGACCATCCAGGCCAGCACTTCCAGACGGCGGCGCATGACCTCTTCCTCGGGCTCGCTGAGGGCAGCGATCAGCCGCTCGGCTACCACATCGCTCAACGCCTGCCCCTCCTCGATGGCGCAGACGTCGGCTTTGCTCAGTTGGGCGCCGACCAACAGGCGCATGGTGCCGCCGTTGGCGATGAGCCGGGCCACGCCAGCGGCGGCCACGGCCAGGGCGCTGCTGCTGAAAAAGCCAGCCGTGCGGTCGTAGCGGACGCTGGCCGAGAGGGCCGGGATGTAGAAGCTGTGCAGGCGGTCATCAGAGGGGCCGTATGAGATTTGGAAGTCGTGGTCTCTCAACCTGGTTGTGTACATTTCAGCTTCTGTTTATATCCTTTCAGGGAGCGTTACCGGTTGGGGACAAGTTCAAACCGTCCCTAGACCATTATGCGCAACCGTAGTAGCGACTTCAGTCGCTTTTGCCGGAACGACTAAAGTCATCACTACGAGAACTCAACCCTCTTTCTCTTCGTCTCCAACACACTTCGTGCCACCAAAGCCCCCAATTCTTTCAGTGCGGCCTGTGCTTCCGGCTCCCGTAGTCGTTTCAGCGCCCATCCCCGCAATGCCCCGGCGTGCGACTCGGTCAGTCCCAGGTCAAAGGCGATGTCAACGATGCGGCGTCTTTTATCACCATACAGCCCATAGAACTCGATGATCACGTCAGTCGCTTTCGTCCCTGTGGTCTCGATGAGCCATTCGCGCAGCTTGGGGCAAAAGCGCATAACCAGTGAATCCAGAGTAGGGCCGCATTTTAGGGATTCCAGCTCACCCTGGCTGAGCCCAGCTTGGCGTAAGAACGCGCTCATGCGCGTGGGACAGCGATACAGGTCCGTGAAGAAATCCCGCAAGCCTTCCAGTACCGTCACAGTCGTATCGCTGGGCTGATTTTCCGGTGAGTCGAGGTTCCGGCGCAGTATGAGGGGCCGACCCGCCCGTAGGCGCGAGATGCCGCCATGGCGACGAGGCGCAGCGCCAGGTCGCTGTCTGTAAGTAGTCCAACCCATCGGTGCAGTGTCCCTGTGGCACATGTCACAGTACCGATGATGGCGCCAGCGTGGTGTAAAGTGTCGCCCACATAGCTGGCAGCGCCTACGCCGAGTTCTCACCCTATCTCCTTCATCCGAGAGCACGACTAAAGTCGTCACTACGAAAACACACCACGGGCACGTAGTAACGATTTCAATCGTTTTCCTTTCTCATCCGGAGCCATGACCAAAGTCGTCACTACGAGAACGCACCACGGGCACGTAGTAACGATTTCAATCGTTTACCTCCCTCATCCGGAGCCACGACTAAGGCCGTCACTACGAAAACACACCACGGGCAGGTAGTAACGATTTCAATCGTTTACCTCCCTCATCCGGAGCCACGACTAAGGCCGTCACTACGAAAACACACCACGGACAGGTAGTAACGATTTCAATCGTTTACCTCCCTCATCCGGAGC
>Ga0180438_10011435_pt1 | contig 10727 bp, 9 predicted proteins | sample SS_ome_12_FD_132455 | JGI IMG/M metagenome (GOLD analysis project Ga0180438, IMG submission 132455) | Hypersaline lake sediment archaeal communities from the Salton Sea, California, USA - SS_3_D_2 metaG | ecosystem: Environmental > Aquatic > Non-marine Saline and Alkaline > Hypersaline >... | reverse complement strand
TTGAGGGGTTCGCGCGCTGCTGGGGAATCGAGTGCGAGAATGTGACCGACCCAAACTACCAACGCCCACAGTATATACGCTAGACAGCACGCTGGGCAGAGGCAACAAGGTCATTTTGAGCAAAGTGTTAACCGAGAGGCACAAGGATGAATAGGACGAAGAAACAACCTCCCGGCGAAAAGTGTGCGCCGCATCATCTGTTTACCGTGCCAGCAGCCGGCGGTGGCGCGGTATATATCGATCCAACGTCATCTGATACTCGACGTTATAAGTTCTTTTTCGGTCAGAAAGGCGGGCCAAAGGCTGCCCAGGCCAACCTGGACGCAGAGGCCTACCTTGATGAAGCCATCCAGAAGGAAATAGGCATCAAGCCCTATCTAGCTGAGCACCGGATGGCGGCCTCCGCAGACGGACTGGAATGGGAGGTAGACCCAGCTACGTCTTGGGGATGGGCACAGCATCCAACATGGCAGCCAGAAGACCCCATCTTCTGTTTCTTCAACGAGGAGCGCGGGCTGCACACGATGATTACCCGCCCAGGCTGGGGCGATCGCAGGGTGGTGCTGCTGACTAGCCCCGACACCATCAAGTGGTCGAAGCCCGAGTTGTTGCTGCAGCCTGATCCATTGGATCCTCCACAGACCCACTTCTATGGTATGCCAGTCGTGGCCTATGAGGGTCTTTTTGTAGGCTTTCTTTGGACGGCTCACTTCGCCAATTGCACTCGGTTGGATCGCTTCAATCAGATGTGGGGCCATATCGACAGCCAACTGACTTACAGCTACGACGGCATCCGATTCCAGAGGGGGCTGCGTGAGCCTTTTATGCCCCTGAATGAGCCAGGACTGCCGGGCAGCGCGATCATTTACCCAGCCTGCCTGGTGGAGCATAACGAGGAATTACGCATTTATTCTGTCGGCAGCCGTCATTGGCATGGTTGGCATATCGGCGAGCATCTGAAATCGAAGTTGAAGCGGCCACTGCCGAAAGGCGAAGGGCCATCAACTGCGATTCTGATGCACACGTTGCGGAAGGATGGCTTTATGTACCTGGCATCCGAGGGGGGCTGGGCGAATTTCATCTCCAAGCCGATGGTTCTCAAAGAGCCCAAGCTATCGATCAACGCTCAAGCACCATACGGTGAGATGCGCTGCCAGGTATGCGATATGGAAAGCCGTCCCTTGAGTGGATTCTCCTTTGAGGACAACGTTCCGTTCATAAAAAATGACGCGCTAGATTGGGTATTAGCCTGGAAGGGAGGTAGCCTGACCGAGCTGGTGGGGGAGGTCGTGCGGCTGGAGTTTAAGTTCCGCCACGCCAGGCTCTACGCGGTGCGCGGAGATTTTCACTTTGTGGATGCCGTCGACGTAACCATGATCGCCGACGGACAGCCTATAGATACCACGCCGTTCGATTTCTAGCCTCGGTTACGTTCATCCAGGTGGTAAACGCGCATGGCATTTTTGCGCCAGAAGTTGGCGCTTGCTTCAGTATCGATATCGCCCAATGCCTCTTTTGTGGCGCTAACTACCTTTTGATAGGTGCTGGCCCGCAAGCAAACCGGCCAGTCACTGCCGAACATAAGCCGATCAAAACCGAAGAGCTCGACGCCGATTTGAATGGCGGGCTTGAGGTCGTCGGGAGTCCACGCGCCAGGCGTGGCTTTTGTGACCAGACCGGAAACTTTGCAGTAAACGTTCGGGAAAAGTGCCAGGGCCGCCATGTCCTGAGCCCAGGTGTCCAGGTCGCCAGAGGCCAGGGGCGGTCCGGCCATATGGTCCACGACGAAGGTCAAGGTAGGGTGCCGACCGACCACTTCGGGCAAGTGCCGGAGATGCCTGGGATGAGCCGATAGATCGAATGTCAGCCGGCGGTCAGCCAAGGCATCCAGCCCGGCTTGGACATCCGGGCGCAGCAGCCAGCGGTCATCGGGTTCTCTTTGGATCAGGTGGCGAACCCCCTTGAAGCCGACAAAGCGGATCAGGCCGTCAAGGACCTCAGCGACTTTTGGTCGGGTTAAATCTACCCAGCCCACCATGCCGGCCAGCCAAGGGGTTCGGTCGATCAGATCCAGAACCCAATCGTTCTCGGCCAGTTGATGATTGGCTTGGACGAAGACACAGGACTCGACGCCAGCTCTGTCCATCTCTGGCTTTAGGTGCTCTGGCAGATACTGTCGATACAGGATCTTATCGTCGGGCTTAAGCCAGAAATAGTCAAACTGATACGGATCCCAGAAGTGTTGGTGTGAGTCGATTATCTTCTCGATCATCTAGCCCTCTCTTGTGATTGAGGTTGGGAGATTGAAGGTTGGGCGGCCCTGGCAGAGAATAGCACAACCTCAGAGCCGCCACAAGTAAGGGCTTAGATAATGAGTGATTGTCCGTTCTTAACTTTCATTTTCACGCCTTAAATATGGGTCAAAAATGAAAACTTGTTTACGGACAATCACTGAGGGGGGGCTCCTAAAGAATGAAGATCAAGAAAGTTGAGGCAATGCGCCTGGAGCGCCCCGCCCAGGAACCCAGGACAAAACCACGTCGAGACTCCTGGGCAGAGTATACCGAAGTAGCCAATCCGGTGTCCAAGTTCTCCGAATTCAAACGTATGCGCACTTTGTGGCGGCCCAGGTGGGAAGAGGTATGGGTCAAAGTAACCGTCGAGGATGGCACCTGGGGGCTGGGGTGTTGCTCATTCGGCCGTCCGGTGGCGGCGATCATCGAGGACCATTTTGCCCCGCTATTGGTGGGGCAAAATGCCCTGGCTGTTGAACGCCTGTGGGACCTCATGTTTCGGATTACCAAGCCGTATGGCACCCTCGGACTGGCTTCGGTGGCTATCAGCGGGGTAGATCTGGCCCTGTGGGACCTGGTCGGTAAGTTGCAGGGGCGGCCGGTCTACGAGTTGCTAGGCGGGCCAGCCCGCGAGCGTATTTTCACATATGCCACCGGCAACGACACAGACTGGCAATTGGAGCTGGGCTTTAAAGCAGTTAAGCTGGCCTGTCCCTACGGGCCAGTCGATGGCTTGTGGGGCTTGGATCAGAACGAGGCGTTGGTCGCTCGCACCCGTGAGATGGCAGGTGATGATGTAGAGATTATGCTTGACTGTTATATGGCATTTGACGTGGCATACACGGTGCGTCTGGCCGAGCAACTGCGCCCATATCGGCTCAAATGGATCGAAGAGTACCTGATTCCAGAGGATATGGATGGGCACGTAGCAGTACGTGAGCGTCTGCCCTGGCAAACACTGGCCACCGGTGAACATCTATATACGCCCTGGCCCTTCAAGCAGTTGATCGAACGGCGGGCCGTGGACATACTCCAACCGGACATATTCTGGGTAGGCGGGCTGACCGCCTGCCGGCGCATCGCCCAAATGGCGGATACTGCCGGCCTGACGGTGATCTTGCACGTCGGAGGCAAACATCCATACGGCCAACACTTGACCTACGCCATGCCGAATATGCCGTGGATCGAATTTGGCGTTTGGAGCGCGCCAGGCGTGCCCCTGGAAGAGGCCCAATGGGTGCCGGGGACTGCGCTGCCTGAGGATGGCTGGATCGTCCCCAACGACGGACCGGGCTTCGGCGTGGAGATGCCGGACGAATGGCTTGTGCCCTTCTTTGATGAGTAGGGAGGTTGGCTATGAAGCTACGAGTTGGCCTGATTGGGTGCGGAAAGATCGCTCGTATGCACGCACAAGGATTTCAGACGGCCTCGGATTTGGCCGAGGTAGTCGTCTGCTGCGATGAGCGAGAAGAACAAGCCCAAGCGATGGCACTCAGCTTGGGATCTGCAGAGGCTGTCACCAGGTGGCAAGAAGTGGTTGACAGGGAGGACATCGACGCAGTTGATGTCTGCCTGCCGCACTATCTCCATGCCCCGGTGGTTATCGCTGCCGCCCAGGCCGGGAAACATATCCTCGTAGAAAAACCATTTGCCACGAACTTGGCCGAGGCCATGGCTATGGTAAACGCTGCCGACCAAGCCGGCACAGTTCTGATGGTGGGCCAGCATCAGCGCTATGTGTCCGATCACAGGCACATTAAGGCGCTCTTGGACAAAGGCGTGATCGGACAGGTTTTGGCCGTACGGGTGGATGGCAGTCAGCTCTTGAGTGACCAGTATCCGCCGGGCCACTGGCTTTTTTCCAAGGCACAGGCCGGAGGCGGGATTGTCATCAGTGTCGCTGTGCATAGAATTGATTTGCTGCGCTATCTGTTGGGTGAGATCCGGCGGGTGGCATCCTTTCAATCTAATTCCGGCATAAACGTCGGTATGGAAGGTGAGGATATCGCGGCTATATCCCTGGAATTTGAGAACGGAACGTTGGGTGAAGGGTTTTTTACCTTTGCTGCTCGTCACCGGCCGATACCGATCACCCCCAAGCCTTTTGGACTCTTAATCCTGTATGGTGAAGGAGGGATGATCCACAATATCCAGGGTTGGCACATTTACAGCACCAGAATCAAAGAGTACAGCGATGGCCCGACCAAGTTGGACATTCCCAGCCAGGATTACGCAGAATGTTTTAACAATGAAATCTGGCATTTTCTGGAGTGTATCGAAACTGGGGCGGAACCCGTGACTTCGGGCCGTGACAATCTGGGCACGATGGCAGTTATTGAGGCTGTTTACCAGTCGGCCAAGACCGGTCAGGTCGTAGAGGTGCCATCCCATATCTTTGAGGAACAATAAGTGACACAATTAGCGCTCAAGTCAATCAAGTGGGACCGTCAACTTCTGAAAATCGGTCAATGGCCGGACAAGTAGAAGAGCTCGTGATAGGCGCAAGATGATCGAAACATCTCCTAACGAAGGAGTGCACAATGAATAACAAGCTTCTCCACAACGCCAAGATTGTTCTTGAGGCCTCTTGTCGTGCCAAACCTGGCGAAACGGTGCTGATGGTGGCCGACGAAAAGGTTCTACCATACGCCCCCGCGTTGGCCTCAGCCGCGGTGGAGCTGGGACTTGTCCCGGCGATAATGGACATTACGCATTTCCTCTCTAGCCCGGCCTACGATGAAGGTCGCATCCTGGAGCCGCTCAAGGCAGCGATGGAAGAGTCCGACATTGTGATAGGCAATACCCGCGATGTCCACGATCCTACACGCGCTGATTACGCGCGGCTGGTCGGAGACCCGGATGTTCACGATAGCTGTCTCACCGCTGAGCGGAGGTGGGTATACCTGCAATGCAATGGCGTAGAAAAGTGGGACATCACGGCAGAAGAAGTGGTAAGACTCAGGGAGCGGACCCACTGGCTGCAAGGTCTGCTTAAGTCATCCAAAACCGGTCACATTACGACACCGCTGGGTACCGATTTCACCTTTGGCCTGGGGCCGGATGCCTCGTCTGTGCCGGTTCTGGGGATCGTGCCACTCTATGGGGAAGTGGCGGTCGTGCCGTCTCTTGCGTCGACTTCGGGCGTGTTCGTAGCTGACGGCCCGACGCAACTGGATGTCCGGCCTGCCCACGAAACAGATCGCGAGCCACTGCGGATTACGGTGGAAGCGGGGCGGGTCGTGGCGATGAGCGGTGATCCAGCCCAGGTAGAACGCTTGGAAAGATTCATCGCCAGCGGTGATCCCCCCGCAGACGCAATAGACGAGGTGGGAATACTCACCACCAATTTCGTGGAAAACGACATATACTATTGGAGCGACGGGACGCATCACCATGACCGGGTACACGTCGCCTTAGGCAACAACGTCCGGCGTGATACTGTTGTTCACGGCCCGAGACACATGGACTGTGAGATCAACAAACCTACCATCAGCATAGATGGACTGGTCATTGTCGAAAACGGGGTCTTTCTTGACAAAGCAATGGACACAGAACAAGGATAGTTGTGATGCTGACAATACAGGGCAGGGAGGCCTGAAGTGAAACTGAGATTAGACATCCCCTACGCTCCAGAGCATGGCGAACGGGGAAGGCTTGACCTGTTTCTGCCTGATCACGCGTCGAAGCGACCTGTTGTAGTCGTGATCCACGGGGGAGCCTTGCGGGAATTCAGCAAGGAGCGTGTTGCCGGCTGGGCGGAGTTTATCGTCGAGCAGGGATGGGTTGCCGCCAACATCAACTACCGCTTGCTCTCAGACGCTCCATATCCGGCCGCTCTGCAAGATGTCCTGGCTGCCTACCAGTGGATTCAGTCGACGGATCAGGAAGACCTTTGCCGTCAGGATAGAAACCGGATAGCGTTGCTGGGAGGATCGGCGGGGGCCTACTTAGCGATGACGGCGGGTCTGATGCTCGGGCGGGACCAGGTGCGTTCTATCGTCTCGATCAGCGGACCAGCCCAACACAGCCGTTTTGTCGAAGGATCGTTAGCTGATGAGGTCGACTCTCGATTGCTTTTGGCCCCTATCGAGCTTGTCGGCCCGCATGCCCCCCCACTTCTGGCCACCCACAGTCGGAACGACACACTGGTTACACCAGATGAATCCGTGGCTATGGTTGAGAGAATGAGAGAGGCGGGCTGCTCCGCTGAAATCCACCTGTACGATGGTCCTGGCGACCTGCACGGGATCTGGCGCGATGACCATACACCTTTAAGGCTCTTTGAGCACATCGAAGAGGTGATCAGGACATTCCTGCTGAAGACGCTTTGACTTGTACCCGAGCCTTGAGCTGTCTCTGGATGTATGATAGCGAGTACGAAAACAAGAGAAACAGGAGAACCCTTGGGAGCTTTCCTAATGATGCTCAGGTGAGACGTAATACGCGATACGAAATACGGTGCGTACTGCGTATTGCGTAAGCGTGAACAGATCGATTTCAAGCACCTTCTGAGTACTCCCAGGCTAGAAAAAGAGGTGGTTGCCAAATGGACAACGAAAAGACTTATGACGTCTTGGTAATTGGCGGGGGAATTGCCGGAATTGCTGCGGCGTTGGAATCAGCCCGTTCCGGACTGGCCACTGCACTGGTCGAAAAGACGATTCTGTGGGGTGGACTGGCCACCACTGGTTTAGTTCCGGTTTACATGCCGCTTTGTGATGGGGGCGGAAGGCAGGTTACCTTCGGCATTGCGGAAGAATTACTTGAGTGGTCTATCAAGTATGGCCCAGGGCATATTCCGGCCGGATGGTTGGATGAAGAATGCGAAGAATACGACACTCGTTTCAGGAACCTATATCCACAAGGAAGACTGGATAAGCGCTATGTCACCATTTTCTCACTGGTGGCTTTTGCCTGGGGCCTTGACGAGGTGTTGTACGGATCAGGCGTGGACCTGTGGCTGGACACGCTGGCCTGCCAACCCACAATGGTTGGGAACCGGGTGACAGGCGTGGAGGTGGAAAACAAGAGTGGCAGGATAGCTATCGAGGCAACGTGTGTCGTGGACGCATCGGGTGATGCGGACATCGCTTTTCGGGCTGGAGTTCCCTGTGAGGAACAGGAGAGCTTCCCTTCCTACTTGGGACAGTATACCTCTTTGGCTCTTGCCCGGGACGCCGTTGCCAGCAACTCGGCAGACCGTTTGGTTACCTACCACAACGCCGGGACGAACGAATTCGGGCAAGGTTACCCGGAGGGTGCCAGAAAGTATGCAGCCACAAACGGTAGGGATGTTACTCAGTTCGTCATGGAGAGCCGGAGAGTTGCCAGGGAGGAAATGGGGGCACAACAGAGGTTGGGTGGCGACACAGGCCGGGAGAACTTGTATCCTGCCACGCTCCCGACCATGGCTCAGTTCAGGATGACGCGCAGGATCGTCGGACACGAGACGGTCTATGCCAAGCAACGCAATCAGTACTGCGAGAATTCTATAGGCGTAATCGCCGACTGTCGCCAAACTGATGCAGTCTGGGAAGTCCCCTTCGGTTCCCTGGTTCCCCAGAAGGTTGAGAACTTGCTCGTCGTCGGGCGGTGCACTTCTGCCGAGGGTTATGCATGGCAGGTGACGCGGCTCATTCCGGCGGCGGCTCTTAGCGGTCAAATTGCAGCTATCGCCGCCGTCCTCGCCATACGAGGCAAGACATCACCGGATAGGCTTGGCGTTAAGGATATCCAGAAAGCGGCGGAGAACAGGGGTTTTCTCCTGCATATCTAGTATTTCGCGGCCTATATAGCTGACAAGCCAGGCAAGGATATTCTCTCCATTATGCCAGACTGACAGTGGGTGAAGCACCGCGAAATACTTAAGCAGTTGGGCGCTGAAGCCTACTATTACTGTGCAGTTATTCACGCCCAACTGCACTAGCACGTTCGGAGGGCTTGGCTGTGACATACAACATGACGCATCGCGAACAGATGCTAGCCACAATTCGAGGCCAACCGACCGATCAAATCCCGTGGGCACCGCGCATGGACCTTTGGTATATTGCGCAGCGTGCGCGCGGGACACTTCCGGCGGAGTTCGCCGGGCTAGATATCGTTGGAATTGCGGAGGTATTGGATGTGGCTTGCCGGGCAGTCGGGGGAGACTTCACCGTGACCGGAAGCCACGAGATATCTTTGCTGGGGTTGGGTTTGGACAACCATCCTGACTACCCCTTCCGGGTAGAAGTGCGTGGACTTCCAGTTGATTTCATAGATGACGGCGAGAATGTCAGGACCCGCATTCAGACCCGAGTGGGGGAAGTGTTTACTCACTTGTATCGGGATGCTAAGATGACGCAGAACGGCATCTCCCTGCCGTTTGTCAAGGCCTATGCCATCAACTCGGTTGATGATTTCGAGGCAGTGGCGCAGGTATTCGACCACCTGGAAGTCATTCCGACACCTGAGGCTTACGCTGGGTTTCGACAGCATGTTGGGGATTATGGCTTAGCCGTTGCCCACGGCCCAAGGGCGGCATCCCCTATGCATTTGATCCTCCACGACCTCGTCGCCGCAGAGCAGTTCTTTTACCTCTACGCAGATAGCCGGGAGGCGTTGCACCGATTGTCCGCGCGGATTGAGCCCTTTTTCGAAGCTGTCTTGGATGCCCTGGTCGCGTGCGATGCTGAAGTCGTCTTCTGGGGCGGCAACTATGACCAGGATGTAACGTGGCCGGCCTTCTTTGAAGCAGAAATTGCCTCTTGGCTGAAGAAGGCCAGTGATCAACTGCACCGGGCAGGCAAGCTTGTGCTGACACACGCGGATGGAGAAAACCGGGCCTTGCTTTCTTTATATCCTGCCTGCGGTTTCGATGTAGCAGAGTCAGTCTGTCCCCAGCCAATGACTCAATGTGCATTATCTCAAATACGAGAAGGGATGGGGCACAGAATCACAGTATGGGGCGGCATACCCTCTGTAACACTGCTGCAAGATTCCATGACGGATCAAGCGTTTGAGGCTTATCTCGATGATCTGTTCGGATCCCTCGGTGACGGCGATCGCCTGATCCTGGGTGTCTCCGACAATGTGCCGCCCGATGCGGACCTGGCCCGTTTGGCGCAAATCAAGCAGCGCGTCACGGACTTCGGGCCGGTTCAGCCGGCTATGTAAGATGCCCGGCAATGAAGAAGGATATTCCAGTGAATTCAAGAGAACGGGTATGGATTGCACTGAAGAGGGAAGGTCTGCCAGACCGGGTGCCTCTTCAATTTGATCTCAGCCACCAGTTGCTTGAAGAATTCAGCGAGAAGTACGGCATCCCGGTTCACTACACGCAGGCCTACTATGAGGATGTGACGTACCGCATATCGGGCAACGAACTGCGCACCGCCATGGGCAGTGATTGTGTGCTGGTTGGTGGCGGTCTGCCTCGAGGTTACAACCATCCCATAGATGAGAATGGCAACATAGTCAATGAATTTGGGATGAAGATGCGGCAGGGTCCGCTCTATGTGGAGCTGGTCGAGCATCCTATGGCGCACGTCAAGACCCTGGAAGACGTCGAAGCCTTTCCGTTTCCCGATCCCCTGGCAGAGGGTCGCTTTGATGACGCCGAGATGACTATCAAGAAATACAAGGGCGAGTATTTCATCTGGGGCGATGTCGAGGTAACCATCTTTGCCCTGGCGCGCAACCTGGTTGGGATGGAAAAGCTGTTGGTTGATATGGCGTTGGGTGAGCCATACGTGGAACTTCTCCTCGATAAATGCCAGGAGTTTACGCTGGCCGTGGCCAAGAGACTCGTTTCCATAGGGGCGGATGGTATATTGGGAGGCGATGATTATGGAGCCCAAAACGGGATGCTCATCTCGCCTCAAATGTGGCGCCAATACTTTAAGAAGCGCCATCAAGATTATTACAATGAACTCAAGTCGCTCAACCCTGACCTGATTATGGCCCATCATTGCGATGGCGCAGTGGCGCCCATCCTGGGAGAATGGGTGGAAGCCGGGCTGGAGGTCTTTAACCCGGTCCAGCCCAACGTGCCGGGCCACGAGCCGGAAGAGCTTAAGAGGCATTTCGGCGACAGACTTTCCTTCTGGGGAGCCATCGACCAGCAGCAATTGTTGCCTTTTGCTGTGCCACAGGAAATCGAAGCCGAGACTAAGCGGATCGTGGAGATACTCGGTCAGGGTGGTGGTTACATGGCATCTCCAGCTCACATCATTCAGGCCGATACACCAATGGAGAACGTCGAGGCCTTCATCAATGCGGTGAAGACACACGGTGTTTATTAGGCCGTGTTGACATTTGAGTATTTGCGCCTAATAACCCCGCAACAAGTAACGAAATGCACTTCTGGGAATTGGCAAATGTCAACACTACCTAGGAATTCCTGATGAATCAACAACCGAATATCGTACTAATCGTGGCTGACGATATGGGATA
>Ga0180438_10011434_pt1 | contig 10727 bp, 9 predicted proteins | sample SS_ome_12_FD_132455 | JGI IMG/M metagenome (GOLD analysis project Ga0180438, IMG submission 132455) | Hypersaline lake sediment archaeal communities from the Salton Sea, California, USA - SS_3_D_2 metaG | ecosystem: Environmental > Aquatic > Non-marine Saline and Alkaline > Hypersaline >... | reverse complement strand
GCCGAAGAGAGAGAAAACCCTCGGTGATGTATGCGCTGAAATCCTTGTCAAAGCCTCTCGGGGTCTTTGCGATGGGTGCGGCGCTGATCGGCCAGATCGCCAACAAGGGTCGAGAGTGACCATAGCAGGGGGGAACGACCCCGCCTGTCTATCAATCCTGAGGCTTGTTTCCGTGTGAAACAAGCCTCTTTCTTTCTGGTTTGGTTGAATTTGACGCAAAAATCTGGATATAATCGTCGTTTTAGGAGATAACCATGAAGCAGCGGTCATCAGAGGTACTGAATCAGAGACTCGAAGCGCTCGTGATGGCGAGGCCGACCCATAAGGACGTTCTCGAATTCTACGGTGCCGTCATGACCGTGCAGTTGGAAGCCCGGGAGAGATTTCCTGGGAAGACCGCTCTGGCGCACGATGTGTCAGGGGACAGGACGACGAGAGCGTTTCCCCTTTTTGAGGGCAGAGACATGCCCATCAGTCTGGAGGCGGCGAGAACCATCTTTGACTCCGTCTGTGACGTGGCCAAGGCAGAGAATGAGACCCTTCGAAAGGGGGTGCACAGGATTCTTGAGGCGGTGAGGGACGAGAAGATCGACATCGTGCGAATCCTGGAAGAGATGATCCGCGGGGAAGGCCCATACACGGATGAGCAGTGCGAATCCCTCCACATGAGTCGTGACATTCTTGTTTTTCTCGGACGGGCGAGCGTCCAGCCCCTCGTCCAGGAGACGGCCCTGATTGTCAGTCAAGGGATCGATGCCGGGGGCTGGACCAAAGGCATCTGCCCCATCTGCGGATCTCTTCCCATCCTCTCGGAGCTCACGGGCGACGAAGGGCGGAGGATGCTGATCTGCTCCTTCTGCGGATATGAGTGGAGTGTCCCTCGGCTGGCTTGCCCCTTCTGCGAGGAGGTGAAGCACGAGGGTCATCCCTACTTCTTTGTCGAAGGCGACGAGACCGTTCGTGTTGATGTCTGTGATGACTGCAAGAGGTACATCAAAACGCTGGATACCCGAAAGGGAGGTGGAGCGGTCTTTCCCCTGCTGGAGGATGTGGCCACCCTTCATCTGGACATGCTTGCTCAGGAAAAAGGGTATGAAAGAGGGTCTGCTCAGTATTTGGAGCTGATCTGATTTTTTGGAGGATCCGACATGACTCGCAAAATCGTCGCGGCCGGCGCTTTGGTGGTGTTCGTGATGGCCCTGCTGGGGTCAGCCTGCGGTGCATCGGAGCCGTTGGTATTGAGCATTGTCTACAGCAACAACATCAATGGGGAGGTTCTGCCCTGCCGAACCTGAGGGAACAAGACGATCGGCGGCCTGGGCAGGCGAGCCACGATGATTCGACAATGGCGGGAGGAACAGGGAAAGCTCCTCGTTCTGGACGCCGGTGATCTGTTTTATCCTGCGGTCTCCGCCGTACCGTCGGAGACGCAAAGGATCATGATGGATCTCAAGGCGGCGGCTATTGTCGAGGCGTTCAATCACATGGGGTGCGATGCCATCACGATCGGCGATGATGATCTGCTTTTCGGGAGGGAGGATCTTCTGAAAATTCTGAATCACGCGGCCTTTCCTGTGGTCAGTGCCAACCTCATGGACGCCGAATCCGGGGATCCGCTCTTCCAGCCCTACGTGATCAGGGAGGCGGGAGGGCTCAAGATCGGTCTGTTCGGGCTTTCCTCCGAGCCCCGTGGTCCCCTGGCGGATCGATTCGACGGGCTGACCGTGCTGGATCCGTTTGCGAGCGCACCACGGATGTTGGCGATCCTTCGGGAAAAGTCTGATATCATTGTGCTTTTGAGCCATCTGGGCTATGCTAAAGACATGGAGCTGGCGAGGAAGGTGGACGGGATCCACGTCATCGTGGGGGGACATACGGGCGTCAACCTCTCATACCCGCGGATCATCCGCAACACCGTGGTGGTTCAGGTCAGCAAACGGGGACGTCGTCTCGGCAGGATTGACATCAGAATCAAGGACGTGTCCCGTCCTTTTGTGAACGTGGCGACAAGAGAGATGCTCAAAAGACGGCTTCACCAGATTGACTACACCCTGGATTCTCTGGGCGAAAAAAGCGCCGAAGATACAGCCAAGACAGAAAGACAGCGGGAGATGCTGAAACTGAGGAAAGCCGAAACCGAAAAAGTTTTGAGGTCCCAGGAGAACGCAAACGAAATTGAGAACCGGATCGTTCCGCTCACCGATGAAATCGCGATGGATGCCGGGTGTGCCGAGGTTTTGAACCCATATTTGAACAAGATATCGGAGGCGGAGAGAGCATCGCGTTCAGCAGGACAGTCATCTTCCGGTTCGTCGACGGCCGCCGAGTAAACGGTCGAGCGCCGGGTGGCTCATGCATATGACAAGGGTTGCTTAACGTGTCGTCAAAACTTGATCTTGTCCTTCTCCATCCTCCCAGCCTCTATGATTTTCGAAAGAGCCCTGTCATGCACGGCCCGATCAGCGACGTCGTGCCGTCCACCCCGATTTTTGAGTTCTATCCGATCGGGTTCGTGAGCCTCTCGGAGTATCTGGAGAGGCACGGCTTTCGGGTCCGAATCATCAATGTGGCCCTCAAGATGCTCAAGCATCAACGGTTTGATGCGGAGAAACTGATTGCCTCTCTGAATCCGCGACTGTTCGGCCTCGATCTGCACTGGATGGCCCACATCCAGGGTGCTCTGGCACTCGCCGATATCATCAAGCGTTTTCACCCCCAAACGCCTGTCATCCTTGGCGGTATTTCGGCCACATATTTTCACGAGGAGATCCTGGAACGTTACCCCCAGGTCGACTTTGTGGCAAGGGGGGACTCGACCGAAGAGCCTCTCCGGCAGCTCCTGGCGGTTTTGGCGAATGGGGGAGATCTCGATGGTGTCCCCAATCTGTCCTGGAGAGAGAGATCCGGAGAGATCCGTGTCAACCCGCTCACCCATGTGCCGGACAATCTCGATCACATCGCCATCGATTATCGGCACATCATGAAGCAGGTCGTTCGTTATCGAGACCCTCGCGGGTATGAGCCCTTCTTCAACTGGTTCAGCTATCCCGTGACTGCCGTCTTTACATGCCGGGGGTGTACCCACGACTGCCATACCTGTGGGGGATCGGCTCGGTCCTTCAGAGACATGGCGTGTCGCAGAAGACCGGCGTACCGTTCCCCCCGTCTTCTGGCCGATGATGTCTTCAACAGTATCGACCATCTGAATGCCCCGGTCATGATCATCGGGGACATATTTCAGGCGGGTCAGGAATATGGACTCACGTTTCTGTCATCCCTGAAGCGGCGAAAGATCAAGAATCATATCGCCTTTGAATTCTTCCGGCCGCCCACCAGAGATCAACTGGAAAGGATCGCCGAGGCTGTTCCTCATTTCAACCTTGAAATCTCTCCTGAGTCTCATGATGAAGAGGTCCGGTACCGGTTCGGCCGGCGGTATGACAATCGCAGCCTGGAGGCGATGATCGAGAACGCCCTGGATCTCGATTGCCGGCGCATTGATCTGTTTTTCATGACCGGTCTTCCCGGCCAGACGGTCGAGTCCGTGCTAAACACGGTTGCCTACTGTCAGGATCTCCTGGAGCGATTCGGAGGAAGCCGGCGGGTTGTCCCGTTTATCTCGCCCATGGCACCTTTTCTCGATCCGGGGAGCGCCGTCTTTGAGAATCCGGAAGCCTTCGGATACACGGTCTTTTATCGAACGGCTGAAGAGCACCGGCAGGCCCTCATGTCGCCGAGTTGGCGATACATGCTCAATTACGAGACGGAATGGATGAGCCGATATGACATTGTATACAGTACGTACGAGGCCGCCCTCAGATTAAACCGAATCAAGGCCCGGTGCGGCCTGGTGGACGAGGAGACGGCGGGCATCATTGAAGAGAGAATCCAGGGTGCCACCGAGCTGATGCATGAGATTGATCGTGTCGTGGAGACAGTCGAGCCTCACGATCAGGACAGAGAACTCCGACACCTTGGTGTTCGATTCAACCACCTTGACATTGCGACGATTTGTGGAAAAGATGAGCTTCAGTGGCCGACCCATTTCTTTCGGATGAACTGGTTGAGGATCCTCAGGACCTTGCTTCAACCCAGCCGGCCCACCATCGCAGCCTCGGAGGGAGCGGATGGACCATAGGCAGACGATGCTGAGTCAGATCCCCAAGGTGGATGAGGTTCTGGATCACCCGCTCGTCACCGAGTGGCTCAAGCAATATCCCCGCAAGGTCGTCGTGGAGGCTATCCGGAGAGGACTCGACCGTCTTCGGGAGAATCTTCTGTCCTCACCCGAGCCTGAAATCCTTGACAAGACATTATTGTCTGTGGAAAAACTCCTCCCCCTGTTCCATGAGGCGATCGAGGATCAGACAGCGCTTCGACTCAAACGGGTCATCAACGCGACAGGGGTGGTGATTCATACAAACCTCGGACGGTCTCTTCTCCCGTCCTGTGCGATTGCCCATATGGATGAGGTTTCCCGTCGTTTTTGTAATCTGGAATATGACCTTGAAGCGGGAACACGCGGGTCCCGTTATGTCCATGTTGAAGAGATTCTGTGCACCCTGACCGGCGCCGAGGCGGCTCTGGTGGTGAACAACAATGCCGCAGCTGTCCTTTTGGTGCTCAGCACACTGGCGGAAGGACGGGAGGTGATCGTTTCACGGGGTCAGCTTGTCGAGATCGGTGGTGCTTTCAGAGTGCCGGATGTCATGCGGCGGAGTGGGGCGCGTTTGGTGGAGGTGGGAACCACGAACCGAACGCATCCTGAAGACTACCACCGGGCGATCGGTGAAGAAACAGCCCTTCTTCTCAAAGTTCACACCAGCAATTTCAAGATCGTAGGATTCACCGCTGAGGTGACCCTCAAAGATCTGGTGGATCTCGGGCGAAGGACGGGTGTTCCCGTCATGGAGGACTTGGGGAGTGGTTGTCTTGTAGATCTGAGCCGGTTTGGATTCACAGAGGAGCCACTGGTTCAAGAGTCGATCAAGACAGGGGCGGATGTTGTGACGTGCAGTGCGGATAAACTGCTGGGAGGCCCTCAGGGGGGCATCATTCTCGGAAGAGAGGACGTCATTCGTCGAATCCGGGCTAACCCCATGAATCGGGCGCTCCGAATCGACAAGCTGACGCTGGCGGCGCTGGAGTCCACGCTACGGCTCTATCTCGACGAAGACAAGGCCCTTCAGGAGATTCCCACACTGGCCATGTTGACCGTCTCCGAGGGGAGACTGAGCCAGAAAGCACGACGGCTGGCCAGACGGATCCGGTCCGAGGTGGGTGATCGAATCGAGGTGGCTGTTCGCAGGGACTCCTCACAGGTTGGGGGTGGGGCTTACCCGCTTCAAGAACTCCCAACTCGTGTTGTCTCCCTTCGGTCCAACGGGCTCTCAGCGAGTGAACTGGAAGTGCGGCTGCGAAGCCATCGCCCACCGGTCATCGCTCGGATCCGTAAGGATGAGCTTCTCCTCGATCTCAGGACGATTCAGGACGATGAATTTTCGCTTCTTGCTCAGGCACTGGCCCATGCAGTCGGTGTGGAGGGGTGATAGCCCTTGACGGGCAGAGACCACGTTTTTGTCGTTTCAGAATCCGATCAAGGCAAACGTTTTGATCGTTTCCTCCAGGGACAGGATCTTCCCCTGTCGCGATCCCGAATCAAGGAACTGATCACCCAGGGCGAATTCCGGGTCAATGATCGACATGTCAAACCGGCTTCACGCCTGAGGCCCGGAGATCGCGTCAGGGGGGCTGTGCCTGAGCCTCGTCCGCTTGGGGTGAAGGCTGAGGACATTTCTCTTGATATCCTCCACGAGGATCCTCACATCATTGTGGTCAACAAGGCTGCTGGGATGATTGTTCATCCCGCACCGAGGATATACACCGGAACTTTGGTCAACGCCCTTCTTTTTCACTGTCAGGACCTTTCGGGCATCAATGGCGTTCTCAGACCGGGATCGTTCATCGGCTCGACCTATACACCTCGGGGGTGATTGTGGCCGCCAAACACGATCGAGCCCATGAGTCCCTGGTGAGACAGTTCAAGGCTCGTACCGTGAAGAAACGTTATATGGCTGTGGTCTACGGGTGCTCTTCAGATATGGAAGGGACGATCGATACGTCACTGGGGCGGCATCCAAAAAAACGCATGACCATGTCGATTCACACACGGAGACCCAGGGAGGCGATCACACGGTGGAAGGTCCTGGAGACTCTGGGGGGCTTCACACTGCTTGAGGTTTTTCCGAGAACGGGTCGAACCCATCAGATTCGGGTCCACCTGTCCTCCATCGGTCACCCCATCCTGGGTGATCCGATCTATGGTCGGAAAAGACACCTGAAGCGAATCGACGAACCGCTCGTGAAAGCCGTGGCAGAAGGGTTTCAGAGACAGGCACTCCATGCGTCCGATCTTCGTTTGGTGCACCCGGAAAGCGGGCAATCCATGAGTTTCCGCGCGCCCTTGCCCCCTGATATGGAGGAACTTATCCGATCGCTTCGAATGTGAGGTTTTGATGACGTCGTTGTTTTCTCCTCTCCAAGAACGGAATGGTGTTGGATTCTACCAGACTCCCATTCTGGAGGATGCCAACCAGGCCGTCCATGCTTTTTCGACGCGGTTGGGGGGGGTCAGTGACCCTCCTTTTGACACCCTCAATCTTGGTTTCAACACCGGGGATAGAGCGTCGTCGGTGGATCAGAACAGAAAAATCCTTGTCAGAGCCTTTGATCTTCCCGATTTCGCCCTGACGACGGTCAGACAGGTGCACGGAGACAAGGTCCTCACCATTGACGGGTCATCGCCCGCGAATCTTTCCGAAACCCCGTGTGATGCCATGGTCACGACCAGACCAGGTATTGCTCTGGGCGTTCTGACGGCCGATTGTGTGCCGATTCTGGTGTTTGATCCTGAGGGCCCGTCCATTGCAGCGATTCACGTCGGCTGGAGGGGGACAGCACTCAATCTTCCTGGAAAAGTGGTCAGTCTCCTGGCCAGCCGATTCGGCACCCGTCCAGAGAGTCTGAGGGCAGCGATCGGTCCATCCATCGGCCCCTGTTGTTATGAGGTGGATGAGACGGTGCATGATGCGTTCCTGCACCATGGGGACCTGTGGCAAAACTGGGTCCATGAGTCCGGTGAAGGGCGGTGGAAACTGAATCTGGCAAGGGCCAACATGGATCTGTTGAGAGCCGCCGGTCTCCGAGAGAAGCATGTTGTGGCTGTGGACCTGTGCACCCAGTGTCAGCGTGAGTTCTTTTTTTCGTTCCGCCGGGATAAAGGCATGACAGGCCGGCAGATCTCATGGATCATGCTGCGATAATCGACCTCCTGGATGAAATCATTTATCCTCGAAATTGCCATTGTTAACTTCTCGGCATGTCCGAGAGGGGCTAGCGCCGCCGCTGTGCAATATTTTAAACGGCATTCATCAGTTTCGAGATAACCTGCAGAGTTGCTGCTCCAGTTAGAATTAATTCATTTGGATTTCGGACTGACCTATGGATCTGACGGCCTTTCACGGGAATCAATGGACCTAGGTTTGCTGATCATTCAGGGGCGGCTGCCGTAACATCAGTAAAACCCAAATTGCACTAGCCAAAAGGACGACTCCACTGACGTAAAATGGTATCTGTTGCCCGGCAGTGTCGTACAACCATCCGCCCAAAAGAGGACCGAGACTTGCCCCCAACCCGCCCACGAATTCATAGAGCCCATAGGCCCTTCCCCTTGTTTCACCAGCTGTAATGTCTGCTACCATAGCGACTTCCGCCGGGTCAGCCATAGACCACCCCACCGCTGATAATGTATACAGCACAACGAGCCAGCCAATGCTTGGAAGTCTTGGCAAAAGTAGAAAAAGAATGCCGGCTCCTATCAAGCCGAAAGCCATCGCAGGCGCACGACCAAAACGGTCGCTGAGTCCACCCATGCGAGATGGCAGAACGCCATAGACGATTCCAGCCGGCAGAAAAGCCCATCCTAGCGTGGCTATGTCCGTAGTGAACTTATCTTGTAAGAAAATAAGGTATATGGGTCTTATCATCCCTGCAGACAAGCCCGTCGTAAAGACAATGAGGAGCAACTTGAGCAACTTTCCCGACAAAGGACTTCGGCGACGGGCAACAGAAGGTAGATGGGGTCGTGTTTCTGGCACGTTCTTCCAGGCCAAACCGGCACCCAGAACAGCCATTATCGCATACCCCATGAAGGTCAATCGCCAGGCGATACCCGTGGACAAGAAACTCATCAAGCCAAAGCCAGCAAAAACACCGATTATTTCACCCCGCGTCCGAAGCTCGATGATCCGGCCCATCTCCTTACCACGATCGTCAGGTGATGTCAGGTCGGCAACAATCGTGTTGACCGAGGTACCCATGAGAGATGAAGCAGCTCCTTGCACAATTCGAGCGCGATAGAGTCCACCTAAACTCGTGGCAAACGCGAATAGACCCATGGACACGGCATTAGTAGCCAGAGCGGTAACGACAAAGCCTCTGCGGCCAAAACGATCGAGTCCCCAGCCTACAAAAGGACGAAGCACTACAGTTATCAATGTAAAGATCGAAAATAAGCCGCCTATAGCCAATGCACTAGCGCCCAGGATTTTTCCATAGATAGGTAGACTGAACCAGAGAAAGGTAAGAGCTAAGGCCTCCAACAAGACCGGCCCATGGAGTGCGGTGGTTGACCCCTTGTTCTGGTGTGAAGGATTCTCCATGCGAGTCACTGTGCCCTTAGTTGATCACAGATCCTACGAAATACGCTGTCCTCCCATATGATTTCCTATTCTGTCGATTAAAAGGAAACCATAGGAAAAAGTCAACGACAAAGATGCTTTGGTTTGGATTACAAGATGGAACCGCCAGCCGGGCACCCATCCGACTCATGCCATGTTTCAAACAGAATTCATCAACGGCCTTCCCCTATCGAGTGGAGGGGCGGCTGCGGGTGATGCCAGTTTTTTCCCAAAAAAGTGTGTCTGACCCGGGGTGAGATCGTCGCTCTCAGAGCAAATGTGACGGGCAGTATCCAGGGCTCAGCTGCCAGGAACGAAGACTCAGGAACCGGTCCCCAGTTGTCAATCAAAAATCTGATCCTTTTCGTGTTTTAGGAGTAACCGAAAACCGCCCTTCGAGGGCTGAAAGCACTGAAGGATAATGCCCAGGGTCGACTTGCTTCCGCACTTCAACAACAAATGACACTGCTGGAATTCGCCGGCGCATATTGCCTCTCAGGAAGTAACGTGATATAGGGACACAAGGTCGGCTGATTCCCGGGAGACGAGAGGATATACATGTTTGTGATTGGGAACCTGCTTTTCGCCGTGGCGAAAATTCTCAATGTGGTTCTGACCCTGTACATGTGGATCATCATTGCCAGAGCCGTCTTGTCCTGGGTGAGCCCTGACCCGAGAAACCGCATCGTCCAACTTCTGTATCAGCTCACCGAACCTGTCCTGGGGGAGATCCGGCGGCGTCTTCCAATCAGGGGCGTCGGTATCGACATTTCTCCCATCATTGTCATTCTTGCCATCCTATTCGTCCGTTATTTTCTGATCGCCACCCTTTTGGATATCGCCAAGCGCTTGTAGTTTTACCATCTCTCACGCGGGGGATGCTTTTGAAAGCGGACATGCATGTCAGGGAAAAAGACGTCTGGATTCCGACGAATTGCCGGGGTCAGGACAGAGGGGAAACAAACACGACGCATGAACGGGAGGTCGCAAGAATGCGCATAGCGATTATCGGTGCTGGGCCGGGCGGTAAGGCGGTTGCGGCGGATTTGGCCCTGGCGGGCCACACGGTCAATCTGTTTGAGTTCGCGCAGTTTGAGGAGAACATCAAAAAGGTACGAGAAAGGGGTGGGATCAATCTCGTTGGAGAGGGGCGAAACGGTTTTGCAAAACTGAACACAATCACGACAGACATCGAGGAGGCTCTGGAAGGCGTTGACATGATCTTGCCTGTTCTGACGGCCTTTGGCCATAAACCGACGGCTGACACATGTGCTCCTCATTTGAAGGATGGCCAAGTCATCGTGCTGACACCCGGTTCGACGCTTGGAACGCTTGAGTTCCATCATGCGTTCAAAAAGCGAGGTGTGACGGCTGACATCAGGCTCGCTGAGGTGCACACGCTTCCCTACGCGGCAAGGGGATCAGACAGGGAAGTTCGGATTCTGTTGGCGGTGAAGAAGCTCTGGCTTGCGGCGTTTCCCGCCCTTCACACGGGCGAGGTTTTTAAGAAATTCCGTGCTCTTTATCCGGTCACCGAGCCACAGAAAAATGTGCTCGAGGTTGGACTGAACAACGGGAACCCCGTGTCCCATCCCACCGCTGCTCTGCTGAATGCCGGGAGAGTGGAATACGCGAAGGGCGAGTTCTATCTCTACGTCGAAGGGATCACACCCCACGTCGCCGACGTCATGGAGGCGGTTGACAAGGAACGATTGTGTCTCTGCAGAAAGCTCGGGTACAGAGAAATATCAACAGTCGAGCGATTGTTCGTGACCGGATACGCGGTCACCCGGTCTTCCTTCTATGAAGCATACCACACGAGCCCGGCCTTTTGCGGGAAATTTCCGCCCAAAGGGCCTGATACGGTCATTCACCGGTACTATACCGAGGAGGTGACCTACGGGTTGACCACCTGGTCGAGCCTGGGGAAAATGATAGGCGTTGAAACACCGACGATCGATGCCTTGATCGTTTTGATTTCGAGACTTC
>Ga0180438_10011433_pt1 | contig 10727 bp, 8 predicted proteins | sample SS_ome_12_FD_132455 | JGI IMG/M metagenome (GOLD analysis project Ga0180438, IMG submission 132455) | Hypersaline lake sediment archaeal communities from the Salton Sea, California, USA - SS_3_D_2 metaG | ecosystem: Environmental > Aquatic > Non-marine Saline and Alkaline > Hypersaline >... | reverse complement strand
GAATCCCGACGCCGAGGGACTCTTTGTTACCACACCATTTTTGCCGGATAAGGCAGGGCCGCAGGCGGCGAAATTCATCGAATCTTACAAGCGGGTTTACGGGAAGGATCCCAACTGGTTTGCAGCGAACACTTACGATGCGGTGGGCATGGCAGCGGAAGCCATCAAGGCAGTCGGCATGGACCGAGAAAAGATCCAGGCCTATCTGGCCGGGATCAACTCCTTAGATAAGGCATACGTTGGAGTTGCGGGCAAGACGTACTTTGATGAAAATGGTGACTGCCTCAAAGCCGCCTTCATTAAAGAGATCCAAAACGGCAAGTGGACTAGCTCCAAACAGCAACTGCAATAGGCACTTGAGGATGTGGCTGAAGGGCAGGTCAATAATTGGCCTGCCCTTTTTTAACCCGGATATTTGAGGAATCCGCCTACGGCGGACAGCGAAACTGGGAACCCGCTTGCGAGACTGAGCGGAGCGGAGCGAGGGCGAATAATATGGCCGTCCTTCCTGGCGTCCTCGGGTGTCGGTCCCTGCGACCTATCCCGCGTTCCGCGGAAGTGCCAAGGTGGTCCGCCCGCCTCGCCTGATTCCGCCTCAGGCGGACGATGGCGGGCAGGCACGTCCATTTTCGCGGTCTCGCGACAGCAATTCATCAAATATCCGGGTTAAGTCGAGGTTTTTCAGTGGATAACCTGCTGGACATATCAAGCCTTTTTCTCCAACAACTGGTCAATGGTATCACCCTAGGTGGAGTTTATGCTCTTATTGCTGTGGGCTACACCATGGTCTATGGGGTGATTCAACTGATAAATTTCGCCCACGGCGAGATTTACATGCTGGGGGCATTTCTGGCCTACACTCAGGTGACTTTATTGCGGCTGCCATTTTTTATAGCATTCTTGACAACACTTCTAATCTGCGCTGTTTTAGGAGTTGTTCTAGACTACGTCGCCTATCGTCCGCTGCGCACCGCGCCAAGATTGGCGGCCCTGATCACTGCTATTGGCATGTCAATTTTTCTGCAGAATCTTGCCCTGCTCATTTGGGGATCCCAGATTAAGTCCTACCCGCGAGATGTCCTACCGACCTTATTCTTCAAACCGGCACTCACTATGGGCGAGGTCTCTTTGAGCTGGCTTCAGGTCTTTATTCTTTCAATCACCGTAATCTTCATGCTTATTCTTCACCTGATTATTCACAAGACCAAAGTGGGTATGGCCATGCGAGCCGTTTCGCAGGATAAGGTGACCTCCGCCCTCATGGGCATAGGAGTCAACAAAGTCATATCTTTTACTTTTGCAATAGGCTCGGCCATGGGAGGAATGGCCGGGATACTTGTTGGACTTTACTACAACGCTATCTTTCCCACTATGGGTTACATTGCGGGAGTCAAGGCTTTTGCCGCAGCAGTGCTCGGAGGCATTGGTAGCGTGCCGGGAGCAATGCTCGGCGGTGGAGTTTTGGGGATAGCAGAGGTTCTGGGGGCAGGCTACCTTTCATCCGCCTACCGGGACGGCATTTCTTATGCGGTTATGATCTTAGTTATAATCTTCAAACCCTCGGGGCTCATAGGGCAAATATTGGGGGAAAAAGTATGATGTCCAAGATATCCCCCCGGTGGAAATTAGCCGCTATTTTTGTATTTGCCCTCCTTGTACCTTGGTTGCCTTTGGGCACTTCGACAAATTATTTCCTCAGAGTCATTACCACTGCCATCCTTTATATGATACTGGCATTGGGGTTGAATATTGTGCCGGGGTTCACCGGACTTCTGGACCTGGGGTATGTAGGGTTCTATGGGATAGGGGCCTACACAGCGGGACTGCTCACCATCCATTACGATCTCAGCTTTTGGGTGATTCTGCCGCTGGCCGCCCTGAACGGCGCTTTGTGGGGAATCTTACTCGGGGCACCTACGCTGCGCCTCACGGGAGACTACTTTGCCATCGTAACCTTTGGCTTCTCTGAGCTTGTGGTCCTGGTCATAAGAAATGAACTTTGGCTTACTCGGGGACCCATGGGGCTACCAGGCATTGCACCTCCTGTTATATTTGGCCACCCTCTTAAGCTTGAATGGGAGTTTTACTATCTGGTGCTCTTACTCCTGATGCTTGTGATGCTGGTGGCTTCCAGGTTGGAAGGCTCGCGTTTAGGGCGGGCCTGGTTTGCTATAAGAGAGGATGAGATTGCAGCTCAGTGCTGTGGCATTAACCTCATACGCTATAAAATCATTGCCTTCGCCATAAGCGCCTCCATCGGAGCGATGGGAGGTGCTTTCTTCGCCAGATGGTTCAAGTTCATTCACCCTGATATGTTCAAGTTCTGGGAATCCATCCTCATCCTCTGCCTAATAGTCTTCGGCGGCATGGGGAGTATCACCGGTACCATGCTCGGAGCCCTTATTCTCATTCCCCTGGCCGAAATTCTCCGGGCCATTTTGCCCCAAGGAATGTTTAATGCCCGTTATCTAATCTATGGTTTGATCCTAGTTTTGATGATGCGCTGGCGTCCTGCAGGGCTCGTTCCCTTTGATAGGGCTCAGGAGAGTAAGGCGGCACGTATCCGGCAGCGTTTAGCAACCCTTGGTAGCAAGGAGTGAAACTTAGCATGGATGCTATTCTCAGGGTTAGTGAGCTTTCCAAAGTTTTCGGGGGCCTCAGCGCCCTGAGCCAAGTAAGTCTAGAGGTGGAGAGGGGCAAGATCGTGGGAATTATCGGGCCCAACGGCGCGGGAAAGACCACTCTTTTTAACTGCCTCACAGGACTATACTATCCCACAGAGGGTCAAGTGCACTTTCTAGAAAGGTCGGTTGTCCCAGAACTTTCGAACCGAAAAGCAAGGCTGGTCCAGCGACTTTCTTGGCTCTTTATCTTTTTGAGCCTGGCATGGGTTCCCCTCTTCTGGTTTTTTTTCTTACCCCGAACCTTCTATAAAGTTGAGCTGACTCTACTGACCATTTTTATTCTGAGTATACGGATGGTGGTGGTGCGGGGCCTGAGGGATTTTCAAATTTGGGCCTGGAGCACCATGTTCGTGTTTATCCTGGGGGACCTGTATTTGGCTATTTGGTGGTTGACCCACCCCGCTTCTCTGGGACAACTGCCTGGTGGCCATGTGCCGCTGGCATACTTGGCCTTGCCGTGGTCCATCCTGGCCATTGCCTTTAGCACATATCTCGGCTGGCAGTTGATCCTGCGAGAAGTACGCCAGCTTTACGGGTTCAGGTTAGGCCCGGACGCAATCAACAGGTTGGGTGTGGCCAGGACTTTTCAGAACATCCGTCTCTTCCTTACTCTGAGTGTCTTGGATAACGTGAGGATAGGTGCTCACGGAAGGATGGCTCAAAAAGTATATGCCACCCTCTTTCGCACTCGTTCCCAACGAGAGGAAGAAAAAAAGATAGAAGTAGAAGCCCTTGAGCATCTGAGGTTTGTAGGTTTGGAGCACAGGGCTTTCGACCTTTCTGGGACCCTGGCCTATGGTGAGCAGCGGAGGCTGGAATTGGCTCGAGCCCTCGCTTCCCACCCCCGGTTGCTGCTCCTGGATGAGCCCGCAGCAGGGATGAATCCCCAGGAGTCATCTCAGCTCATGCGGCTTATACGCAAAATCCGCGACCAAGGGATCACAGTTCTGATTATTGAACATGATATGAAGGTGATGATGAACCTGGCCGATCATATCTATGCCCTTGATCACGGTGTGCTGATTGCCCATGGAACACCAGATGAAATCAGGGCCAACCCAAGGGTGATCGAAGCTTATCTTGGCAGGGGCTCGGCCGATGCTCAAACTTAAACAAATCCACAGCCACTATGGGCAGATTCACGCCTTGAAGGGAGTTTCCTTTGAGGTCAAGGAGGGTAGTATTTGCTGCCTCATCGGTGCTAACGGTGCAGGCAAATCCACCACCCTTATGTCCATTAGTGGTATTCAGCCTATTACCTCGGGTGATATAAAGTTTCAAGGAAAGCCCATCAATGGCCGGGCTCCTGAGGAGATCGTGCGGCGGGGGATAGTACAGGTACCCGAAGGGCGGAGAATCTTTCCACTGCTCACGGTGCAGGAAAATCTTACCCTAGGCGCCTACTTGCGAAAAAACAAAAAAGAGATCAATGAAGCCCTCATGCGGGCTTTTTCCTTTTTTCCCATTCTAGAGGAGCGACGGAAGCAAGTGGGTGGGACCCTTTCCGGAGGCGAGCAGCAAATGCTTGCCATTGCGAGAGGTTTGATGAGCACCCCAAGGCTGCTTTTACTGGATGAGCCGTCCTTGGGGTTGGCCCCCTTGATAGTGGAGCATATCATGACCATAATCCGCCAGATCAGAGAAGAGGAGGGTGTTACCATCCTTCTGGTAGAGCAAAATGCCCAGGCTGCCCTAGAGTTGGCTGACTATGGATATGTTATTGAGACTGGCAGGGTTGTACTCGAAGACAGCGCTCGCTCCCTGTTGGAAAATCCCAAGGTAAGGGAGGCCTATTTGGGAGAGTGAGGCAGATCACTCAGTAGCTTCTAAACCAGAATTAGCAAAGGTTCCTCGCATTCCTCACCCACCTACCTCAGTAATTTCCCCAAAAATATTTGCCTCGTGGCTGGGGAACCCAGTCCATACCAGACTGTCACCACAGTAATTGAGGAAATCCCCAGATCAGAAATGGGCAAACTCTTTTATCTACTTGAGGAGGTTCCCCAAAAATAAGTGGACCATTCTTGTAACCTCTGTTCAGTAGCCAGTTTGCCTGTGTGAGTAAATGAAAATGGACTTGCTGATGTCTCTTCTGTCGTTCCAGGTGCTCCCCCAGTCCGCCGTAGGCGGAAAGTGACACAGACCTTCCCCAGTCACTTATAAGAGACATCAGCAAAGGCCAAAAGGGAAAGCTGCGAAACAAGGAAAATCTGAGCAACCGATCTTCACTCTCTCAGCCTTGAGAGGGGTTGCATGAAGATATGGTGCACCCCAAACACGAATCCTGCCAATTGATGGTGCGAATCATGTTCGTTGAGGAGTAGCTTCCCCGTGGCTTATGTCTCTAAAATATTTTTGGGGAAATTCCTGTATCTACTTCCATTGACAAACCGGACTGCTTGGGGTAAGGTTTCGCTCAAATCCCTTGAAATCACTAATGATAATCGAGCTGTCAGCTCTCAGCTAATAGAAGATCTCATTTTGTTGATGGCTGATAGCCAGCTGCTGATTTCTTACTAATATTGGCGGACGGGACTTTGAAACAAGAGGATTTTTTTGCAACTCCGGGCAGAGAATTAGATCGCCCACTGGCAGAGCGAATGCGGCCCATGACCTTGGCTGAGTTTGTGGGACAGGAGCAAATCATGGCTCCTAACAAGCTTTTGGGCCGTTTGCTCAAGCATGGTAGGATGCAATCCCTAATTTTCTGGGGGCCACCAGGTTGCGGTAAAACCACTTTGGCCCGTTTGATAGCACAAGACAGCGGTGCTCATCTAATAAACCTTTCCGCTGTCACTGCCGGAGTCAAGGACGTTCGGGCCGCCATAGACGAAGCCAGGCAGCAACCGGGCAAGCCCACGATTCTGTTGGTGGATGAAATTCATCGCTTCAACAAAGCCCAGCAGGACCTACTTCTCCCATATGTGGAAAATGGCACGGTAACTTTCATAGGGGCAACAACAGAAAACCCTTCCTTTGAAGTCATTCCTCCACTCCTTTCTCGAGCACCAGTGGTGGTGCTAGAATCTTTGAGTGAGTCAGATCTGGAGCTGATTCTCCGTCGCGCCCTGGCTGATAAGGAAAGGGGCTTGGCGGGTCTGGGGCCCAAAGTGGACAATGAGGCCCTTTCTTATTTGATTCGGGCGGCAAAAGGAGATGCCCGTTTGGCCCTGAGTGGGTTGGAGGTGGCGGTACAAACAACTGCTGCGGATGCGAGTGGTTGTCGCCAAGTGGACCTTCAGGCCATTGCCGATGCGATCCTGAAGAAGTCTCTTATCTATGACAAAGACGGCGAGGAACATTATAATCTTATTTCGGCTCTGCACAAAAGTTTGCGCGGGAGTGATCCGGATGGGGCCCTTTACTGGCTTGCTAGAATGCTAGGGGCGGGAGAGGACCCTCTTTACATTGCTCGCAGAATGGTGCGTTTCGCCTCCGAAGATGTGGGTTTGGCAGATCCTCGGGCTCTCATGGTAGCAGTAGCAGCGCAGCAGGCCTTTCATTTGGTGGGACGACCTGAAGGCGACCTGGCCCTGGCTGAAGCAGCAATCTATCTGGCGACGGCGCCAAAGAGCAGTGCCCTCTATGAGGCTTACTCCGAAGCTCGCCAGCAGGTCCAGGAAAGGGGCAGTTTGCCAGTACCCCTGGAACTGCGAAACGCACCGACGGGCCTGATGCGCGAGTTGGGTTATGGCCGAGACTACCTTTATCCTCATGATTTCCCGGAGGCCCACGTACCCATGAGTTACCTGCCCGAGGATTTGCAGCACATGCAATTTTACCAGCCTAAAAGTCGAGGCTATGAGGTGACTCTGGCAGAGAGGTTAAGGCAATGGCGCCATCGAGTTCGGGAAGAACGAGTAAAACAGCAGGCAGAGGAAAGAAGAAAGAAGCCAGAATACAGAGGGCGGAAAGACAAGCAAGGTGCTACATCGCCAGATGAGAGAGGACAGAGATAATTTTAACTCCTACAAGGATTGTTAGCATACTGACATTTCTTATGCTCATCAACACTGTGGCCCTGTGGGCAGAGGATGGTGAATTGTCCTCAGCCCAAGGTATCGAACGTTACAAAAAACTAGTGCAGACTTATCCCGAGGAAGCTCCCTACTGGAATGCACTGGGCTACTATTACCTCAAGTCGGGAGATTTTCAAGAAGCGGAAGCTCACTTGGCAAAGGCAATCGAACTTGACGGTACCTACCCGATTCCTCACAATAATCTGGGAGTTGTCTATCTCAAGCAAGGGCTTTGCGAGCAGGCAGAGCAGGAGTTTCGCCAGGCTGTCAGGCTAGATCCGAATTACTGCAAAGCTCAGTACAATCTAGCGGTGGCTCTCTTCCACCAGAAACGCTATATGGACGCAGGTAAAGCCTATCTGAAGGCCCGGGAGTTAGACAGCGACTATGTTGAGCGGAGGAATGACCGAGAAAACATGGAAAGGAAGATAGAGAAGGCGCTGGAAAAAGTAGATGGAGAGGATCAATCTACGCAAGAGTTAAAGCGGATGAGGCAATGGTTCGCTCCCTATTACTAGGCCGATTTGGTTGGTGCTGGATTCTTGTTGTCCACCTCACGGTTCTGGCCCAGCCGGTGGCGGCTGAGGAAAGGGCGGATCGTCTGTGGGACTTTGCCAATCACCTGTATGATAAGCAAGACTATTACCGGGCCCTGAGTGAGTACCAACGTTTTGTCTTTCTCTTTCCAAAAGATTATCGGGCAGACCAGGCCAAACTGCAAATTGGCAGGTGCTATCGTCGTGAGGGTAAGGCTGATAAGGGTTTTAGCTACCTTATCAGATTATTCAATTCTAGGGCGGATGAAGCGGTTGGGCCTGAGGCCTTGTTAGAGATGATAGCGATCCGGGAAGAACAGGAACGTTATCCAAGGGCCATATATTGGACTAAACAGTTTATTGAGAGGTATCCCGACTACAGTGAAATTGATACCCTTTACCTGCGCCTGGCGTGGCTCCAGATCGATAGCGGTAGATATGAGGCGGCAATAGCCACCCTTGAGCGAATCCAGCCAGAGAGTAAGCACCATCCCAGAGCAAGATCACTTCGTCAAGCATTGCAGCAGCGCCCGGAAGCAAGAAAGAGGTCTCCTGTAATGGCAGGAGTCCTGTCCGCGGTTTTGCCAGGTTCAGGCCACCTTTATGCGGGTCGCCCAGGCCAGGCTGCCTCATCATTCTTGCTTAACGCCCTCTTTATAACCGGAGCAGTTCTGGCCTTCGAACATGACAGCCCGGTTCTTGGAGGAATCCTGGTATTCTTCGAGGTGGGCTGGTATGTGGGGGGAATCCAGAGTGCAGCGCAGGCAGTACAAGAGGAGAATCAGAAAGAAGAGAGAAAATACCGCCGGGAGCTTAAGGAAAAATACCATCTCTCTTTTGGCCTGGAGCCTGGGAAAGATCGCTTGGCGCTCTCCATACGCTTGAGTTTTTAGGGATAGGCAGAAAATATCTGCCGGGTAGTGTACAATAGACCAAAAGGGTAGTAGGGGTTGCAAAGATGCAGCTAGGAGCGGATGCCAGGGAGAGCATCAAGCCTTTTAGATTGGTCAAGTATTTTTCATTGACCAGCTTAACGGTGATTCTCATCCCGACCCTGTTGCTCTCCATCTTCATTTCTCAGCGGGCCAAAAATGAACTTCTCAGAAAAAGCGAGCAATACGCCCTCCTCGTGGCCACGAACTTGAATCATCAAGTTTTCACCCAATTCGTCCTGCCCACTGTGCTCAAATACGGTAGGATCGAGCTTGGCAACCCCAAGCAATACGAACGTATGGACAGAGTTGTTCGTAACACCATTCACGGATTTAACCTCTACAGGGTGGATGTCTATGACCTAGATGAGGTGGTTACCTACAGTACAGACCGCTCCCTGGTTGGGCTCACAGGTCTGGGCGGAATAGATTTTAATTTGGCCCGCGAAGGCAAATCATCATCCCAGCTCATCTCTCGTGGAAGTTTCCTTGGTTTCGAGTTAGGAGCAGTAGCGAAACAAAGGCAGCTCAAGACTTACATTCCATTTCGGATGGAAAGACCACTAGGTCGGGGCTATGGTCGCATTCTGGGGGTGTTCGAAATCACCCAGGATATCTCTGAGGATTACTCAGCTATAACCCGTTTCCAGAACATAATCATAGCGAGTCTTCTAGGGGTAATGAGCCTTCTGTTTTTTGTTTTGCGTTTTATTGTAAAACGAGGAGAAAGGATCATCGCCAAAAGAGCCGAAGAGAGGCGTCGTTTGGAGGACCAGCTGCATCAGGCTGAGAGGATGGCAGTTTTGGGTAAAATGGTGGCCGGCATTAGCCATGAGATCCGGAACCCACTTGGAATCATTGGTTCTACCGCCCAACTTCTACACCATAAAATGGAGGAGAGTGATCCCAGAAAACAGCTGGGTGAGATAATTATGGAGGAGACGAGTCGTCTAAACTCGATAGTCACAGATTTTCTGGATTTTGCCCGTCCCACCACTCCAAACTACTCTGAGTGCAGAGTAGATATGGTTTTGGAAAGAAACCTGAAATTTCTGGAGGTTGAACTTGAGCGGCGAGAAATCAGGGTGGAACGTCTCTTTGCCGAAAATGGTAGGCCAGTTATCGCCGATGGCGATCTTTTATATCGTGCCTTCCTTAACATCTTTGTTAATGCCATGGAAGCGCTGGATCATGGGGGTACTATCCGGGTATTAACTCGGTATCGGGACCACCAAGAGAATACCCTAGAGGTTATTATAGCAGACACGGGTTCCGGTATTTCCAGGGATGATATAGGGAAAATATTCGATCCCTTTTTCACTACTCGCAAGACGGGAACCGGTTTAGGGCTTGCCATAGTCCGAAACATAATCGAAAGCCACGGCGGCACGGTGGATATCAAGAGTCCACCCCCGGAAGAGCTAGCTCAATTAGAAAGAAAAGGAACGGCTATAATAATTTCTTTGCCCGTGAATCCAGAGCAATAAACCACTGGGAGCGGCGGTCAGCGGGCAGAGTTAGCATGGAGCGCGGAGCATGGCGTAAAAATAATTAACATATTAACTCCATGCCCCATGCCCTATGCTCCATGCGTGATGCAAGGTAGCTGGGAATTTGGTATTTGTAAGTTAGACATAAGTACTCGATAAGGTCGCACATCAAGAGCAAATCATGGAAACCATTCTAATCGTTGATGACGAAAAGAATTATCTACTGGTTCTGGAGGCACTTTTAGCAGACGAGGGCTATGAGGTTATTACCTGTGACAATACCAGTGAGGCACTCGAGGTTACCACCAGTCATGACCTGGATCTGGTCATAACTGACATGAGGATGCCTGGTGTAGACGGGATGGAGTTTCTGGCTCAACTGAGGGGCCGGCAACCGGAGATCCCTGTGATCATGATGACAGCATATGCCACGGTGGAAAAGGCTGTCGAAGCTATGAAGCGGGGCGCTTTTGATTACATTACCAAGCCTTTCAAGAATGAGGAACTGATACTGACCATTCGTAAGGCCTTAGAGATGCATCGGCTCAAGCAAGAGAACCGTTTTCTCAGCCAGGAACTGCAAGAGCGCTTCAAATTCGGCAACATTGTGGGCAAAAGCAAGGTCATGCGTCAGGTGTATGAAATTATCGATAAGGTGGCGCAAACACGGGCATCAGTGCTGATAACCGGAGAGTCAGGCACAGGCAAGGAACTTATCGCCAGGGCCATACATTTTAACAGCCCCAGGAGTGATAAGCCCTTTGTTTCGGTTAACTGTTCAGCTTTACCGGAAACGCTGCTAGAGAGCGAGCTTTTTGGCCACGAGAGAGGTGCATTTACCGGGGCTGTCACCAGAAGAAAGGGTCGTTTCGAGCTGGCTCACAACGGAACCCTATTTTTGGATGAAGTAGGAGATATGTCTCCTGCACTTCAAGTGAAGTTACTGAGAGTTCTCCAGGAACTAAGATTTGAGCGTGTGGGCGGTACTGCCACACTGCAGGTGGATGCCCGCCTGCTAGCCGCTTCCAATCGTGATCTCAGGCGTGAGGTGGAACTCGGACGTTTC
>Ga0180438_10011432_pt1 | contig 10727 bp, 12 predicted proteins | sample SS_ome_12_FD_132455 | JGI IMG/M metagenome (GOLD analysis project Ga0180438, IMG submission 132455) | Hypersaline lake sediment archaeal communities from the Salton Sea, California, USA - SS_3_D_2 metaG | ecosystem: Environmental > Aquatic > Non-marine Saline and Alkaline > Hypersaline >... | reverse complement strand
CAGCCTAACTGGATTCTTAAATTGACGGAATCCAAGGACGAAAGTCAGGCCTAGCGAACCTCAATGTCCTCCTTGATGGGGGCTTGGGATGACCGAAAAGTTACCCCGGGGGTAACAGAGTTGTCGCGCCCGAGAGTTCAAATCGACGGCGCGGCTTGCTACATCGATGTCGGCTCTTCCTATCCTGGCAGTGCATAAGCTGCCAAGGGTGAGGGGGTTCACCTATCAAAAGGGATCGTTAGCTGGGTTCACAACGCTGTGAGGCAGTTGGTATAATATCTACTGGAGATGCTTGACGTCTGAGGGGAAGGACGCCATAGTACGAGAGGAACTGGCGTTCGAGGCCACTAGTTTACCGGTTATCTGACAAGGTATCATGCCGGGCAGCCACGCCTTAAGGGATAAGTCCTGAAAGCATCTAAGGATGAAGCCCTCCTCGAAAAGAGATGTCTTAGAACATAGCTAGAAGAGCTGTTTGATGGGATCGACGTGTAAGTGCAAAGGTAACGATGCATTCAGCGTGCGGTTTCCAACGTTCATCCTCAGTATTTTTGGTCTATCACGGTTTCATTTAATTTTTTCTTTCATTTTTACCCGAAACCTTTCCGGATTTTTTTGGCAAACACATATAAAGAATAAAATTACAAATAAATGTATGATTAAATCAGGAAATTTCAGAGAACTTGAAATTTATCACTTAGCGCACAAGTTTGTCCTCGATATTTACGAGCTTGTAAAAGACTTTCCAAAATCTGAGGACAATAATTTGACTTCGCAATTAAGGAGAGCTGCAACTTGTCTTCCTTTGAACATTGCAGAGGGCTCTGGCGCGAATTCTAACAAGGTTTTTCTTAATTTTTTAGTATTCTGTTATCGCTCCAGTCTTGAAGTTGAAGCATGCTTAAGCCTGAGCAAAGATTTAGGCTACATTAATAATGACAAATTCAACATTTATTTTGAAAAACTTGACAAGTTTGTGAGAAAATTATACAGATACATGCAATATCTTGATGAAATCACAGGCAACAGAAAAAATGACCGCACACAATTTTACCGCCAAAACAAATATTATGCTGATCAATCTTTCAAACAAAGAGAAAACATGCGGCCGTCATACTAACTGCGCAGCACAAACTGTGCAAACTGCTAGTTCCATAAAATTTAAATAAAGCATTCAAAAAAGCAGTGCTATAACGAGGGAGATACATAGTGCGCGGAAAGATTAAGAGATTTTTAACTGCTTTTTTGCCTGTTGACAAGAACAGAACAGGCAAGTGCAATAGATGCGGTGCATGCTGCATGCTTCCTTTTAAGTGCCCTTTCTTGAGATTTGATGAGAATAACAAAGCAAAGTGCTTGATTTATCTTATACGTCCGCCTATGTGCAGAAAATATCCTAGAACAGATAAAGAGCATATTACTAAGGACACTTGCGGCTTTGGTTTTAAGTGAAGAAGATTAATCATAAAAAAATCGAAAGATATTTATAGAAAATACTCTTAAAACAAAAGCATGTATAGCATGGATTTTTTTGAACAACTGGACCAAGTTGGAAGACGTCTCTGGGGCGCAGGTTGTGTTGATACACAGGCTGCTGCAGAAGAAGCTTCTAGAAGAGCGTATTTTCCTCCAGAAAATATTAAAGTTTTAGAGTGCTATAAAGACAGCAATGGAGAATGGGTTCCACACCCCAGTAAATCTGCTCAAGGAGAATTAGAAAAAGAAGTTAGTTCTTAATCAAGAGTCCTTCGGACAGATAGAGGTTGTATTATTATTCTTCTCTTGAATCTTTCCTCAGTTTTTTCAGCGTTGTGGGGTTTGGGATTTTTAGCGTGAATCTTGCTCCCTCTGGGCTTTCAACATGCGCTTCTCCGCACTGGTCTTCCTCTATTATCTTCCTTACCATTGACAGGCCGAGCCCTCTTTCCTCTCTTTTTCTTGTTGACTCTTTTGTACTGAAATAAGGGCTCCATATATTTTTAAGTATGTCTTCAGGAATGCCCGGACCGTTGTCTTCAAAAACTATGTGATAGTATCCATCTTGATGGAATGCTGTTATTGTTTCTTTTGTGGACCTACCTTTTACGTGCATACATGCCTCAAGCGCGTTCAACAGGAGATTCTCAAAAACACCCTCTATATCACTTATATTGCCCTCGCAATGCGCAGAGGTGTCAATGCGGATATCCAGCTCAAGCTCTACTTTTTGTTTGTAATATTTTGGCTTGAAGCGTTTGACAACCCGTTCCAATGTGTCTATAAGGTCAACAGGGCCTTTTGTGAAGTCGGTTCCTTTTTCAGGCCTCCTGAGCCTGCTATGCACAGCTGCGAGAAGATACGCTGCTCTTTCTCCTGATTCAAACATAAGATTTATCTGCTCATTCAATTCTTCAGGTTCTAGCTGGCTTTGCTGCGCCATGTTCAGCGGAAATATGATATCCTGCAGGCAGTTTTTTGCATTGTGTATCTCTCCTGATGCCAAAAGGTTTCCTGTTATGTCCAATGCAACTTCAACAACGCCGAGAACTTCTTTGTTTTCATCAAGCACAAGATAAGAATTGATGTCAAGATATCTTCTGATAAGCTCATTGTGCGTCTTAAACCCGCCTAAGGATTCTTTTTCATCAAAAACTTTTTTCGTCAGGCAGCCGGGACAGATTGTCTCGCTTCCCCTGTAGACTTTATAGCATTTCTCTCCCTCAAAAATAAATTCTGGCGGTTTTTCTTTTGCAGATACTGCTTCCCTGCAAATCTTGTTGTACGCAGCTTCTGCTAATTTTCTTGCTTTTGCATTTCCATAAAGTATATTGAAGTCCTTGTCAACAATAGTAACTGCTGCATTCAAGTCAGACATATAGTTACCGCCCTGTTTAACAACAAGAAGTAATTCATTCAGGTTTTTCACAACTGTGTCCTGCAACTTCACTGTATCAACCGATTCTTATTATTAAGATTAACAAATATATAAAAGTTTTGGCAAAAAATAGGTTTAAGTCCTTCGGACAGATAGAGTTTGTATAGAGAAACTTTATAAATCGCAACAGGCTTTCTGTTATCATGATATGTCTTGGAATTGAATCAACTGCACAGACTTTTGGAGTAGGTATTGTTAGTTCTGAAGGGAAAATCCTAGCTAATGCTAAAAAGGTCTTTACAACAGAGACAGGCGGGATGATTCCAAATGAGGTTGCAAAGCATCATGAACAAGTGTGTGATACTGTTGTTGAGGAAGCCTTGAAAGATGCTAATTTAAAGATTGAAGATATTGACTTGATTGCATATTCAAGAGGGCCTGGACTTGCTCCTGCTTTGAAAGTCGGGATGGATGTTGCAAAGAAGTTAAGTGAGCAGATCAAGAAGCCGATTATCGGGGTGAATCATTGCGTTGCACATTTGACAATAGGACAGCTTTGCACAGGAGCAAAAGATCCTGTATTCTTGTATGTTTCTGGAGTTAATACACAGATAATTGCAATTGCTGGAGGCAGGTTTAGAATATTTGGAGAAACTTTAGACATTGGAATCGGCAATGCCTTGGATAAATTTGGCAGGGAAGCTGGATTAGGATTTCCAGCAGGACCGAATATTGAAAAATTAGCTGAGAAAGGAAAATACATTGAAATGCCTTATGTTGTGAAAGGGATGGACACTTCTTTTGCAGGGCTTGTCACAAAAGCATCACAACTATTGGAAAAAGGAGAGAAGATTGAAGATGTCTGCAATGCATTCCAGGAGACTGCGTTTGCAATGGTGACAGAAGTCTCTGAAAGAGCATTGGCGCACGGCGAGAAAAAAGAATTGTTGTTGATCGGCGGTGTTGGAGCAAATAAAAAATTATGTTCTATGTTAGATAAGATGTGCAAGCAAAGAGGCGCTAAATTCTATGCAGTTCCTTTGGAATATGCAGGCGACCAGGGCGCAATGATTGCTTGGCAGGGAATTTTAGAACATGGAAAAAGCAAGGAAATGAAAATAGATATCTATCCTTATGAGAGAACTGATTCGATAGAAGTAACGTGGGATTAAGGAGCCAATAGCGTGCTTCGTTTCGCTTCTGATACCGCTCGTTTACCAGATTCATTAAATTCTGCACACCAAATTGAGAACTTCGCAAGGCGCTAAACTCAAATCTCAACATATTGCGCTCTTTTTTTCCAGTTCTGCCAGGGAATTTCCCCAAAATCGCAGTTCTTGCAGGTCCAGTCAAGATATATCCAGTCATCGTTCTTGTAAGTCTTTGGAGCTTCATCTAACTTAAGCCTGACATAAGCGTGATTTGCAACAAAAACAAGCTGTGCATCAATGCCTATTGCCTCCTGCAAAGCAGCCAGTGCAATAGAGCCAGACTCGCAGTCACCTCCTCCTGCAGAAAGAAACTCTTTAGGGTCTTCAACATATTCTTCTCCAGACGGGTCTGAGATGTATTTGTAATTATCCCTGATAAAATAATACAATGCCTTTGAATAGCAGATTATGTTTCCATCGCAGGATTCTGCAGCAATCTTGTTTGCAGTTAATTTGATTTTCTGGTCACCGGGATTTATTAAAGATTTTATTTCATTCATGTCTATGAATTTCTTCGGCTCTTGAAGATCTTTTTCAATATCAGAAGCAAGCACTTCTGTTATATCAGGAATATTTCTCGGCTCTGGATTTTCCTTGATCCATTGATATGGAACCAAATAAAAAACAATGATTAAAACAAGGAACAGTCCTACAAAAATCCACCAGTGTCTTCTTGACCTTGGCTCTTCAACCAGCTCCTTGTCTATCTCTTGCGCTTCCTTAAGAACATCTTCTGGCTTCATAACTGATTGATTATGCTTTAGATATATAAAATTAGCGAGGGTCCCCCATACAAAAAAAAGAAAACGGCATTATTGCCTTATTTTTTCTTTTTACGCAGCCCTTTAAAGAATTTTTTAAAGCGGGACTTTTGTTTTTTCTTTGCCTTCTTCTTGGCCTTTTTCTTTGGTTTTTTCTTAGCTGCTTTTTTCTTTGCTTTCTTGACTTTTTTCTTGACTTTCTTTTTCTTCACTTTTTTCTTCTTTTTAGCCTTTTTCTTCGCTTTCTTTGCTTTCTTCTTTGGTTTCTTCTTAGGCTTTTTAGCAGCTCTTGGCTTTGTCTCTGCTTTGCTTACTTTTGGCGCTGTCAATGGCATCCTTTCCTCTATTCCTGGAGCCAATGGTTCAAATATCAGGCCGCAGTCTCTGCAGATGATCTGCTCTCTTAAAGTCCCATGTATTATGTTCGTGCTCCCGCAGTCAGGGCATGACGTAATATCTTTCATGTTCATAGTCCGGATTCTGAGAAAACTTGTATATAAATGTTATGACATTTAGTTTTATTTTCTATATAAAAAAAATATAGCTTAAAATTAACTCAAGCTAATCTGCTTCAGCAAATCTTGTTTTCCTTTCCAGTCAAGAGCTTCTTTAAGAACATCCACAATATTTTCAACAGAAACAATCTTTACCTTGCTTAGCTTTGCCTTATCCAAAATGATATCTTTCATGTTTGATTTCGGCACCAAAACTTTCTTGATGCCGGCCTCTATTGCAGCCTCAACTTTTGCGCTCACACCGCCGACAGGCAATACTTCTCCCCTGACTGACAATGAACCGGTCATTGCAGTGTCCTGCTTAACTGGAATCTTTTTTAGTGCAGATAAAATAGATGTAGCGACTGCAATGCTTGCAGAATCACCTTCAACACCCTCATAAGTCTGAAGAAACTGAACATAAATATCATAATCCTTCAGCTCCTGGCCAAAGAATTTCCTGACAATGGCTGTCACGTTCTTCACAGCCTCTTTTGCGATGACGCCGAGCTTTCCTGTTGCAATGACTTCTTTTTCCTTGCCTCCAGGAGTCACTTCTGCCTCTATCGGCAGGACGATTCCAGAATAAGTGCTTGTTCCGCCGATGACAGCCAGGCCATTGACTCTTCCAACCTGCTCTCCTTCTGTGATTATTACATCATATTCCTTCTTTTTCTCAATGAACTTATCAGCCATCTGCTTTTCAAGAGGCCTTGCGATTTTCTTTGCAGCATCAACATGAACTTTTGTGACAAGCTTTGCTTTTTTCTCAACAGCCAAGTCACCTGCAGCCCTTATCAATCCGCCAAGCTCCCTGAATCTCAGAGTCAGATGAGCTTTCCTGTTAGCCATCTTCTTTGCCTCTTCAATGATTGCAAGAACAGCATCCTTGCTGAAATCAGGTATCTTCTTGTCTTTCTTTACTTCCTGCGCAACAAACCTTGCAACCTTTACCCTGTTTTCCTCTGTGTCAGGCATTGTATCTTTCATATATATCTCATAGCCATATCCTCTTATCCTTGACCGCAAAGCAGGATGCATGTGCTGCACTGTCTCAACATTTCCTGCTGCAACAAGAACAAAATTACAAGGGACTGGCTCTGTCCTAACCATTGCTCCTGAAGATCTTTCTGACTGGCCTGTGATTGAGTATTTGCCTTCCTGCAAAGCTGTCAGCAATTCCTGCTGTGTCGCAGGAGCCAATGTAGCAATCTCATCAACAAACAAGACTCCCATGTTTGCCTTGTGAATCATTCCTGCAACAACCCTCTCGTGCGCAGGGGTTCCAAGCCCTCCTGACTGCAATGGGTCGTGCAAGATATCTCCTAATAGAGCGCCTGCATGAGCACCAGTAGCATCCCAGAAAGGAGCTATCTTTTTTCCAAAATTATCAACAATGACCTTAGGAAACTGAGTTTTTGCTCCAATGCCGCGTTTTCCTAAATTCAAGAATAAAACAAATGCTCCCAAGAAGACCATCCCTCCAAGGAACATCGCAGCAAACATTATGTCTGACTTGTAATAAGACCTTGCCCACCACGGCATGACCATCGCCAGAATCAACAATCCAATCATTATGATATTCTGGAACCTGAAAAAAGAATTATTCTTCATCCTTGCATTCTGCACCATCTCTCTTCCTTGTCCTGCTGGAACCACGCGGACCAATGGCTGGTTCTCATCATTTGGATTAGGAAAAGCAACAACATCCTGCAGTTTCTCTTTTGGAAGCAGTTCAGCCAAAGCTAATCCAAGCATGGACTTTCCAGTGCCTGGCTCTCCTATCAATAGAACGTGTCTTCTCTGCTGTGCTGCCTTCTTGACAATCTCAACAGCTTCTTCCTGGCCAATGACCTGGTCAGCGATATTAGCAGGCACATCAATTTCTTTTGTAGACTTGAAATTAAGCTTTTTCATCGTGAATAAATATTGACGGATACTTTATAAAGGTTATGAAATTGCAGCGCAAAGGTTTAACGCCTGCGCATCAATCTATTCAATTCTCCCAATAGTGCCTTCTTGCTCGCAAGGTCTGGCTGAATTTCATACTCTTTTTGAGCCATCTCTTTTAGAGGGCTCGGCAGCTTGTTTATTCTCTTACTGATTGTCTCATCAACTTTTTCTTCTTCTGTCTTTTCTTTGGCAGGAGCAGCAGCAGCAGGCCTCTTTTCTGCCTCTGCTTCTTTTTCTTTTCCTCTAAGGATAAACCAAAGCACAAGAGCAAAAACACCAATGCCAATTATAACCCCTATGTATTTGCTTAAATCAGAAAAATCAAAGAAGTCAAGCATTCCTAAAGCATACAATACGACTATAGCAAAAATTATGAATGCAACCGGCAAAAACAATTTCTTGCCCCATTTGAACTTTCTTATGTCCTTGAAGCCGAAAAAACTTACAATTATCGCTGTGCAGACACCTGCAACCAACAAAATGACCATATACTGCGCAAGCCTGCTGACTATGTTCATAACATCAACAGCAACCAAGGTGAAAAAAGCAACAACAAAAGCAGCAATTGCATTGAAGCGGTGCTTTGGTTCTCCAGCTTCAGTGCCCAGCACCTTTGTCTTCTCAAGAACAGCATAGACAACAGTGAAGACAAGGACAAAAGGCAGGACTACATCCCACATTCCTATCTTGTCTAGAAAGACAACAACGTCTTTTACAGTCATGATTTACTCCTCTTTTTGGCACACATCAAAAAACTCGCATTGTCCAGTTGAATACTTGCATAGGCCGGAAGGCCTTTTTGGGTAATCTTTTATGTCGTCTGACTCTGTCTTTTGATGTATCAATTCTATTTCTTTCTTTGCAAACTCTAGTAATTGCTCATCTACTTTAATAATTTTTGGTTTATCTTTCAAGAAATAAACTCCGACTTTGTGAGGAAGCTCGCCATGAATCTCCTGGTACAGCAGTGCATAGATAGCCAATTGCAGCCGGTGGTCATTCAGATTAAAAGAACTGCTTGTCTTGTAATCCATTACCCTGATTTCATTGTTGAATTTCTCAATAGCATCTATGTATCCCCTGACATTGAATGTCTTGCTCAAATAGAATTTTTCTCTGATAGGTGTCAGGGTCTTGAATCTTTCATTGAAAGTGCCTTCCTGCGCAAGAATCTCATTTGAAAAATGCTCAAGCCAGTTTAAAAGCATCAGCAAGGTCTCTTCAAAATAAAACTGGTTCTGGTCTGATGAAAGATCAAGTGTCTTTAGCTGCGGCTTTGCAGCAGCCCACTCCTGGAAAAGCAGATCCTGCAAGACTGTTGTAAGCTTTTGCTTGAAATCATCTAAAGTCATCTTTTCTGTAGTTACATCAAAGAATTTTTCCAATACAGTGTGGGCAATGTTTCCTCTCACTTGATGGATGTTTGGAAGTGTTTCTAATTGCCGGATGTATTGATAAAAATATTTTCTAGGACACTGCTGATATAACTTGATAGAGCTCGGAGACTGCACCCTTTTTGCCATAAATTAGAAGTTTTAATGAGGGGTTTATATGTTTTGTTATTATAGAAAGGATAGTTCGAAAACCTTCCGGAAAATTCTGGGAATAACATATAAAGAGTAAAAATAGAAAAAATTCTATGAAAATCTATATTGACACAAATGTATATTTGGATTATCTCTTAGAAAGAAAGAATAAATATGGAAAAGACCTTAGCAAACCTGCGTTTGAGGTGTTCAAAAGAGCTGTTGCTTGCGAGTTTTATATTATATTGTCATATCACCTCTTAAATGAATTGCATGCCAACATCAAAGAGAGCGACACTTATATACTCTTGAAATTTCTTAAAAAGAAACTCATACTTATAGAGGATGAACAAAGGTATAAAGGTGATGAAAAGCACGCAGTTCTTGCAAAAAAAGCAGGAGCAGACTTTATAGTAACAAGAGATAAAAAACACTTTTGTGATTTTTCAACCAAGGCCGTATTGCCTGAAGATCTGTGAAGGAGTCATTTTCTTAAGCTCTGCTTTTACTTTCTTCTGCTCTGCTTTGGTCAATAAACGGCCTTTGCCTCTAAGCATCTCAAGACCACGAATTGCCTTCTTTTTCTCGTATTCATCAATGCTTTTCCTTATTGCATCCCGGATGAATTCAGTCATGCTGGCAAACATGCCTGTCTTGACTATCTCATTCATGCGCTGCTTCATCTGTTTTTCCAACCTTAAATGAACTAATTCGCCCATATAACATTTGTATATACAAATGATATATAAAGATTGCGGTTTATAGTCGAAAACCTTCCGGAAAATTCTGGCAAACGCATATAAAGATAATTTACAGCAATATTCCCATGAATGAAAAAGTTTTGTTAATTATAGCTTTAACTTGTGTTGTGTTGGGGCTGCCCATACTGTACATTGCATCACAGTTTGTTGAAGCAGATGACCCGCGAGTTCTTACAGAATTAGTTGGTGTTGTTGAAAGAGTTAGTGCAAAAGAAAAAGTAACAATAATCTCAGTAAAGCCGATGACCAGCATTCCGGTAGTTACTTTTGATAAGTCAAATGTGAAAAAAGGAGAGAAAATAACAGTCAAAGGAGAGCTGAAGAGCTATAACGGAAAGCTGGAATTTGTTGCAGATGAATTAAAATGATATTTCAACTCTTGACCGCAGTCTTAATAGGTATACTTTGCGGAATTGTGACAGGCCTGACACCAGGCATTCACATAAACCTCATTTCAGTATTGATTGTAAGCCTGAGCACAATATTCCTGAACTACACATCTGCATTGTTCTTGGCGACAATAATAATTTCAATGGGAGTAACACACACTTTTCTTGATTCAATCCCCTCAATATTCTTGGGCGCCCCTGATTCAGATACGGTAATGGCAGTATTGCCTGGGCATAAATTACTGTTTCAAGGTCTTGGATGGGATGCAGTCAGACTGACAGTAATTGGTTCTTTGCTTTGTCTGCTTTTGTGCATCGCAATAATTCCGATATTAGTGCTTGTTTTTCCAATTCTTTATTCGCTTCTAAAGAGTTATCTTGGATATCTGCTCTTGATAATGGTTGCTTTTATTATCCTGAAAGACAGCAAAAAAATCTGGGCAATGATTATCTTTGTTCTTTCCGGAATATTAGGATTAATTGTCCTTAATTCAGAGATTAGTCAGCCATTGTTTCCAATGCTTTCAGGAATGTTCGGCATATCTGCATTGCTCATCTCGTTGTTCAACAAGGTTGAAGTCCCGACACAAATAGATGAAGAGTATGTAGAGATAAGTTTAGGAGAATATGTAAAAAGCCTGATTGGCGGGGTCTTTTCAGGCAGTTTTGTTGCACTGTTCCCTGGAATAGGAGCTGCACAGGCAGCAGCAATGTCAACAGTGTTGTTCAAAGTCAAAGAATATGGTTATTTGATATTAGTCGGAGGCATTAACACAGT
>Ga0180438_10011431_pt1 | contig 10727 bp, 9 predicted proteins | sample SS_ome_12_FD_132455 | JGI IMG/M metagenome (GOLD analysis project Ga0180438, IMG submission 132455) | Hypersaline lake sediment archaeal communities from the Salton Sea, California, USA - SS_3_D_2 metaG | ecosystem: Environmental > Aquatic > Non-marine Saline and Alkaline > Hypersaline >... | reverse complement strand
TTGATTGCACTTTTTATGGTAAGATACCTACGTCGGTTGTCACTCATGGTATGCTCCTTGCTCTGTGATGGGAGCTAGAGCATACCATGAGTCAACCTTTTAGAAAAGTGTCCGGTAGTGAAGGTATGATAAGAAACTGAACGATCAAGAGCCGATCCACGTCAAGCTGGCTCTGCATGGAGCAGGTCGATGCCCGAGCTAGAGGAGTACGTCACCGTAGCCGAGGCGGCGGAAAAGTCGGGCTACTCGGTGCGGCACCTCCAAAATCTTCTCAAGACAGGAGTGATTCCGGGCGTAAAACCAGCGCGAGATTGGCTTGTCAAGCTAGAGGACGTCCTGGAGTACAAAAAACACGCCCCTAAGCCAGGACCGAAGCCAAAAACTTCTCGCAAGCAATGATCCTCTCATTTGACATTAGTGCGTTATAACGCTATAATTAGGTAGCCATTAAGGCTACCTTTTTTCGTTTCTTCAATTTGCTTCTGCTCTGGGCTTTTCATCTTGCAAACTCGGATTGCCGCGGCTAGTTCATCTCTCCTACCCGGGTTGGGACGGCAAAGGAGGTGATCCAGGTGGCCGTCTATTACGGTGGCGGCGAGGGTGGATAGCCTGGCCGGAAGGCGGGCGTTGGGCACCGCGGGCCCACGCCCGCACCTTATATTCTAGACTCCACTTACCAACTCCATTTCAGGGTGTACAGTTCATTGATAGGCGGGTTCCTCTCTTCCCAGGAGAGAACCTGTCTCCCATCAGCAAGCGTGCTGAGATTTCCCTCCCCAAGGACCCTCGTGCGGTTCCGGTTGCGCTCCACTAGCATCCCCCTGGTGCAAGGTCGTTTCTGGGGAAAAACGACCGCTACCCTGACGTGCCGGGTCTTGAAATGGAGCTGCGTCTGAAACCATTCCTCGGCCTGGGTGAAACCACCCTTGATCGTTCGCTCGATGTTGAATTCTATCACATCGCCTCTGTTCTTGGTCTCCCGTAGGGAGATGAGCACCACGTGCCTCAGGCCGTGTTTGTACCGGTCGGCCACAACCCCCGGTGAACATTTGAGATCAGCGAAAAGCTCACCGTCTCCCCAGGCTTCATATTGATAGGCCATGACGTGGTCTTGTAGGAACTTGACCTTCTCACGTCGCCTGAAGATGGCCGTTTCTCCCCTGGCATCCTTAAGCTCCAGGACCGCATCATAGTCCAGGATCTCGTACAGGCCGGGGTAGAGCTCACGGCCAAGAAAGCGGGCTACCAGTTTCCAGGCCTCCATGAGAATCGTTACCCAATCGGAGACCAGAAAGGGGACAAGCCGCCTGAGAAGGCGGTTGGGATGTAGCTCAGGTAGTTTGATCTGCTTCATAGTTTTTTGGCGGGCACACACTGGATGCCCACTGTGATCATTTGTGCCGACCGGCATACCGCTTCACTTTGGAGGTAAAGACTGCTCCTGGGTTTCTGACCTTATCATCTTGGAGGGTCTCTGAGAGCCACTGGAAAATAAGGCCGGTCGGTACTTTTCTGGCCACCAGTTTAAAGAAAGCCTTTGAGTGGTCGTCTCTCAACTTTTCGGCCAGATGGTTTGCCTCGTAGTCAACTTGTCCCTCGGGTTTTCCACAATCAGGTAAAGCTTTCAAATCACCGTTAACGCTTTCTTTCTTTTGGTTTCTTTCTACGGTTTCTTTCTCTGATCGGTGTGTGCTTTTCATCCCTCTGAGGTATGATTTTCCCACCCCAGGGGTATGATTTTCATACCCCCCCAAATGACCCGCCTTCATCTTGAGGCCGTAATACTTCCTGACCCGCCCTTTATCCGTCTCGTCTTTTTCCTCAACCAGGAAGCCATCTGCTATTGCCTGCCGGATGCCGCTGATGATGGCCTGGCGGTTCATGCCGATTCCCTGGTCAATCCTCTCCCCCGCCGCTGTTTTCCGGCCGTTTTCAAATTCGTCCAGAGAGATCTTTTTCAAGATGCCGTATTCCTGGTATCCCCAGGTGTGGCGCAGAACGTATTCGACCACTTTTACTTCTGACAGCGACCGCATTCTGGCCGTCAGATTGGTCCAGTTGTTTGGCATCCTGAACCAGTTTGTTTGTGGTAGATCAAAGCCTTCAAACTTGGGCATGGTTGGATGTGGTCTGTCCTTGGTTCTTTTCCCTATAAGCGACGTATCTTGGATAATCAACTGGCCACTTATCCTGCGGACTGACCCGCTGGTTGAGCGCTTGGCTGATCATCCTGTTGACCAACCGGTCGACTGATCAGGCGATCGGTCAGTTGACTGATCAGCCTCTCAATTAGCTCCTCGTGATTCTTCTCCTCATAGAAATCCAGGACTGGCTTTCCCAGGATGGCCCGCAGTAAGGCTGATCTATCGGTTTCAACACCGTGGGCTTTTTTGAAATGCTCCACCAAGATGTCGAGGATCTCGTTTTGCCTTTCGCTCAGGTAAAAGGCCACTGGGCGGCTGACCCTTCTATCCGTTGACCGGATGGTTGACAGCATTGTCGACAGGTCCGTTGACTGGTCAACTGGTTGGTCGGTCGGCTGCCTGACTTGCTTACTGGTTGACTTGTTGGCTAACCGACTAACTGGCTTATGGGCTCTCTTGTTTCTGACCCGGACGTGTGCCTTTTTTTCTGAGGGAAGGGGACTTGCTTCTTCCACTTTAGCCTCGGAACCAGGCTTGACTGATTTGGACACAGCCCTCGGTGGGGCTTTGGTTTCGTTATAGAGATCAGCGAACATCTTTCCCATTATTTTCCTCCAGCAGAGCCTTTCTTCACAGAGGAGCGATTACCCTGGTTTCCGTCGCTCAGCCTGAGCTCGCCAGCGATTGCCTGGATAACCGCTCGATCTATCTGTTTTTTTCTATCATGGTAGGCCCTGAGGAGAGCCAGGTCACAAAGCTTGCAAACCTCTCTGGGCAGACCGAGCGAAAGCCTGAAAATCGCCCCCAGGGCGGCCTCATCAAAGGGATGCTGGTCTCCGCCAGCCACCTGCCAGCGAAACTGGATCAGGGCCTCCGTGTCATCCTTGGTGAGAGCAGCCAAAGCACTGGGAAACATGCGACTCTTCAACTCTGGGAAGTGCTCGATCTTGGTCGCCAACTCATTCTGCCCAAATAATACAATCTGGAGCAGCTTTTGCGTATTCGTTTCATAATTGAGAAGGAAATGAACGAGCCGAAGCATGTCGGTATTCAGGTTTTGGGCTTCATCAATAAGGAGGACGGGGGATTTTCCACCTCGATACTGATCTTTCAAGAACTCGCTGAAGTTACTGAGGGATTGATCGTAACTCCGGGCCGTCTTTACCTCGTATTCCTGCATAATGGTGCGCAGAAAAGCGTTGGCCGTTCTGAGATTGGGCGCGATGGGCATAGCCGTGATGAATTGGTCATCGTCGTTGAACTGCTGATAGATCCGCCGGGCGATGGTGGTCTTTCCGCTTCCGATGGGGCCGGTGATGTAGACAGGCCCGATCTTGTTGGTGATCATATAAGTACACTTTCCTAACGCCTCCTTATGGGCGGGCGCCAGGTAGAGAAAGCGGGGATCAGGCGAGATTGAATACGGTCGTTCGTTGAGTCTGAAAAACGCCTCGTACATAGCCATCTTATAATCACTTTAGACAAAAATGAAGGACTTTGTCAAGACCCAACTAAAGATCGCCCAACTTTTTGATCTGGGCCAAAAGTTGCCGCATATTGGGTTGTTTCAACGAGTTGTCGGGGAGATTGGCTTTCCTCAACCTTTCTCTCGGACAGGCTTAAAGTCTACTTGTCAGCCTCCTTAGAGAGACTCTATTGCCGTTTTCTGGGAGGAGACAGGTGAGAAGTACCTTTGAGGGGGTAGAAGCGCTTCCAGGGGCATTACAGGCCCTCAGAGAGGCATTTCTGCGAAAGAATTGAGGGGTATTGCAGAGGCGCAGAGGGGTATACTCTGGGGGAGCTCCGGCAAGGAAGACGTGTTGTTTCTGGAGGGAAAAGGACATTGAGGACCAGGGGAAGAAAGAGAAACAACCGTGCTTTCTCCCGTGCTTTCAGAAAGCACGGTCCTTCTTCCTCAAGTTATGACATAAACCATTCTTTTTTTACGAAAAATACCGAAATAGACCGATTTTTATCGCGAAAACCGCGCCCAAGCCAGCTAACCGCAGCTATCTCCAACCCCGACTGTTCTTCTTTACTTCGATTTACCAGGGCCTCAGCGGCGTCAATGGCTCCGACCTTTCCTGGCCTTCAATCTATGTTGTAAGAAAGAACCGGAGCACTTGTTAACTACAGCTCACTGTTTCTTAATCCAGGCATTTGGCTGAGAACCCCAACCTCGTTGTGTAAAAGATTTCTAGTCCAGAATAGCACAACATTTCGAAATACGGTACACTCATCAAAGGTGAGGGGCTGTAAAACACAACGCTGTCGAAGCCAGCCTCAGAAGCTTTCTGCTGAATCAGCCTTCCCAGTCTTTGCTTGTCTGAAACTGTCAGCACACTTGGATGTAAATCATAATGCTCTAATTCCTCATCGTCAAGATGGAGCCCGTATTTGTCGGACAAGACCCCATATCTTACTCCCTGCTCCTCAGCCCATCTGTAGAAGAACTTGTTAACAGGAGAAACGTAAAAATCTTTGGGTCTCCCACGAGCCACATCGCTCTTTGTTTTAGAACATCTGGTCGTCCATAAGGCACCTTGGGGGGCACACTCTATGCTCTCCAAGATTTGTATTCCCCACATGTCTTGGATCTCTGTTCTCCAGTCTGCACTCAGTTTCATGACTGCCTCCTTGACAATGGGATGGCAACACGCTGTCAGGCATATTCCACATACTCTTCCAGCTTTGCGCTTCCACCCCCGTCCCAGCTTTGCCGTGGTCTTATCTTTACGGGGACTATCTCCTCAGTCAAATCATTGAGCACAACTGCGTATCCTGGCTCCTTTGGGAGCAACCTCATATAATGGCTGATCGACTTTGCGTCATGCAGTTCTGATATCTTCTTGGCTATAGCAACGGAGTCATTGCCTGCTGTCAGACGGTGCACAATAAGAGTATCACACTGAGCGAGGATTCGTCGGTCCAATGCACCTGGCTGTTGTGTTGCCATCACAAGCGACAGGCCTGGCCGTCGTCCTTGTCTGACCCACTCCAAGAGAGGCTCAGTGGCAGGGGTATGCTTTTCCATGGGCGCGAATATGTGTCCTTCGTCCAAGAAGAACCAAATAAGTGGAAACTGCAACTCGACGTTCTCGCCAAATATCTTAGCGAGTTCTTCTTCATTCCGATGAAACGTGCGGCGGCTATACAGTTTCCTGAGAAGAATAGCGGTTAACGTAGTTCGGACGTTCCATGAAAGTTCACCAGCGCCACTTAGATCAATTATGGTTGTTCTACCGGGTTCAAGCAAATCCTCGATTCTCTCCCCTTTATCACTGAAAATACCCCATGCTTGAGCCACAGTCAGCCTGCGCTCAAGCGCGCCCTTGATGTTTTCCGGAGCATCCACTTGCTGGAGCTCATTCAAGAGTTCCGACATGCCAAAATAACCGCCATAGGCCTTGCGAATTCGCGTCAAGAGCTTCACTAGTATCCCGGCTTGCGCTTGACTCTCCTCAATATCTACAAGATACATCCAGTCAGTCACCTCGAGTTCCGATGGATACAGCTTGAAACCACGATGGAAGAAACTGCTATACTGCTCATATTGGTCTTTCAGCCCATATGGATAGTAAACAGTGACCGGAAACCCACGGCTCTCAACGCGCCACTCTTCCTGATCCTTAGGTGTCAGCTTCCTGTTGGGCTGCTGTAAGGTCCAGAATACTCCCATAGAATCAACAATCAAAACGGACAATGTCCTTTGGACTTCTATCGGTTGTTTAAGGAGTTCCTCGAGTAAGACCCCCATCGTGTAGCTCTTTCCGTAGCCTCTCTTACCACATATTAGAATCATGTGGGGTTCATTGATGTCGAGTAGAGCATTATCGGTCAAGACAACCTTACCGTTCTCACCACCATCAACCTGTTCAAAGACTCTTCCAAGATAAATCGCGAAGCGATCCTGCAACTGACGTTGCTTTGACTCAATTCTCCCAATGATTTTCATACTATCCTTCTCCTATTTCTCCTTCCTGTTCTTCCCTGGTCAGAAAAGCAGCCGCAGCAAAGATCGCCAGAAGTCTACGCAAGTGGTCTCCATATTCCTCAGGATGTGCCAAAGCTCTAAGAATGTCAATACCTTCTGATGAAAGCTTGCTCATCAGAGATACTATGTCCTCTCTTGCGAAACCTATGGATGACTTGATGTCGTCAAGTGTGACAGGGATGTGGGGATTCTGGTCCTTCCAACTTCTCAGCTCCTCGGTCCGGGCAGCCTGGCAGTCATCCCAGAACTTGGTATAAGCTTCCAGGTCATCACGGGCCCTTTGAATCGTTCTAAACACCCCGCGGCCGAGTATGTCTTCCACTTCTTTGAGTGCTGTTTTGTCGTCCGTTAGACTGTCTCTATGACGACGTGCCTCCACATCCCGATTACCAAACTCGCTTCCATCTAGCCCGCGTGTCACCTCGTCAATTGCTTTTGACAAACGGGACGTCATGTCATCTATTGCTTCTTCAATCTCTTCTGACAATGCACTAAGCTCACTTCTCAGATCTTCAAGCTCCCGCTCGCTGTACTCAGCCCGCCAGCTTGGGGCGATTATGTCTGCTATTTCTGTCTCCACAAAGCTGACAGCCGCATTGAATCGCTGATCGAAGTGGGCTGCGAACTGTTGTATCCTTTCTGTCAACTGCTTCTCGAATCCTGCTGCCAGCGTAGTCTCCCAACTTTCATCTTGCCTGAGCAAGTTGTTCCTAGCCTCGACTTCAAGCAGTAGTTCCTGCTTGGGAGCCCCGGTGTATTCAGTGTCCTTCCAATTGACATACATGGCCCGAAGTTTCTGGGTTAGGACTACGCCCTCTATGTCCCTCTCTAGCTTCTTTAAGAAGACTTTGATTGGTCTAGATAGAACTCCTGCAAAAAGCTCTGGCCCACTACTCACTCTTGATAGGCTGGCCACGAACTCGCCAACACGCGGGCGCTGATCCTCCATAGATTCGACTATGGAGATATCAACCTGAGCAGGTCTTAACTTAGGTGGTTCTATATCCGTAATCCGGCTCTGATAGTCTTCCAGTGTTCGCCTTGTTTTGGCCTTGGTAATCTTTGGCAAAAAATCTGCCAATTCTTTTGCCTGCCTGTGTATGGAACCTTTCTCTTCATTTTCACTTGCTATGGCATATCCGACGACGCACAACTTAAGTTTCTCCCACGACTGCTTTTGGACTTGTTGGCGAAGTCTTTCAATTTGTGGTTCTTCTAGCTCTATTGTGATGTCACTGAACGAGTTCAAATCATCATTCACGACCCATTTGCCCCAGTTAGCGCCAAGGGTTAGCAACAGGTGCAGTAAGGCTTGTCCCTGCGGAGTAACACTGACACCGGGGCCAAAAACCAACTCTTCTACGCTTCTGATGTCAAGGGTTTCTTCCTTGGTCTGCTTAAGTTGGGTCTCAATCCTATCAACTACGTCTTGAATATTGGGCACACGGTCAATCGTTGCTATCTCTCCTGATCTGTCAAGAAAATCCTCGTGTTCGATCCAATATGGGGCTCCTTCCTGCTCGTCTTCATTCCACTCTTTTGCTGGTTTCAGAATCACGCTTTTTACTCTTGGTGGTCTGGCTAATTGCTCCGTCGCTAGTTCGAAGGCATCCCTATCTTGCGGTTCGTAGAATACCATCCTTCGCCCGAGTTTATCGATTGCTCGCAAAACCCTCATGAGACGACAAATACTCTCCACCTTGCCATGTGGGTAGGAAAAGCCCAACTTCTTCGCAATCCAGGAACTTCGCTGAGATTGACTGAGTTTGACGTCGCTGTCGAGACGTTTGAGGGACTTTTGAACATCTGCAAACTGGTCTTCTTGTCCATTCAGGGAGATCCATGCCCAAATCTTGAGGGCCTGCTTGAACGCCGCGAATGGCTCGTCCTCGCTGAGAACGGCAGCTACATCAGCTACTATCTGCTGAGACATTTGGTCGGAGAAGTAGTCGGTGAGCCTCTGTGTCAGAGTGTCCGCTTCTTCCATTCCATTGGACAAATATACAACCACAGTGCATACTCTGCCCCCCGGTTTGAGCACTATTCCCGGATCATACGCTACTGCTTCAGTCACAAGTTTCGAGATCTCTGCTTCCTGCTCCTCGAAGCCAAGGAATATCTTGGAAGTGTAGTGTTGGTCACGTTTCCCAGCCAGCACTAGTACAGTTTGGCTCTCATCCAAGAACTCTGTATCTGACCATCCGTCCGCAATGAAGTGGCCTTTTAACACTTCTAACGGGGCTACATCTCTGACCAATCTCTCATCCTCATCGCTTATCAAGGAATTCAGTATTTTCTTAACCTTTTCGCTTCTCGTGAGATCGCGTCTCTCCTCTTGACTGAGAGCATCTAGAAGTGCTTCCACATCCACTTGAAGGACGTCCCCACTTGCCAACACGCTCAAAAATCCCACATCTTCTTTAGCCACGCCTTCAAAGACTGACCGGAGTTGGTCTTCATCCAGATCGGCGATCGGCAGTTCAAGCTTCTCTGCATCCCGGGCTTGAATCGCGTGTCTTGGTTCGACAGACTCCAGTATAGCCTGTCGAACGATGCTGGATAGCACTTCCAGATCGACTCTGGAGAGGTCTTGACAACTCTCTCTGAGGAGATCTACAAGTTCTTCATCATCGAGGATAGCGCCTATTTGAATGCCTTGTAGATACACTGGGCTACCAAGCGCCCTGTTGCGTAGGGTCTTCGCGTTTCGGATAAGAAATCTGATGTCAATTTCCTCTTGACCACTCCACAAGTCAACCAGTTCCCGTGCAAGGAACTGATAGGATCTGAATCTGACGACTTTTCCCGTCTCTGTCGCCGCCAATACCCTGTTCACAAGATAGTTGTGTGCCTTGTTGTTGAAAGGGAACGAGTATAGAGGATCGTCCCAATTGGGGTTACTCGCGAGAGCCTTTTTCCACGCGATCAAAGCTTCGGAACGCTGAACCGCGGTCCCCAGTTTATCCAAGATAGCAAGGGAATACTCTCTCAGCATTTTCATCATCAGCTTTTTGGCCTGCTCTCTGTTCAGGTTGAGATCCTTGCTCAGTGGCTCATACCGATCCTCAGTATCAGGATAAATAAGTCTCAACTTCGCAAATTCGTCCAAATCGATGATGTTGAAGACAAGTGCGAAGGCAGGTTCGTCCTGCCACTCGAGATCCCAGCTATGGACGCTTTGTTCCACTAGCCTGGCAACAAAGTTGAAAACCGGATCATTCTCGCTCCCTGGGCGCTCTGCAAGCTTGGTGGTCTTTTCGAGCTCATCGATGATCAAAGCCACTGCTTTCGAGGTCTGTTGTCTAAACCTTAGCGCGATATGCTCGAGGTATTCGTTGAGCTGCCCCCTTTGGATCGCAGCAACCGGGATCTCTAGCAGCTCAACTAAGATATCCTCGTAGCTATCGGTATCGCGAGTGTGAAATTCTCTGTGAATGTAGCGCTCCTTAACGTCATTGTAGGCTTCAACAAACCAATCCTCCCCTAATTCGTCACAAATACGCCCGAATATCTCCTCAAGGATTGGACGCATACTACTACGAGATTGGAGCTCCACTCTTATCGGGTAGAGTTGGCGATCCCCATATGTTAGCTCTCCGCTCCGCATCATCTCCATAAGCTGATATAGCACAGTTGTTTTTCCCACACCATAATCGCCTACATAAATCCCCACAGGACCATATTTGTTTTGATACTTGTTTGTGAGCCAATCTATCGCATTCTCTCTAACATCAAGGGGTACGAAGCGACACTCTTCCGACAGCTGTAGGCCATGATGCTTTGCTTTTTCCAGCAACGCAGGGTAGTAGGTCGCCCTCAGCAGCTCGTACAGAATCTTCTTGGCCTTCGCTATTTCGCTCATAATCACCCTCCCAAAGCCACGTAGTAGTCAGCGTATACATCAGTTCCCAATTTGCCCAGAGACCTGGGAGCCCCAAGCACACAGAAAACGATCAGATGTTGTCCGCTGTGCTCCAAGGCGCCTTTGATATCGATTTCTTCGTCAGTCTCTGCGACGAAGATCGTATTGAGTTTCATATCATAGTTAGACAGGTGCCACTTCGAGTGATCATCCAAGGTCTCCCAAAAGACGATTTGCCATTTGCCTCCAAATTGTTCCAAACGTGAGCATAACTCAAACACTGAGTCTCCCCACTTGGACAGTTCCACTATCGAGAGCCGGTTTGCTTGAAGATGTTCCCAGATTTGATTGATCCTACTCAACGAAGTCACCGCCTCTTGTCCGCTTGATGAACGCTTCACGCCTGGCTTCCAGACGCTTGAGAATCGAGTCGAACTCGTTTTCAGAAATAGGAAGCTCCTTTACCAGTTCTTGTCTGACTTGATCTACTTCCCTGGTTCCCTTCTCCCTCAATTCGATGATTTTCTTTAAGACCAGTCTGTCCAATGCACCTTCATCCTGGAACAATCTTCGCTGGATAACAAAGTCGCCTTCTTGGGTCTGTACTAGTACGCTACAGCCTTCCAAGAGCGCGAAGCTGCCCTTGATCGCATAGGTGTTGTTTCCACAAACCCCTCTTGCCAAAGCGTCCCACTCTGAACGAGTTAGTTTCGATCCTACATCATGA
>Ga0180438_10011429_pt1 | contig 10728 bp, 7 predicted proteins | sample SS_ome_12_FD_132455 | JGI IMG/M metagenome (GOLD analysis project Ga0180438, IMG submission 132455) | Hypersaline lake sediment archaeal communities from the Salton Sea, California, USA - SS_3_D_2 metaG | ecosystem: Environmental > Aquatic > Non-marine Saline and Alkaline > Hypersaline >... | reverse complement strand
CCGTCGTCACCCCCGCCTCCGCCAGCCGCGCCAGCTCGGCCCTCCTGGCGTCCGGGGGGAGGCCGATCAGGTCAACATCGGCTCCGAGTTGCACGGCCGCCCCGACCGTCTGCAGGGAAGCCGCGAGGAGCACGCCGGCGAGGGCGATTGCACGCCGCGAAACGCGAAGCCGGGCCCAAGGGCCCGGCTTCGCCGCTTTCGTCCTGCCTGAGGGCGGCATCAGCCGGCCAGCTGCTCCGCCACGATCCGCTTTGCCTCGGCCATCGACAGCCATACGCCCTGGTCCTTGAAGGTCAGCCATCGCAAGTACCCCGCGTGCGACATATAGCTCGTCTCGGCCGACCACTGCGCAAGCCCGGCCACCTCGGGGTAGCCGGCAGCCTCAGCCGGGCTGGGCGCCAGCGCGGTCACTACGCCCACGACCATGAGCACCAGCATACACCACACAATCTTTGACATTGAAGACCTCCCTCGCCAAGTACCTGCCCTGGCGTGCATTCTTGCCTGCAAGTCCCGGAGTTCCAGCTTCCTTCCGGGTATTCCTGTCGGTCTAGAAACCGGTTTGTTAAGCGCTAGCGACGCGGGAAGCGCGCCCACACGGTCAGGCCATCGGCGTTCTCGAGGGTGAGCTTTCCGCCGAGATCCTGCTCCACCATTCCCCGCACGACCGTGAGTCCCAGGCCGGGAGCGCTGGCGGGGTCGAAGTCGGAGGGAAGGCCGACGCCGTCATCGGACACCTGAATCACGACGTCCGCGCCCGCCTCGGCCAGGCGTATGTTGATGGTGCCCCGCTCGCAGCCGCTCACCCCGTGTCTGATGGCGTTGTCGATGAGTTCGCTCAGGATCAAGGCCGCGGTGGTGGCCTTCTGGGAGGGCAGCATCACGCGCGCGCCCGTGACTCTGACCTCGACATCGGGGTGCTCGCCGGCCATCTCCTGGCTCACTTGCGCCACCCGCTGCGCCGCCTGTTTCAGATCCACGAGACTGAAGTCCCGCGTTCCCATCAATTCGTGGACGACGGCGATGGCCCGGATGCGGGCGACTCCTCGGCCTACCACTTCCTCCACCGTTCGCTGTTCGGGGCGGCCCGTCTCCATCTGCAGCATGCCGGCGATTGCTTGAAGCGTGTTGCGCGTGCGGTGGTTGATCTCACTGACCATGGCGGTGAGGAACTGCGCGCGCTCCTGGGCTTCTTCGTACAGATTGGCGTTCTCGATGGCGACCGCGGCGCCGTTGGCGAGCGCGCTCAGAAGCTGCTTGTCATCATCCGTGAACTCACGCGAGGACGTCCGGTATAGGTTGAGGACGCCAACGGTTCGGTCGTGGGTTATGAGGGGGGCGGCGATGGCCGCGCGCAGCCCCTCCAGGCGAGCCTGTTCCCGGTGTTTGAAGCGACCATCTCGCCTGACGTCCGCGCTCGCCAGCGAGGTGCCGCTCTCCGCCGCGCGCCCGGCCATCCCCTCCCCCGGCTTCAGCCGGTCGTAGAGCTGGTGGTCGGGCTTCAGCCCGTGCGCGGCCTTCATCACCAGCTCCTTCGTGTCGGAGTCCACCAGCATGATGGAGCAGACCGGGGCCTCGAGCAGTTCCGCCGCCGAGTTCAGGACCGCCTCGAGGGTGCCCCTGAGGTCGAGAGAAGAGGCGAGCGCCTTGGAGACCTCGAACAGCTTGGACAGCTTGTTGAGATTGCCCACGACATCCTGATAGAGCATGGCGCTCTGCAGCGCCAGAGCCGTCTGATTGGCGTAGGCCGAGGCGAGCGCGAGGGCATGCGAGCCGAAGACGCGAGGGCGATCGTCGGCGGCGACCAGAAGGCCCCGCAGTCCCTGCGGCGCCGCCATGGGCACGCAGATGATCGAGCGGGCGTCCATCCATCGCACCAGGGGATCCCGGGCGCGGTCTTCCCGCTGCACATTCGGCAGAACCCTTGGGGCCCCCGACAGCAGCACCTCCGCGCCCAGATGATCGCCGGGGGACAGAGAGTCGCTGGCGCCCTTGCGCGGTTTCCCTCTTCCCGCCGCGAGGGGCAGGTAGTCGCCGCCCGGCCCTCGCACGAACAGCGCAACCTTCGGCACGTCCAGCGCCTGCGCCGCGGCGTTGCACACCGTCGCCGCGATCCGGTCGGCGTCCATGGTGGCGCTGACGCGGGTGTTGACCCAGTTCAGATCGGCCATCTCGAGCAGGCGGCGCTGAGTGTCCTCCACCAACTGAAGGTTCTCTATCGCCACCGAGGCCTGTGCCACGAACGAGACCATGAGCTGTCGCTGCGCCGGCGTGAAACCTCGTGCCTTCTCGCTGAGGAGAAGCAGCGCCCCCAGCGGGGTGCCGCGAATCCGCATTCCGAATCCGAGGAGACTGCGATAGCCGGCCCCTCCACGCGCCTTGTCTATTCCCGCGGTTGACAGCGGCTGCCCCGCGGGGCGGGCGCGCGTTTCCTCCGCCGCCTCTGCGAACGCCGCCGGATCGAACTTCAGAACGCGGTCGGTCGCAGCCGCTTGCGCGCGCAGTTGCAGTCGGTCATCCTCACCCGCCAGAAAAAGGAGAGCGCAGTCGGCTCCCAGGCCTTTGAGACCTATCGCGCAGATCACTCTCAGCAGCTCGTCCAGACTGAGCGCGGAGGTCAGCGCCCTGCCCAACTCCAGCATGGACTGGCTCTGTCCCTCCGCAAGCTGACGGTGGTCCTGCTCCAGTTGAAGCACCCGCCGGGCGGCCTGCACCTGTTCGGCGAGCGCGGGCAGGAGGTCGAGCGCGTCCTCGTCAAGCTTGCCGTCGTGGAGGCTGATGGCGGCGACCCAGCGCGGGCCTTCGTATACGCGCACCACCACCGCTTGCTTGGCGTCGAGGGCGGCCAGCAATGCGGCGTGTTGAGAGCGCCCCGGGGATAGTCGGAGGACGGCGCCACCGCGCCCCCGGCCCGGGAACAGAGCCGGCGCCATCTCAATCCGGCGCTGGCCCCGGGAGAGCCTGGCGCCGCGGGCGGCGACGGCTGTGAGCACATCCCCCTGCTCGCGCTCCCACCAGCGCGCGCAGTCGGCGCGACACAGCCGCATCGCTCCCGCCAGCGCCGCCCGCACCACCCCGGCCGGGGTCCTCGCGCGCTGCACCATGGCGGTAGCCTGCGCCAGCAGAGCCGAAGGGCTTTCGGAGCGGGAGCGGCCTGGAGACTTGCTCGCGGGGACGGCCTCGGCGCTCCTCCGCTTCCCCGCCAGCGCCGCCCCTCGGCCGTCATCGGAAAGGGAGGCGGCGACGGCCTTGCGGAGCGCGGCTGCGGCCGCCTGGAGATGCGCGGGCGGACACTTGGATGACAGTCCGGTCAGCGGAGCCTGCGAGGTGTCACCGGAGAGCCAGGTCAGCACGGCCGCGCGCAGGCGCTCTCGACCGTGAATGCTGAGCAGTTGATTGCCTGCCCGCTCCAGATCGTCCAGCCAATCGTCAATTGCAGGGCCCGCCGCAGCCGAGGCCGATCCGGGCCTGCTGGTTCGTTCAGTCCCCGCCATGTCGGATGTCACAGATCGGTTACGATACCCTCAGGTCCTGTATTACCCCCCGCACCCTCCCCGTCCCTACCCGCCAGCGCGTCGGAACGTCGCAATCTTCCTCCATGCAGGGCCACGGGTGCTAGGGAACGACATAGTCGCGCAGCGCCGCCAGACGTCGCGGGCCGATGCCAGGCACATTGAGCAGTTCGTCGGTACTGCGGAAGCCGCGCCCCTCCTCGCGCCTGAGCTGCTCCCGGTAGGCGATGATGCGCTCCGCGTATACGGGCCCGATGCCGGGCAGGCTGTCGAGCTGCTCCTTGGTAGCGGAGTTGAGGGAGATCAACCCGGCGCGCTCGGGGGCGGGGTCCGGCCGCTTCCGCCCCGCCTGCTGCTGGGTGGGCACGTGCAGGCGCTCGCCGTCCTCGAGTTCCGCCGCGAGGTCGAGCGCGGCGACATCGGCTTCGGGGGTGGTTCCTCCGGCCCGCCCGAGCGCGTCGGCCACCCGCGCGCCGGCCGGCACCTCGTATACCCCGGGAAGCCGCACCGCGCCGGAGACGTGCACGAGCAGCGGGCGCGATGCGTCGTCCCCGGCCGGCGCCTCGACGAAGAGCGGCCCCGGCTCCGCCCACGCCGACCGCTGTCCCCGGGTGTAAGCGAGGACGCCTGCGCCGGCGACGAGCAGAGCAAGCAGCACAACCACGGCTACCTGTTCCGACCTCGAGAGGTAGAACATTCCTTCCCCCCGGCGGAATGCGCGGATTCGCCGCGGCTAGCCCGCGACGATGTTCACGAGTCGGTCCGGCACCACCACGACATTGCGGACCGACTTGCCCTCCACATGTGCCTTCACCCGGCTCGAGTCCAAGGCCAGCCTTCTCAGCTCTTCCCGGGGCGTGCCGCGGACGACGTTGAGCCGGTCGCGGAGCTTCCCGTTGACCTGGATGACCACGGTGACCTCTTCCTCCCGGGTCAGCGCCTCCTCCCAGCGCGGCCACTCGGCGAGGTGGACGCTGACGGTGTTGCCCAGGCGCTCCCACAGCTCCTCCGCGAGGTGGGGAGCGAAGGGGGCGAGCAGCAGGGCGAGGCTCTCGCACGCCTCCGAGTAGGCGGCGACCATTTCCCCGCGCACGCCGCCGGCGTTCGCCTCGGTCATCGCGTTTGCCAGTTCCATCATGGCGCTGACGGCGGTGTTGAAGTGCCAGCGGTCGATGTCGTGGGTGACGCGGGAGACGGTCTGATGAGTCTTCCTGCGAAGGGAGATCGCGGCGGCGCCCTGCGCCTCCGCCACGCTTCCGCGCCATTCGCGGTTGAAGATGTCCGCCTGCCCCGCCACCGCGCGCCAGGCGCGATTGAGGAAGCGGCAGATGCCTTCGATCCCTCCTTGGCGCCAATCCGCCTCCTGCTCCGGCGGCGAGATGAACAGAATATAGGTGCGGAGGGCGTCCGCTCCGAACTCGTCGATCACCTCATCGGGCCCCACGACGTTGCCGCGGGACTTGCTCATGGTCGCGCCGTCCTTCAGCAGCATGCCCTGTGTGAACAGGCGCGAGAACGGCTCCTCGAATCCGATCAGCCGGAGATCGTAGAGGACCCTGGTGAAGAACCGCGAGTACAGCAGGTGGAGCACCGCGTGCTCGATGCCGCCGATGTACTGGTCCACCGGCAGCCAGCGGTCTGCGGCCTCGCGGGAGAAAGGCATTTCCTCGTTGTGCGGATCCGCGTAGCGAAGGAAGTACCAGCAGGATTCGATCCACTGCGCCATCGTGTCCGTCTCTCGCCGGGCGGGCGCGCCGCACTTCGGGCACGCCGTGTTCACGAAAGACTCCGCCTGCGGCAGGATCGAGCCGGTGGCCGTGTACGGCAAGTCGGGCGGCAGCACGACGGGGAGATCGGACTCGGGCACGGGCGCGATCCCGCACTTGTCGCAGTAGACGATCGGGATGGGCGTGCCCCAGTAGCGCTGGCGGGAGACCAGCCAGTCGCGCAGCCGGTAGTTGATCCGCCTGCGGCCGACTCCCCGCGCCTCCAACCACTCCGCAATCTTCGTCTGCGCGGCCGTGTTCGGCAGGCCGTCGAACTCCCCGGAGTTGACCTGCACGCCCTCGCCGACGTGGGCCGATTCCATCGTCGCCGGGTCGAGTGGCTCTCCCTGCGGCTGGATTACGACGCGGACCGGCAGCCCGTGCGCGTGGGCGAACTCGAAGTCCCGCTGGTCATGGGCCGGCACCGCCATGATGGCGCCGGTGCCATAGCCGAGCAGCACGTAGTCCGCGATGAAGATCGGCACCGGCTGGCCGTTGGCGGGATTGATGGCCTCCACGGCGAGGCGCAGCCCGCCCTTCGCTTCCTCGGCCATGCGCTCGACATTCGTCTTCACCGCCACTTCGGCGCGGTAGGCCTCCACCTTCCGGCGCAGCCCGTCATCCGTCACGAGTCGGTCCACAAGTTCGTGCTCCGGGGCGAGCACCACATAGGTCACCCCGAAGATGGTGTCGATGCGGGTGGTGAAGACGCGGATCTTCTCCTCGCTCCCGGACACCTCCAGCTCGAACTCCACCCCCTCGCTGCGGCCGATCCAGTTGGCCTGCATGACGCGGACGCGCTCGGGCCACTCGGCGAGCTGTTCGAGATCGTCCAGCAGCCGGTCGGCGTAATCGGTGATCTTGAACCACCACTGCTCCCGGTCTTCCTTGGTGACCGGGCCGTCGCACCGCCAGCACTTCCCCCCCTGGGCCTCCTCGTCGGAGAGCACGAATTCGCAGGCGGGGCACCAGTTGACCGGCGCCTTCGCGCGATAGGCCAAGCCGCGCTCCAGGAACTTGAGGAACAGCCATTGGTTCCAGCGGTAGTACTCGGGGTCGCAGGTGACGACCTCCCGGTCCCAGTCATAGCTGTTCCCGAGCCGGTGGAACTGCTTCCGCATCCGCTCTATGCATTCGTATGTCCACGCCGCCGGGTGGGTGTTGCGCTTGACCGCCGCTCCCTCCGCGGGCTGGCCGAAGGCATCGAATCCCATGGGGTAGAGGACGTTGAACCCGCGCATGCGGTGGTAGCGGGCGACCAGGTCGCCGATGGTGTAGTTGCGGACGTGGCCGACGTGCACGTCGCCGCTTGGATAGGGGAACATCTCCAGGCAGTAGAACTTCGGCCGGCCCGGTTCCTCGCGCGTGCGATGGAGGCCCTGCTTCTCCCAGGCGGCCTGCCACTTCGGTTCGATCTGCTGCGGGTCGTACTGGTCACTCACGATCTTCGCGCCTCCGCGCCGACATGCGCCTTCAGCGAATCACCACCGCCCAAACTCCCGCCGCCACCGCCGCCACCAGGATCCCGGTGAAGACGAGCGCTCTTCGCTCCTCTCGCGCGAACTTCATGTAGCGCCAATTGACCGCCAACACGGCAACCGCGAGAAAGGGAATGCCGGGTATCCCCTCCGCCTCCGGCCATACGAAAAAGGCGGCGGGAGCGATCAGCATGACGCCCCAGGTAGCCCACATGGTGGCCGCGGCATTCATAGCATACCTCAAGGCAACTGCCAAGAACACTGCCAGGAAGAGAAAATCGCCCAGCCCGATGGCGGCCAGCACCGGCGCGGCCATTCCCGGCGGCGGCGCGACGGGAGTGCTCGCGCTGAACGTCTGCGCCAACTCCGGCGCCTTCTCGCTCACGGCTGCAACCGGCCCCCAGAGGACCGTGATGACGTCTACCACGGAGGCGACCACCGCCACCGGCAGCAGCAGCTTCCCCTCGCGGATCACCCGCGATACCAGCCGACCGAGGAAGACGGCCCACAAAGTGAGCGTAAGGTTGCCGAGCAGCTCCTGCTGCGGGACGATGCTGAGCCTCCCGCTCCAGGCCGCCGCCGCGGGGAAGCCGAGCAGGCGGCCGACGATGCCGAGCACGGTGGGCCGCACGAGGCAGAAGGCGGCGATCATCAGCACCATCCACAGCGCCTCCGCCCGCGCCCTCAGGGGGAGGCGACAGACGCTCAGCACCATCAGCAGGACCGGCAGCAGCGCGGCCGCGCTGACAACCGTGATCCCCACCAGTTGCCCCCGCTCTGTGGGCAGCGCGGGCACCAGCCAGTTGCCCGCGACCGCGATCCCCAGATAGACGGCGGCGTAGACGGCGGCCGCCCGAAGCGGATTCCGGCTCGACCACGACCGACCGGTGCGGCCTGACGCTGTTACCGCTTGTGCTTCTTCGCTCACGCACGGACTCCCATATGCCCCGAAGATGAGTCAAGCTGAGAATGCGCCACAACAAGGGCTTCCCAGGAGGCACTCTACCAGTCTTGCTCCGCCATCTCCTGCCTCCTGCGACGCTCCAGCAGGAACCGCACCAGCCCGACGATGAAGAGCAGCAGCATGAGGAGGAAGGGAAGCGCCGGTGAGCTCAGCAGCAGGGGCCATCGGAACCGCCGGGAAACGGATCGGTGCCACGCCTTCTCCAGCGCCCCCAATTGCCAGCCGGTCTCCTGCTCGAGCGTGACTTCGAAATCCCTCGTCTCGCGCAGACTGCCCAGCAGGGAGGCGATGATCGTCTCACCCCGCGCGGAGACCAGGAAGTTGACGATGGAGGCCGCCTCGACGTAGGCGAGGCGGCCGCGCCCGCCGCCAGATCGGAACGCGGCGTCGAGTTCGGAGAGAGGGATGATATCGCCGCGGCCGACGGCGCGCAATGTCACGGGGTCCACCTGCGCCGCCCGCTCGCCCGCCACGTACTCCGCAATCCCCTCGTTCAACCAGGTCGGGAGGGCGGCATAGGCGGGGCCGACCGCCCGCCCGACGAGCACGTGGCCGACCTCGTGGGGGACGACCCTCTCGATGGAGGCGAGCGCGCCGGTGCTGTCCACGTGTATCACGCCGGCGGGGAAGACAGCCAGCCCGACGACCGCGGCCCGCGGCGGCATGCCGGTGGCGGCGAGAAACTCCCGCCGGTCCAGATAGATGATCGCCGGCACCGGGCTCAGGTCGTCCGTGCCGACGAGGGGAGCGATGCGAGGCGCCGCTTCGTCGATCAGGTCGGCCACCCGGCGCGCGGTGTCGGCGCCGCCCGGCGCGCCGGCCACCAGCGCGTACCGGGTGGTGGCAAGCACCGGCAGCCTCACCGGCTCTCCGCCGTTTGCCCTTCCTGCCGGCAGAATCAACACCGCCGCCAGCAGCACTCTCGCTCTCCAGACCATCTGCCTCCACGCCTGCGCTATACCGGCCTCGCCAGCAGCCGGACGGGATAGTTCGAGCCGGCTTGCGGCATGGTCTCGATGCGCACCCGCCGCACCTGCCCCGGTTCCAGTGAATAGCGCGCCACCTCCGCCTCTCCATGCGTCTTCAGCGCCGCCACCTCGGTCAGTCTCCCATCGATGAGCAGCGCGCCGCGGGCCGGGCCGCCGGGGGCCGCCAGCATGATCGCCACCCGCGCCGGCTCCGCCGTGGGATTGATCAATTCGAGCTCGATTTCGTAGATCACCCCGTAGCTCCCCGCCAGGCGGTCGCCCTCGGCCACGCCGACGGCGGCCTCCGCCCCGATGGTGATGAACGTCCAGGCGCGGCCGACCACGAAGCGCTCGCGAACATACCGCTGCGGCTGGGGGTAATGCCACTGTCCCGCCAGCGGCGCCTGCAGATAGTCGCCGATCGGCCGCGGGAGTATCCGGGAGAGGCGCGGCGCCAGATACACGCGCACCCGCAGATCGCTTTCCGCCAGCGGCCTCAACTCCAGCACCCCGCTGGAGGTGGCTGCGGGCGTGGTGCGCTGGGAGAGCACCGGGACCGCGGTCCCGGGCGGGATGGTCACCACCCATCCGACGTTCGCCTTCCGGTTCAGCAGAAACTGAGCCGTTGCGCGATGGCCCACGAAAGCCTCATCCCGTGACGGCCCGGCGGTTCCCTCCAGGACGTGCAGGCGCGCGGCGCGCTTGCCCAGGTTCCAGATCTCCACAACGAGATCCGCCGGCCCGTTCGTCGCGTTGACGTGAAGGTAGAGCAGACGCGCGGCCTGCGAGCCCGCCAGGCTGCCCTCAAACCACAGCCCCTGGTTCCTCAGGCGCTCCGGCTTGTTGCTCACCATGAGCAAGTCCACCGGAGCTAGGGCGATGGGCGTGTTCCGCACGGCGACGGCGGGGCGGAACCGACAGGAGAGATAGCCTTCTCCCGCGGCCGACACGCAGACGGGAACGGTGTAGGAGCGATTCGGCTCCAGCGAGACGCTGCCCTCCGCGTGCAGGTCCGCCCAGGCCTGCGGCTCGAGCATGAGGCTGCTGGCCACCGCCGCGCGGGCCGCCTTCGCCACCACTTCCCGGGGCGCCAGCGCGCCCGTGACCTCCGCGGTGAGGGAGTCGGCGAGCCGTGCCGCATACTTCGCCACCCGCACCGGAACCAGCAGGACATTGACCCCGTCCGCCACGCGGATCTCCGCCTCCCCCACGGCGAGGCCGGTCACGGAGATGGCGCCGGCCGACGCCTCCCACACGGCGCCGGCGACGGGAGAGTCGACGGCGGCGTTCAGCGCGCCCTTGACATTGCCCCTCACCTGGGCCGTTCTTCTCTCCCCAAGCGGCACCACCAGCGATGACATGGACAGGTACGGCTGGGCGAACGCGCCCCGGAGATTCTCCGCCCACTGCCGGGCAAGCCGGTCGGGGGTGGAGCCGTGGATGCTCGCCATCCTCTGGTTCACCTCGACGATGGGCTGCCCCGGCGTCACGATGAGGTAGCTTCGACGCGCTCGGCGCACGGTGATGTCACGAGGCCGAGTTCCCTCCTCCGCCAGGGAATTGAGCCGCCGCGCCACCTCCTGCGCGTCGGCAACCGATTTCCAGCCATATCCCCCGAGCGTCATCATCCCGTCGTCTCCGCAGTAGACGCGGCCGTAGGGCCCATTGCCGCCCTTGGGGCGCTCCACCGCGTCCACCTTGAAGATGAGGGTGCTGGCCGCCTCTACGGGCGCGCCCAGGGCGGTTGCGGCGAGCAGCGCGAGGGCGGCGAACCAAGGTGACTTCCCGATCATGCCCGTTCATTCCCCATGCCGAATTTCCCCTGTGCCGGCTGACAAAACGGCGGCGCTTTCCGCGCCGCCTGATCGTTCCCGTGGCAGCGACGATTGTGGTCCGCTCAGACCCCGTTCGGTTCCCGGAGGAGCGGATAGCCGAGCGCCGCCCGCTGCGCGAGATAGGCGCGGGCGACCTTGCGGGCTAGGTCGCGCACGCGCCCGATGTAGCCCGCCCTCTCGCGCACGCTCAGCGCTCCTCTTGCAT
>Ga0180438_10011427_pt1 | contig 10729 bp, 11 predicted proteins | sample SS_ome_12_FD_132455 | JGI IMG/M metagenome (GOLD analysis project Ga0180438, IMG submission 132455) | Hypersaline lake sediment archaeal communities from the Salton Sea, California, USA - SS_3_D_2 metaG | ecosystem: Environmental > Aquatic > Non-marine Saline and Alkaline > Hypersaline >... | reverse complement strand
GTAGCCACTATGATAACCGAAAAAGCCGCAACAATCGAGTGCGTGCGGGCCTTTCGCCTTGCCTATTACAGGGAGTCCCCGTCGCAAGCCCGCTCGCTGGCACGGACGATACCTGGTCAAGTAACGCGGTATACGCCCACCTGACGACTGACTCGTCATCAACCACCATAGGTTCTGGAGGAAATACCCGGTTCCCGTCAGTCGCCTTCAATATCCCAAGAGTCACGGATGAGCGACCCTCGGAATTCCCTGACTGTACAAAGAGAGGGAGGTTTTCAGACCTCCCCCTCTTATCGATCTGACTGTTCTATTACCGGGCAGTGCCCTTTGATACCAGCAGCAGGTATCCCGCGGCAAAGCTCTGTGCTTCAGGCTGATGGTTGCTTACGACTATGGTAACAACATCCTTAGCCAGTGCCAGCGTATCTAGTTGTGTCAGGTCATACTGGTAGTCACCCAGCGTGAACATGGAATCGTTCTGAATCTGGTAGCCACTGAATTTGCCCAGGGTGTATTGGGGATTGATGAAGGTGAGCTGCCAATCGTTGACCACCAGACCGGTAGTATGTTGCCACCCCTCGAGAACCCAGTTGCCACTGCCTGTTTCCAATCCGTCACTGAAGAGTGTACCGCTACTATCGGTGATAGCGATTTCATCAACGAAGAAGCCGGTAAGTTCAGTTGCCCAGTCTGTTACGTAGAGAAAGCGGACCAGGACAGATTCACCCTCATATGCGCCCAGGTCAAATGTCTCCTGTACCCAGCCTTCGCTGCTACCTGTGAAACCGGGCAGGTTAGCTAATACATCCGGGTGCGCGCTGGGATCGTGGTCCGAAGTCGTGTCGCTATTCTCAAGACTGGTCCAGGTCGAGCCTCCGTCCGTTGATATCTGCACGAAACCGAAATCCCAGAGGTCTTCTATTTCATACCATGTCCAGAAACTGAGTTCCGCATCCGCTCCCAGCGTAACCGGTGAAGCCATGGTGCATTTATTAAACAGCAGGGCAGCACGTCCGCCGTATAACTCGTAGGCACCGCTATAAGGCGTTATGCCAGAGGTGCCGTCTCCCCTGAAGTTCGAAATGAGCTCCGGTTGCAGGCCTTTGTAGGTCAGGTACATGGGGGCATAGGGGCCGATACTGCCTATCGGATACTGTACGGTCCCCGATTTATAGCCACCCCAGTACCGGTCGAGCGGGAAGTTGCCCTGGTTGTCCGAGCCGTAGTAGTTCTTGATGCTCCACTCTATTGAATAACCCCAGGTGTCGTTTGAGGGTATATCCAGTGCATCGTAACCCAGTCTGGCTCCCGAATCTCCGGTTAACCCCACATCATCCAGATAGTTCGCCAGCGTCCAGTCGCGATATATATCATCGAAAGAAGCGGCATAAGAAAAAGCTGCAAGCTGGTTCTCAATGCCTTCGATGCCGTTAGCCGGTTCATCCACCAGTGCTTTGATGAAAGCCGGTCCTCCGAAGTTTTCATTAAGGTACAGCTGGAACAAATAGCTCTCACCGTAGTCTTCCAGCCCGCCTCCCCAGTTGGTTAGCGAGGTGCGGTGGTAAACCATGTAGTAGGCCAGGTGGTCCTCTGCATGCCCGTAACCGGCGAAAAAGCCGGAAAGGTCGGCCATTCCCTCGTCCACCCAGGATGCCTCGTCGGGGTCGTGATCGTAATGGATGGCATGCTCGTATTCATGGGCGATGGTACCTTCATACATGTACGGCCGTTCGACATCCGGTCCCACCCGGTTGGCCCAGTCATGTGAATCGATATGAATGATATTGCGGTCGGCATAGGCATCATTCATTTCCGGCCAGAAGTAACCGCCGACATAGAAAGGATAATCGGGGTCATAGTACGATTCATCGATTATGTTATAGATTAGAATCATGACGCGCTGCGAATTATCTGTTTCATACCAGTCATAGCCCCAGCTAGCGAATAAGCCCCCGGTACCATCCCTGTCGTTGGTAAAACCAAAATAATTGGTATTGCTGGGATATATAGTGTTATTAAACTCGTCCAGCATGTAGGCTATTTGCGCGTCGGTTACGACCGGTGTAGGCCTGGGATCACCTTCAGGATAACTGAGGTCATTGGCCAGCCAGATTTCGGCGTTACCGCCGATGGCCTTCAACGTAAACTCTCGCCAGCCATCGGCGTAGAGGAATTCTACATCACCAACGCCGGCCGGAGAACCGGACAAAGACGCTTTGGCTGCATCTAACGAAGCCGCCGCCATTTCTGTGTCTCCCATTATTTTGGCGCATGCAGCCTCCTGGTTCAGTCCCTTGTAGTAAGGGTCCATATCGACCGCTATGAGCCCTGCCGGTATCTTCGGTTGCGCTGCCAGCACAGTGCCTGCCATAGGCAACATGCCAATCAGCAATACAGACATAACGGACATTGCGATCGCAATTCGCAGGTACCTTTTCTTAAACATATCGCCTCCTTGTCTCTCGAATAATCAAGTGTTTTAAATAGCTACACAATCAACCTTATCAGCTATTACCCTCCTTTCTGCAAGATTAACCGATTTGAAGGCATGCTTCTCTCCATCGGTTTGTCGGTGTTCTTGCGCCAACCAGGGATCTGCTACCCCATATAGTGCGTTTGTTCACCTTTTGATAAGACTTTCGCCCCGTCCCTTCAGCAACCACAAGATGCCAGGAATTCGATGAGCCCGCCAATAGGGCCCCGGCGGAGCCTATGATAACGGGGGCATGGGGTCTTGTCAAATACCCGGCAGACCATGCCTGAAGCTGGCGGCAGATCGTATAGGTGAAGAAACAACGGGTGCAACTCGGCTTGATATTGTTGCTCGCGCTGGCGCAGGTGGTTCTGTGTGGCTTGTTCTGGGATATCAATACACCTCCTGGAGAAGTTCGGCGAACTACGGACCACACGAGCAATCAGTCCAGTCACTCATCGTTTACTATGCCCCCGGGACGTTATTCTCCGCCGGACTCAAGAAAGGCGAGCGCCATGTCATTGAACAGTTGCGGATTCTCTTCCATCAGCATGTGGCCTGTTCCGGCTATAACGTGGATTTCGGCGGAAGGGACTCCATTCGCCCACTGCTCTACGCTGTTCCACGTAACCCAGGTGTCGTGTTCGCCCCAGAGAATCAATGCAGGAGCGGTAATGTTGTCAAGGTCGAAAGTGACCGTGTTCCTGTCCATGTCCCTGGTCATAGCCAGCAGGGATTGTGCCCACTGACCGGTAACCAGCCGGTTGTAGTAGCCATCTACAACCTCCGCTGTCACCACATCCTGATAGTAAGCACTCTCCAGGATATCGCCGATTCGCTCCTTTGTGGCATAACGGGTCAGGAATACCTCAGCTGTTCGCGTGAACGGAGGGAACTTCAGCAGGGCAGAGGCAGAAGAGTGGCCGCCGTCCACGTTAGCAGCACCACTAACGCTTACCAGCCCGAGCACAGTCTCCGGGTATAAATGGGCGAAGTGGAGCATAACGCTGGTACCCATACTGTGCCCCACCACATAGGCCTGGTCGATCCCCAGCTCGGCAAGCACCGCCGCCAGGAGATCGGCCTGCGCCGGATGTGAATAGTCCGACTTGAAATCCTTATGGGAAAGACCGAACCCCTTCATGTCCAGGGCAACGGTCCTGTAGCCCTTGCCGACAAAGAAGGGAATGTTATGACGCCAGGAAAAGGTCGAACCCCCGAATCCATGGAGGAACACTATTGTCTCCCGTGACGATTCGGGGTTCTGTTCTTCGACATATATGTTCAGGCCGTCAATATCGAGAAACCGGCCGTGCTCACCGACCAGTTCTTCCGGGGATACTTCGCCCTGGCTCTGACCGAGTGGAATCAGGTAGGGGACAACGCAAACCAGAAAAGCCAGGCCCAGTATTGTGTAAACCAGTATCGCCAGCCCGCGGTGTCTGCGCCAGAAGTCTCTCATAACCACATTATACTACGCACAACGGCCGATACCAGCGGGTAATCACAGTTGTACATTAAGCCATAATCTGCAGCATTTCAACCTGAAGAAGCGCTTCTGTCTACAACCGTGTGGCGGATTACCCGGCGGAAAAGCACATTGCCTCTGTCGAACGGCGTAGTGTATGATTTTGCCGGTAGTCTCTTTCAAGGCACCGGACATCGACGGGTCTGCACTATCTTAAGGGGAAGAGAATCATTAATGCTCAACAGAAACAGGCCGTTCCGGGTAAACAAAGAGTTGTTCTCCATTCTGACAACCGTCCTGGTAATCGCCTCGTTCCTGGGCGTCCTCGGAAATCTGGAAAGTTCCCCAGCCGAAACCGACGAGCTGTATTTTTGTATCCTCCATACCAACGACATGCATTCGGAACTCATACCTCATTCGCCAGCAGTAGACTACCATCCTGAGATAGAAGACCCTACCGTAGGAGGAATTGCCCGCCTGGCCACAGCCGTGGAGCAAATCCGGGAAGCCAAGATGAGGAAAGATGAACCAGTCCTTCTTCTTGACGCCGGTGATTTCCTGGGAGGCTCCGCTTTTGCCTGGCTGGCCCTGCGCGGCTACGCTGCGGAGCTTACCATAATGCAGGCAACGGGATATGACGCCGTAGCCATCGGCAACCATGAGTATGACTACGGGCCGGATGTCCTGGCCCAGTATCTTCTGGAGGCAGGATACCCGGAAGCCCACCAGGAAACGCTGGTGCTGGCTTCCAACACGGCGCCGCCACCAGACCATCCGCTGGCTGACCGCGGTCTCTTCAGGGAAGCCGGCATGTTCGAGCTGGAAAACGGCCTTAAGATAGGGGTTTTTGCCCTCATAGGTGAAGACGCAGTCCAGGTAATCGGCGAACCGGGGGACGTGGAGTTCCTGGACCAGCACGAAGTGGCCTGCCGGATGGTAGATGAGCTGAAAGGACAGGGCGCCGATGTTATCGTGGCCATAACTCACTCCGGCGTGGAGGAGGACCGGGAGCTGGCCCGTCAGGTATCTGGAATCGACGTGATCGTAGGCGGTCACTGTCACACGGCGCTGCACGAGCCAGTCCTTGCAGGCGACACCATCATCGTCCAGGCCGGTTCCCTGGGAATGTACCTCGGGCAACTGGAGTTGGCATACGATTCTAACTCCGGCAGAGTACGTGTGCGGAACAAAAAAAACGGCCACCCGTTTCTTATTCCCATTGACAGCAGCTTCGCCTGTCACCCGGAAATAGATGCCCTGGTGCGGGAATACACCCTCACCTTGAACGCCCACATCAGTGAAATGACTGGTGGCAAATTCGACACCATCATGAGTACGGTAGCCAGTTCTGACTTCGTTGTTTCCGACCGGCCGCCCATGAGTGAGACTCCTCTCGGCAACTTCGTGGCCGATGCCATGCGCATGGTGGCCCAGGAGGTAATGGGCAAGCGAGTCGACGTAGCCGGTGAGGCCAGCGGCAGCATCCGGAAGAGCATTTTCCCTGGGACCATGCCGCACTCTGTAGGAAACATCTCCTTCTACGAGATTGTGGAAGCCGCAGGCGTAGGACACGGGCTCGACGGCTACCCGGGTTGCCCGATTGTGTCTATCTACCTCACCGGCGAAGAAGTGCGCCGCCTGCTGGAAGTAGCCGTACTATTACAGGAATCTATGGGAGATTCTTCCTTCCTACAGTTCTCCGGACTGCGCTACAGCTACAACCCGGCCAACGCGGTACTCCTGACGGTACCATTCATAAACCTGCCTATTCCTACTACCCGGGCAGTTACCGGCGCCGAGCTATACACGGGGCATGGGATCCAACCCCCAAACAGTGAGGGGTACATACCCCTGAAGCGGGGTGACGAGCAGTTGTACCACCTAGTTACCGACGCATATGTCCTCCTCTTCCTTCCCGTAGTGACAGCCATGCTACCCCAGCTTGAGATGGTCCCCAAGAACGCCGATGGAGAGCCGGTGTCGCTGGAAAGAATAGACGAACTGATAGTGCGCCATGCCGATGGAAGAGAGCTCAAAATATGGGAGGCAGTCGCCACCTATGCCGCAACCCAGTTGCCCGGAGGAGATGGGATACCCCGTATACCCGATTACTATCGGGATACTGCCGGGCGAATAAACAAGACCTGGACTTTTCCCTTGGTTGGGTGGCTTGTTTTGATGCTGGCAGCCGCTGCGGCGGCCATAGTGGTCCTGCTCATCCGCAGGAGAAAGCACAGGGAACTGCAGGGACACCGTCACGATTAAGCCGGCTACAAATCAGGTAGTACATCCTGAGAATCGGAACTGGTGTGTTAAGATGGCAAACGCCGGGCCACCGCTGTGACACAGCCCGCGCGGCAGCTCGCTGGAGAAATAATCATGTCTCTTACACGATTCATCAAGGATATACTGAGAAGCCCCGAAGCAATCCCAACCCCCGGCGCCATATTCTACAATGCCACGGTGGCAAAGGTGCTACGCAAGCCGGAAGCAAAGATGGCCAGTGACGTAGTGGAGAGGATAAGGGAAGGGACCGTTCTTGATGTGGGTTCGGGCACAGGCTATCTGGCCATAGAGGTCGCCAGGCGTGCACCCACCCTGCGGGTCTATGGCATCGATCTCGGTAGGCAAATGATTAAGATTGCTCAACGCCATGCGAAAGGGGTCCCCAATGTTGCATTTGTGTTTGGCAACGCAGCCAGACTCCCCTTCAGGGATAGTTCGATAGACCTTGTGATCAGCACCGGCGCTTCACACCATTGGAAGAGACCACGCCTGGTTTTTGATGAATGCCATCGGGTGCTGAAGCATGGGGGAGAGGCCTGGATATACGACGGGTGCCCTGAGATTTTCAACAACCGCGCCGAGACAAGAAGACTGAATGAAGAGTACGGCTTGCTGGTCAGTCGGCTGGGACACAGGGTTTCAACACTCCACGGTTTCACCAGGGATGAATACCGGACCGAAGTCCGAGATATGCTGGAGCAAACGGGATTCAAAGGTAGCCATCGCATGGCGCTAACGGACATCTGGATGAAGATCACTCTCAAGAAGGGCGCGCGATAATTCCAGGAACACCATGCCGGTCAGACCTGCTGCAGATCGCGCGGGGGTGTTCCTGAATACCTTCTTTGCGGGAGGCTATCAAGGTGAACAGGCAGAGACTATGCTCTATTGCGATTGCATCGCGATAAGGGTACAATCGGGTGGCTACGGGAACCCAACATTAATCCCATGTTCAATCATTCTATCAAAGGGAAATAGTCTTCGGGAGGGCACATGCAACAGCAATATGAGTACAAATTCGTCACCGTTGGGCAAGGCAAACAGGACAAAGACTACCACGATGTAATACTTGAGAACGCATCCGACGGGTGGCGCCTTGTTCAGATATTCGCCCCTGGTGCCGGAGGCCTCTGGGCAAAAGCTAGTTTCTGCGAAGCAATATTTGAACGGCCAGTCACAAGCTAGAAGAAGATCAGTCTCAGAGGTACAATAGCAGCCAGGCCGGCTACAAGTTAGATACTTGGGCCCGGAGCAACTCTTGCAAGGAATTCTAGAGCATGCTTAAGTTGTAGAAGGCAAAAACCTGATGTGAGTATGAAACAGATCCTCTTCCCGCCAACACTGCTACTTCTCAGTACAACAATCTAGACCGTCACGATTGTCGATTCCAGAAACACATTACACGCTTACTGATGTAAAAGGAGGTATCAATCACAATGGCAGCACAAACAACGGCGACCAAGCCCCCCTATCCCATAACTCTGACAATCGACTATCCGGACAGACCTCTTAACCGATTGACGACAGGCTTCAGAATCTTCACGATGATTCCGATCGCAATTATTCTGGCCCTGGTAAGCGGCGGTGACTTTGGCTTGACTGGGCCCGGTGGCTGGAGCTGGATATACGCTACGGGGGGCATCTTGTTTCTGCCACCGCTACTCATGATCCTTTTCCGCCAGAAGTACCCCAGGTGGTGGTTTGATTGGAATGTAGCACTGACCAAGTTCAGCGCCCGCGTTGCCACTTACGTTGGTCTGCTTACGGATGTATACCCCTCAACTGACGAGGAGCAGACGGTCCACATTGAGATCCCATACCCGGATGTCCCGAAAGACCTTAACCGCTGGTTACCACTGGTGAAGTGGTTCCTGGCCATTCCCCACTACATCGTCCTGTTCTTCCTGGGGATTGCGGCTTTCGTCTGCGTGGTGGCGGCCTGGTTTGCCATCTTGTTTACTGGTCGCTATCCCCGAGGTCTATTTGACCTGGTAGTTGGTGTATACCGCTGGTGGCTCAGAGTAGGTATATACGCTTTCGTGCTGGCAACGGATCGGTATCCGCTCTTCAGTCTGGATTAGATTCACCCGGCTGTATTGGGGAACACGTATCCTTATGCACGGTAGGAACCGGCCGTTACGCAAATAATGTGTCACTCCCGTGGAACGTAGTGTGCAGCAGTGAGTTCACGTATCGTTGAAGGCCAATCAATAGAGGTGTACACTTGGCAGTCAATCATTGAGTGGAGGTGTTTGTAATGAAGGCTTTGATAGTATATGACTCGGTTTATGGAAATACGGAGAAAATAGCCAGGGCTATTGCTGAGGCTATTAGCCCACCCGATGAGGTCAAGATGCTGCGTGCCGGCGACGCGAATCCCTCGCATTTGGAATCAATTGACCTTCTGATTGTAGGTTCTCCGACTCATGCGGGCAGGCCAACGCCGGCAGTTCACGACTTCCTTAACAAGGTGACCCAGCAAACGCCTGGAGGCATCAAGGTAACTGCCTTCGACACCAGGGCCACGGCAAAATTTGCCAGGATATTTGGATATGCTGCGGGGCGCATCGCCGGCAACCTGAAGAACAAGGGCGGTACTGTCATAGCATCTCCGGAAGGTTTCTTCGTTACCGGCAGAGAAGGGCCACTGAAAGAAGGTGAACTGGAGCGGGCCGCGGCTTGGGCCAGGGCAATCCGAGAGACCACGAAGTAATCTCGGAGGCTCGTTACCTGCCTCAACTGAACTTTAGATTACAGGTGGGGCGTCCATTACAATAGCTAGTCCAAGAAGAAAGCAAGTACAGCAAGAGAGAACTCCTGACAGGGATTCACAATTGCATCGTTTTCAAGGCTAAATTCTCTTCTTGCCCACAGCCGCTAGTGGTGCCACTGCTATCCACAGCGTGATTGTTATCAGCATTGACGTTACATAATTGATATCCACCATACCCAGTTTCGGAGCAATCGCGTCCCACAAGAGCATGACAAAGAACGAACTCAGGAAGAAGCCAGGTATTGCCGCCAGTATTCGGAAGTAACCCATCTAGAGTCTCCTTTCTATGTTGAACTCTCTCGCGTCGACTAGTTGCATCTACTGGATGCACCCTGCACCCACTCACATCGAACGGCCTATACGTTCTGAAGGCCGTTTCTCTCAGCCTAGTACTCCACCGAGACCTTCACCTTCTCCCCCTTACTGCTTACCACGTCTATTTCGAGGTCTTCAAGGGCTTCGATAAGCTCTTCAAGGTCTTCCGGCTTTATGTTGCGCACATCAAAATCGATGCCCTTCTCACGCAAAGCCCCGTTCACCTTGTCTCGAGCTTCAGGCGGTATCAGCGAGGTCAGCTTGACACCGGCCCGTACCAGAGACATGGGTACACGCACATTGACACGGTCAGCCTTTTCCAGATGCTCGTTCGCCGGGTCCGGCAACACTGTCACGCGCAGATACTTGGGCTTTTCCTTCACGATCGTACTTGCCTTACCGCTGCTTTCCTCTCCGTGCTCTCCGGTTTCGAGCGCGTCGAGCAGGCGATAAGCTTCGTCAGTGCTTATCTTCTTTTGGGCAAGCATCTCCAGGATCCTCTTTCTGCTCTCACTCATTTTGATGTCCTCCTCTTTTGTTCATACTACGGTAATATACATACATCGAGGGCCACTCTGAAAATCGACCTTCAGGCCCCGCATCGACCACAATGTCTGAAAAGCAGCTCTTATGATGAGCAGTAGAGTCTTCCCCCGACCGCTCGGCCATAGAACCAGGATTGCGATCAGTATCAGCGGTAATACGATAATGAACAGCGCCAGTGCCAGCAACAGCAAGAGAAACAGCGGCAGCCAAAGACCAAACCCCTTTTCTTCCTTCTGAATCCTGAGGTGCATCAGCATTGGCGGACGATTCATTCGGCTAGCCTCCTTATTGCTTCCTCAGCCGAGATCCGGCCGCGTTCCAGTTCACTGATAATCTCTTCCTCCAGCGACATCTTAACGATCTCCACGAATTCAAGTTGCCGGGCGATGCGGTTGATCCGGTTCTTTACAGTCGGATAGCTGATGCCGAAGATTTCTTCCATTTCTTTGATGGAGCCATGGCAACGGACAAATGCCATCACGAACACCTGATCCTCGGCAGAGAGGTTAGCAAGAGGCGGGAGCGTGAAGCTACCCTCAATAGCAATATCGCTGTTCACCAGGCGAACACGTTCTACCGTAGTCGATTCACCGTGTGTAATCTTTGTAAGTTCGTGCCATTCTCTAGCCATACTGCCCCCCATATAATTGATATATTTAATGTCATAGTTAATAATATTAATACATTATGAATAAAGCAGTAAATTTTGTCAAGATCTTTTTGGCCAAAAATCTTTGAATTTCCAAAAAAAAATTGAACCCGGAGACCCCCTACCGTACCCATGCCGTTGAGCCTACCTAAGGAAGGAGAAGCGTAGCGATGCGGGGTGAACCGGCAGGATTAGAACCCAGACGAATAGTGATAGTCC
>Ga0180438_10011425_pt1 | contig 10730 bp, 8 predicted proteins | sample SS_ome_12_FD_132455 | JGI IMG/M metagenome (GOLD analysis project Ga0180438, IMG submission 132455) | Hypersaline lake sediment archaeal communities from the Salton Sea, California, USA - SS_3_D_2 metaG | ecosystem: Environmental > Aquatic > Non-marine Saline and Alkaline > Hypersaline >... | reverse complement strand
GCGATGGCGACGACACCCCGTTGCTCGGCCAGGACAGAGGCTTTCGCGCCCTGATCAAGGGCTTTCTCGATAGGCATCCCGATTGTGCGTTCCAGGCGTGCAACGGCGGCGGAATGTACTTGGGCTACGAGTACACAAGCTACTCTTCGTGCATCCAATTCACGGATGGCGGCGCGGGACTTCTCAGCAACTTCTATGCCGCGCTGCTTCTTCCGCCAGACAAGACATGTCACATGCCGGATTCGTGGGACCCGGACAAATACGACAAAGCCACATGGCGAGGGTTGCTGACACTTTGCTTTGACATGACCGGCGACACGTGGGACCCGGACAAGCTCGAAGGGGTTCGGCAACTCATCGACATTTACCATTACTTGCACAGCCAAGGCGTCGTAGGCAGGTGGGTAAAGGTATACAGGCCGTACGTGGTGGGCGATGACCCCACGATGTATTTCCAGCGCCTCAGCCGGGATCGGAAGCGCGGCATCATCATCACCAAGCACCTAGTCGAATCACCGGTGACGATTAGACCGAAAGGACTGCTGCCTGATGAAGTCTATCTCGTGTCCTTTCAGGAATGTGAAGAAACGGCAGAACGTACAGGCGCCGATCTCATGGCCAACGGCGTCGCGCTGTCCGAGGTCCCTCCTGGCGAACTGGTTTACCTCAACCTCCCAAAGCACCCCGGCAGCCCATTGGACTGGTTGCCGCCTTCCGCACCGTCGACGGTTGCCAAACGCCTCGGTGAGCATCTGGGCTATCCCGGGGTGGAAATTGCATGGGAGCCGGGCCATGACGACAACTGGGTTTCCTACTATGAGGTCTTCCGGAATGGGTTTCCGATAGACAAAGTCGCCAAAGGGTGTTTCTACTTCGACCATTCGGTCGGCGCCGAACTTGCCGCCGTCTACGAGGTGCGCACCGTGGACGGCGCCGGCAACGTCTCGTCTAAGGCGGCGGCGCAAGGCCGGCGAGCGCTGCCATGCGCGATATACGATGATGCACAAGATGATGGCCTTTCTTTTCTCGGTTCCTGGCGCCTGAAGACCGACCTGTCCCCCGCCCATGCGGGGACAATCATGTCCTCGAACGAGAAGGGGGCGACCGCAAAACTCGAGGTCGAAGGCAGCGCCGTCCTCGTGTTTTCGAAACTGGGGCCTGAATGCGGCAAAGCTGCTATCAGCATCGATGACTCCCCTCCGGATATCGTGGACACGTATTCAGCCGACGATATCTGGGGAATATGCATCTTCAGAGGGAAATTGCCCTCGCCCACCCGGCACGTGCTCACGGTCGAGGTCCTGGGGCACTGTATTGCCCGGGCGAGCGATGCCTATGTATACGTCGACGGCGTGCGCGTCGAGCCGCGCCAAGCGTTAAGACGGGGGACGAGCGATGATGATTCGGAAAGTGGCTCTCCAAAACTTGCAGGAGATGTGGCGCCTGCCGTCTTACGTAGGTCCCGTGCGCTTCAACATCATCACCGTTCAGGTGGACAACTGCTAAGGAAGAAAAGATGCGGAACATCCCAGGCGATACGATGACGGCACGCGACCGCATTCTTGCAACCATGAACGGTGATGACGTGGACCGCGTACCCATCTTTGAACTTGTCCAGCATAATGAACTCCTCGAGTCCGTGACCGGCGAGCGTGTCACACCCAAAAACGGGCTTGACCTGCTTTGTGCCGTGCTGAGCCAATATGTTGACATGACCCGCGGTGTCGGGCCGCCAATAGAAGATGTCGTCTGGCAGGATGACGAAGGCTTCGTTTACCGATCAGAATGGTGGACGACTTGGATTCTCGAGCGGCCGTTCAGCAACGAGAAGGAAGCGTGTGACTACATCCGAAAATGCATTGATCGACTTGCCGAAATGTCCAAAGACAGCGTGTACACGTTCTTTGGGGAACTCAACGTTGGGACACAGAACGTAGAGGATCCCATTGAGGCGTATCGGAACCTGCAAGCTAAGCTCGACAACGTTCTACTGCTTCCTACCGAGAGCCCCGTCGGGTTGGATGTGGCGTATCATCGCTTGGGAATGGAGCTGTTTACCTATGCCTATGCTCAGGAGCCGGAGTTGGTATCAGAGTGGCTCGAGGCGCTCAACAAGCACGAGGTCGAACGTGTTGATCGCTCCGCCAATGCCAAGGTTGCGCCGGTGGCCTTGGTGCACGCGGACCTTGCATGCAAGAATGGCCCGATGTTTTCCCCGGAGTTTCTCCGACGCGAGTTCTTCCCTAGGCTCGATCGACTTGTTCGCGCCTGGCACGAGCGCGGCGTCAAGGTTATCTTCCATTCAGACGGCGACTATCTCATGCTATTGGACAACTTTGAACATGCCGGTGTGGACGGGGTAAACCCCATCGAGAAACTGGAGGGTAAGGACCACCTTAAGGAAACTCGTGACGGATGGCCGGACTTCACCCTTATGGGCGGGATCGACAGCAGCAACCTCCTACCGTATGGCACGAAAGAGGAAGTGGAAAATGCGGTAAAATGCGCCTTGGATGCTGCAAAGCCCGGGGGCAGATACATCCTTGGCTCGACCACCGAGATACACCCGGCCTGCAAATCGCAGAACGTTCTGGCTATGTGGGATGCAGCTTTGGCGTATGGTCGCTACTGAGGATTGCACGGGCGGCGTCTTACGGCGGACAATGGCGGCAAAGCATTGATTCTCTGTACGCGATGTAAAAGGGGAAAATAGTTTTTGGAGGCAACTATGAAAGTCTCTTTGAGAAAGATGCGGCAGTTGGTTTTGGCCCTAATTCTCTTGCTGTTGTTAGGCAGTTGGGCTCTTGCCGGATGGCAAATGCATTTGCTTAAGCCGGACTTGGCGCAGCAAAAAGACACCATGGTGCAACAGGTCCGCACGCTTTTCGAGGACTTCGGGGAACAAGAGGACGAGTATGAGATTCAAGCGCGTATTTCGATGAGACGCGAATTCCTGATCTTCGGTCAGCCGTGCGGCACGGTCATCTTGAAGGTTAGATTCGTCGATGCTGAAGGGGAGGGTAAATCAGCCTCAGGCGCGTTCCGTTTTCGAAGAAGCGGCTCGAAATGGCCTTTAGAGAAAGTAGTGGGCAGCCTTTTGAGTGACTTAACCAAAGCCATGGCGACTAAGCACCCCGAAGTGGATCGGGAAAAGCTGCCTTCACGCGCCACGCCTGCCTCTGGGCCGCCACAGCCTTCCCGGGGCGCGTAGGTTTCCTATGCCTTGAGGGCCCCGCTGGTAAGCCCTTCGACAAAGTACCTGCTTGCGCACAAGAAGAGCGCGAGCAACGGAATGGCCGCGACAACGTAGCCGGCGAAAAGGGGGCCGTATTGCGTGACCGCCACGCCGTAACTCTGAAACCGAGACTGGAACGCGAGAAGACCAATCGTAATGGTCTTGAGCTTGTCGTCGCTGATGACCACCAAAGGCCATATGAGGTCGTTCCAAGTGCCATGAAAACTTATGATGGCGATGGTGGCCATCATCGGTTTGCACAGTGGCATGGCAACACTGATGAACGTGCGGAAGTCTCCGGCGCCGTCGATCTCTGCCGAGTCAAACAAGTCTGACGGAATTGCCGAGAAAAAGGTCCGCAAAAGGAAAATGCCGAGAACCTGCCCGCCGGCGATGTAGGGCAGGATAAGCGCCCAGTACGTATTGAGCAATCCCAGGCGCTTCACGATCATAAACATGGGAACAAGTCCTAAGATTCCAGGGACCATCATCAAAGAGATGATCAGGTAGAATAGGAATTGTCTGCCCACAAACTCGAATCGCGCAAAAACATAAGCCGTAAACGCCGCAAGGAAGACTGTTCCAAGGCAACTCACGCCGCTCACAAACACACTGTTCGCAGCGTAGCGTACAAGCAGCTCCAACGCAGCGGGGTAATTGGCGAAATGCAGGGGGAACGTCACGAACCACGGATTGTGCATGAACTGATCCGTATTCTTGAACGAGACCACTATCAACATGACGAAAGGATAGAAAACCAGGCCGGTAATGGTGCCCATCACGACGTGTTTGAGGGCCTCGACGAGGCGCTTCCGCCATCTCCCCCAACTGCGCATGCAAATCCCCTATTCCGTCTCCGGTTTCCTTATTTTCATGCTGAGATACGTCAGCGTGATGATCACCAAAAACAGGGCCAATCCGAGGGCGCACGCATAACCCAAGTGGTCGAATTCAAACGCCTGGTGGTACATGTGAAGCCCGGGTACCATTGTCGAATAGCCCGGCCCGCCGTCGGTCAGAATAAGTTGGGCCCCGTATCCCTTCAGAACGCCAATAATGCTGAGAATCAGCAACAGTTTAATCTGCCCCATTACAAGCGGAACGTCTATCCGGAAGAAGCGCTGCCAGAACCGGGCCCCGTCGATTTTGGCCGCGTCGAATACCTCTTGGCCAATGCTGTTAAGACCGGCCAGGTATATCAGTACGGTGATGCCGCCTACAAACGGGAACGCCATGAACATCAGGCAGTAGAGGGCAAGATGCGGGTCGTTCAACCACCGCTGGGCCGGAACATTGAACACACCCAATACCGCGTTGAGGAGTCCAACATTGGGGTCGTAGATGAATTGCCACAGCAGGAGCGTCACCATGCCGGGCACAACCATTGGGGCAACCAAGAGGACGCGGTACCAGTACTTCGCGCGCAAGCTGCGCAGGTTGAAGATAAGCTCTGCCGCGAGCAGAGGTACAGTTATACTCGTTATGAGGGTGAATGTGGCGAGTTTTATAAGGTTCCCAATGGAAGCGATGAGGACTTTATCGTGGGCCATCTTAGCGAAATTGTCAAGACCGTTCCATATCTTGACGTTTGCCCCGTTCCATTCGTAGAAGCTCCCGAGGAATCCCAGAATTGGCGGGTAAAAGCAGAAGACACCCAGAAGTACGAATGTCGGCAAGAGATATACGTAGAAACGGCACGCGCGAATTCCGCGCACGATGTCGGCTTTTGTGCTCGACGCGGCGTCTACCACTTCGCCATATCCCATCGGCCTTGTTCGTCAGACAACCGCTGGTTGATGCGAATGGCCTCCTCAATGCCGATTTCCCACCATTTCTCCATGCGCGAGACGGTTTCCTCGAAATCAAGCTCGTCCATGAGAAACAATTCAAAGAGCCGGTTACAATTGTCAAGCGCCTCGGGGCTCCCGTCCCCCCATGGGATAATGAGGTCCTCGAGCAGGCTCATGTCATAGGTCATTATGGGCTCGAGCACAGCCGCGACTTTTGTGCCTACAACGGCCGGCGGGATTTTGATAGCGGTCGTTTCTTGTGTTAATTCCTCGCAATTCTCGGGCGTAGTGAGGAACATCAGCCAATCGGCACACAGGTCCGCCAAGCCATTTCGCGCGGCAGACTGGGTGACGTAGTAGCACGTCCCCGGAGACGCGTTTATGAGCGGCTTCCTCCCTGACGCGACAGGCGATGTGTCCTTTGTCATTGGCGGAAATGCAAACAGACCGAACTCGAACTCAACATACGGGTCAGCCTCCATTTGCGAAAGGCTCCATGCGCCCTGCCACACCATGGCCAGTTTCCCGAGCAGGAAAAGGTTGATCGATTCGACAGAACCGCCAAGGCTGGGGCCGCCTTTCCAGTATTGTGACCACTCTTTCATGAGTCGGAGGTACTCTCTGAAACGCGGCTCGTGCAAACCTGTTATGCCCAAAGAGGCCCCGCGTATGGCCTCTTCGCCTTCAATACGGCCGTTGGTTTCGAGGACATCCAGTTGCTCGAAAACCTCTTTGTCGAACAGCAGTTGCCCAAAAAGCGAGCGGGGCCAGTGGGAGCGCATCTCGGGGCACCAGAACGGCTCATAGCCCGCTTGGCGAATCCTCTCTTGGACGTCAATGAACTCGTCCCACGTTTCAGGCAAGCGCTCTATTCCGGCTTCAGCGAAGATATCCTTATTGTAGAAAACGGCGGTCATGAAGACGTCAACGGGTACGAAGTAGTCATGTCCGTCTCGGGCTTTCCAAGGCGGATTCAGGCAGACCGGCAGAAAGAGATCCCGCCATCGCTCATTTCCGCTCACGTACCGGTTTGGGCGATCCAGGTAATCATCGAGGGGAATAACCCACTCCTTTAGCCCAAGCTCGTCGCCCGGCGGCCACCAAAAGATGATTTCGGCGACAGTCCCCCCGGTACACTGTGTCCGTACCCAAGAAACGTAGGCCGTTTGGTCGGGTATGCGCACGAACTCGATTCTGACGCCGGGGTGCTGCCGCTCCCAGTGTTTGGCCAGCACTCGGATGGCCCCGCGGGGAAACGGGTTTTGCTCCGAAACCTCCATATCGTCGCTGGGCATGTAGGTATGCGCGACCATTCGTATGATGCGCCCAACGCCGTCCCGGCTTTGATCCGTCCGCGCTGTTTCGCTGCCGCCGCACATCGGCAGCAGAATCGCCACGATTAGCAGCGACGCGCATAGGGCCGCAGCGCGAGAAACGTCTAACTGCATGGCGTTTCTCTCCGAACACAGGTTTGCTCGTCTACGAGAGGTCGGCGACATCTTGCGTATAGCGCAGTATCGCGCGTCCTCCGAGTGCCGTCTTGCTGTTTCGTATGCGCGACCCGCTCCACGGTTCGCGCCGTATCACGAGGATTTCGCATCGAACTTGGTCAGATCATCAAGCGTTACGTTGAAATGCCGCGCGCATATTTGCGCCGCCGCGGCTCGGTTGCCGCGGAGACGATAGGTTCGGCTAATATGCGTGAACTGCTTGTTCGGCGCCAGTAAGAGACCGGGCGAGCAACACTCGAGTTCGTGAAACGGCTGTATCCCTGCATCTTTGGACAACGCGAAGGAACTTGATGCCCCGCCGTCGTACGGGTCGCCATCGTACGGCAAAGGGAACGAACAGACATAGGCCAACTCGGGATAGGCGGCATGTTCGACAACGGTCATCGTGAACTCGGCCAAGTCGATGGAAGCCATTCGCCCCGTAGCTCGTCTACGAGGAATCTCGAGCTTCGTTTGCACGCCGCCGTTTGCCTTGAGCAGCACACATTTGTCTGTAACGGACCAATACTCGCTTGGCGGCGCCGCCCCGTCCGGGGCCAATAGCGGGAAGTATTCCGTGGAAACGGGCTTGCCCAGGTCCGACTCCGGCCCCGGGCGGATGGGCAGTACGACAACGGAGTGTTCCTTCGAGACAAACTGGCCAAGCGTCCAAATGGCGGGCGCCCCAACTTCCTTCGTCCACGTGGTATCGCTCGTGTTTCTCACCGTCGTCCTGCTCGCAAAACCCACAGATTCGGCGCCCTCAAGGCCCAGAGTGAATGGGCACGAGTCCACGATCTCGATTTGCCGAACGATCTCGACATCGAGGGTATTCCCCTGATAGTTGACCAAGGAGACGGACGCCGAGAAAGTCGCCGCTCCCCCGTTCCCCGAAGGCTTCTTCAATTCGTAGCACGCCGTCTGCAACGCGTCGGGCACCAGGTAGTTCTCAAAGACTTGGTCTTCACCTGGGGCAAAGAAGAATCCGTACTTGCCCGCTTCAGGGCAAAGCCATATCCGCTCATCGCCGCCAAAATTGCCCCATATGCCTCCCCGGCCCCCTTTTGTGAAGCCCTTCTCGATCTCGTCGGGGAGAACGTAGGAGTCAGTTTCCCCGTCGATTCCGTCAAATCCCATGCAGAGGACACGGCCTGCAAGGCTTGGCGCCACGACCACGACCCGGCCCTCGCTCCCCTCGAGCAGGGCATGAGTATTTCCTCTTTTCTCAAGCAGGTTGATCAAGTCCGCGACTTTTGTCATTTGTCTTTCCTCCTGCAATTACTGGTCGAGTAGCTCGCCGAAATGCTCCAGACGATTCTTAATGCTGTTTAGGAATCTGGCGGCCGCGACCCCGTCTACTAGCCGGTGATCGCATGAAAGCGTCATTTTCATGACCGAACGCACGGCGAACGCATCCCCGCCGACAACTACGGGCGCCTTCTTGACAGCACCGACAGCAAGAATGGCAGCCTGTGGCGGGTTGATAATTGCCGTGAATGACTCGACGCCGTGCATTCCAAGATTAGAGATGGTAAATGAACCGGGGACATCGTTCACGCGGCCCAGCAAGGCCGCTTCCATTACTTGCTTCGACCTCACGGCGATGTCCTCGAGTGATAGACGATCGGCCCTCTCGATAGCCGGTACAAGGATTCCCTCCTCAACGGCTACAGCTATCCCGAGGTTCACGTCGGGCGCATTGAGTATTCCCTCATTGGTCCACCGCGAATTGAGACCCGGCATCTCGTGAAGCGCGCGAGCGCACGCCCATGAAACGTAATCACTGATGGATATCTTGTTGCGGTCAGGACGGTTAGCGTTTCGTCTTTCACGATCCTCGAGAACGGCGTCCATTTCCACAGACAGCGTGGCGGAGAAATGGGGAATATCGTGCGCGCTCTCCTGCATCATCGCTGCAATAGCGCGTCGCATTTTCGAGACCGGGGTGAGCGTTGGAGGTTTCGCTTCTTCTGAGACTGTAGTCGGCGCGTTCTGTTCAACATAAGCCAGGACGTCTCGCTCGACGATCCTGCCTCCGGGACCGGTCCCGGCGATTACTCGATAGTCAATTCCACGCAGCTTGGCAAGACGCTTCGCAGCAGGAGAAGCCCTGACAAACACCTCTTCCCTAACCTCGGCGCCGGCAGGAATCGGCGCTGCAAGTGGTTCCGATGGCCGCCCCGCCCGGGCACTTGCGGTATCCCGAGCGCTCTGGACGCGATATTCATCGACAAGCTTCCCGATGTCGACCTCTTCTCCCGGCGCCGCAATAACGGCGAGGGGCATGAGAACGGGCACCACGTCGCCTTCAGACGCTAATTGCTTGATGAGAACGCCCGAGTAGAACGACTCGACCTCGACAACGGCCTTCTCACTTTCGACTTCGAGGATTAACTCGCCCTTTTCGACGGAATCTCCTTCTTGTTTGCGCCAAGCGACAAGCGTACCTTCTTCCATGGTTTGCCCTGCTTTGGGCATGATCACTAGGTTGGCCATCTGGTCTCCTCAATCCGTCTTGCCCCGCCTGGCTTCGCGCCCGGAGTGGGCCTAGCCCCCGAACTCGTATGCGGGGATGCCGCGCACGCCCGGCTCCGCGCGAAAGACGCTTCCCGCAAGAGGTAGTTCTCGGAGAGCGGCCTCGTCCAGCGTAACGCGGGCGGTGGTAATGTAGAGTTGCTCTAGATTCGGGCCGCCAAACGCGCAGGAAGTGACCAGTCTGGCCGGAACGTGAATCGACTGCAAGAGTTCGCCGTTCGATGGATTCCAACGCGTTACGCGGCCGCCGAAGCACAAGGCAATCCACAGCATTCCTTCTTCGTCGATTGTCATTCCATCAGGGTGGCCCATCTCTTTGGTGAAAGTGATTGTGGGCCGTCTGTTGGCTATACTGCCCGTCTTTATGTCGTAGTCAAAAGCGGCCACTTGCCACGTGAGCGTGTCAATGTAATACATCGTCGTGTGGTCCAGGCTCCACGCGATCCCGTTTGAGATACCTGTCTTCTCGAGCATACGGCGAACGCTGAGGTCCGTGTCCATACAATAGAGACTTCCTGCGCCAGGGCGCCCTTCGAGCTCCATCGTGCCGGCCCAGAATCTGCCTGCCGGATCGCATTTCCCGTCGTTGAAGCGATTTGTGTCGCGTCCCGGCTCGGGGTCATGCACGATCTCGAGTGCTTGTGTGTCTGGATCAAAACTGGCGAAACCGTGGTACAGGCCAAGCATGAGGCCGCCGGCTTTTCGCGGCACGACCGTGCCAACATACTGGTCCAGATAGAACGTGCGATCCTCGGAGGTCGCTGGGTTGAATATGTGGAGTTGCTTCTCGAGGATGTCCACCCAGTAGAACAACCGCTTTTTCGAATCCCAGATTGCGCCTTCTCCAAGAGTCGCCTGAGCTTCGATAATCAATTCGACGGAGTCGGACATGGCGTCTTCCCTTCGAATTACCGTTCCTTGCCTTCGAGGGCTCCGAGTTCGAAACGTTGCTTGCTAAGCAACAGACTTGTCATGCCGCCGTCGACGTACAGGTTGGCGCCCGTGATGTAGCTGGCGTCGTCGCTGGCCAGAAAGACACATGCATTGGCCACCTCCTCGCATGTCCCCGGCCGCTCCATGGGAATGTTTGAGTTCAGCCAATTGAGCACGTCGTCGGCACTAGGCGCGGCGGCGATCACGTCGTCGAGAATCTGGGTGGCGATCGTCCCTGGGCTCACGACATTGAAGCGGATGTTCCTTGAGGCAAACTCGACCGCGAGCGACTTGGTCAGTCCGACTATTCCCCATTTGGCTGCGTCATATGGCCCCGCCGTAGGCAGACACGCGTGTACATGTACGGTCGAGATATTCACCACCGAGCCGCTGCCCATCTTCAACATTTCGAGTGTTGCATACCGGGAACACAGGTACGTGCCCCGCAGATCGACATTGACGACGCGGTCCCAATCCTCGGGCTCTACGTCCTCGAAATTCTTCATGAAATTCACGCCGGCATTGTTGACCAGCACATCGATACGTCCGTACGTTTCGATAGTCTTGGCGATCATGTTTCTCACGTCAGACTCGACGGACACGTCGCACTGGATGAAAATGCCCTCGCCGCCATCGGCAACGATCGCATCGATCACAGGCTGACCGTTAACCGCCCGCCGTGACGCGCCCACGACTTTCGCGCCCTCTTTGGCAAATACCTGGGCAATCACTTTGCCGATGCCCGCG
>Ga0180438_10011424_pt1 | contig 10730 bp, 9 predicted proteins | sample SS_ome_12_FD_132455 | JGI IMG/M metagenome (GOLD analysis project Ga0180438, IMG submission 132455) | Hypersaline lake sediment archaeal communities from the Salton Sea, California, USA - SS_3_D_2 metaG | ecosystem: Environmental > Aquatic > Non-marine Saline and Alkaline > Hypersaline >... | reverse complement strand
CACGACGACATTGATTCGTCAAGCTCAGAGGAGGACGAGTTGGCTTGGGTATCTCCAAAGAGTATCATTCATGTGTGGGCAGATGATCAAGGATGGTTTGATTTTCAAAGCATGACATTTACCGAGGATCTACAAGAACATGTTCAAGGTGACCGTGTTATGTGTCGAATTCCCATTGAATTGAAAGAATCCTACCAACAATTGCCTCTGGACTTGCAATTGCCCAACATCTCATGGAGTCCTGTGGTGAGAGATCAATCTGGAGCGTGGTGCTTGTGTGAGTATCGTCGCCCATCATTACAGGTCTTGTCCAATGTGAAATATCATACATTCAAGCAATCGTTGGGTGTCACACGATTTAAAATTGTGAGTGAACTTGCAATCAAATTGATGTCCATGTCTTACAATGATGATGTTTGGGTTGAATTTCCTGATCGCATCATCGATTCTGATTGCATTTATTATGATGAGGATAATGTATTTGTGATCCCCGGTGCACGTGTAAATGTGTATTGGAATACCCAAAATACAACTGAGTTTGCTCGTATATTCAAGTCCAATAGAGACGCATTGGTACGTATGATTCGAATTCAAGGAAACGAACGCCAGGGAATCAATACCGACTTACGAGAAAGCTTTGAGACCCTCTTGACTTTGTTAAACTCTTGGGAAAGTGTTGATGGACCGGGTCGTCGTCTTCGTCGCCGTTGCAACAATGCAGAGAATGTGGCATGGGATGAAAGCAAACGTGAGTTCAAATTGCACCAATTGCACAATTTAAGAATTATAGGATGCAGTGATGCAGTCCGATTTGGGAAAAAAAGACCACGACAATCTTTATTTTAATAAACAAATGCATTTTCTATCAATTCTTTTTCTGGTAATGCGTTGTATCCATGTGCGTGTAGTGTGTCATATTGTGCCAAACACATGTGTTTTAAAAAATTGATCATCATATCATAAAAGAGATCCCTTAAAAAGTAGTGTTTACCAATGTCGATACCAAGCAGTTGGATCCATGTCTCTTTTGTGAATGGTGTCCCATCGCTTTGAATCAAACCCGTAGTGCCCCGTGAATGATGTAGTACAACACGTGTGTCGTTTGTTAATGCAAACGTGATACAAAACACGTACGGAGACGGCAAATCACGCGCACAAATGGTAATGTTAAATCCTGTGCGTTTTTTGTACACTTGTTTCATCACCTTGAGAAATGTTGTGACACTGCGTGTTGTTGCCAAGTGAACGTCTTGGAACAATACTTTGCACATGCGTTGTTGTTGCGCGAGCATGCGTTGTTGCAGGGTTGTTCTGAGATCACGTGTTTTTTTTAATGCGCGTTCCTTTCGTTCTTCGTGTGTCACAGGTACATTCTTTGATCGTTTGCGTGTCTTCTTTCGTTGTGTGACGGGTGTATCAACACTATCCATGTCATTGGAATCACTTGGAAAATCATTGGGATCAATCATGGTAAGGAGCCCTGTTTTTTTATTTATGATGTAATTTGGTCATTGACAATTCTCGATTGTATGACGCATACCAGTCGGGATGATGTCGGACTGCTCGAAATAAATCGTTTGGTGATGTTTTGGATGCTTCCATGTCTACAAAGATGCCACCCGCTTGCAACACATGCACAATGTACTCACTACAAAAGACAGCTTGACCCTCACGATCGATTCCCAAGCAATGTTTGAATCCAGGTGTGAAATTGCATAGCATGCCGCGCAAATTGAACGGAATGTTTTTGTCTACAAAGTGTTGTGCCATTTCTTGCATTCGACGTTGTTGAGCACGTGTCACACTGGTTTGATAAAAGCAACTATATCCAGATCGATCGAGCATCTTTTCGTCCACCATGTACACTCGACCATAATTGTAATTGATGGATGTGACTTGACCGCGACTGAATCGAAGTTCCACGTGATCATAAAAAATGTGCTGTTCAGTATATTGCCCTGTGAACCACGCAGACCACTCGGTCCATTTGCGTTTCCACCACGAGTGTTCCTTACTCATGGTAAAAAACGCCAATTTGATAATTGGTTGATTATTGTGACGCGAAACATCTTCGAATGTAGATAATAACTCAGTGGGTTCCATTTTTTTTGTGTACAATTTCATGCAACACCCCATATATATAAAAGTTTATCCGTTTGATCAACCGAGTATCAATGACACCTTGATGAATTACGCGCGTGCAGTGTACCAAACGCACCAGACCAATCCAACTGCACATGTCAGCTTTATGTTTGTACCACTTGCAGATGTTACGTGTCATTACATGACCAATCATTGGTTTGTGAGACACGAAGGACTGTTCCTGGTGGTTCATCCTGATAGTGTGTCTACCCTAGAATTTATACACGAGTCGTGCAAGCGACCTCCGCGCGATTGGTTGCGTGAATTTGTTGAATTGTTAATGGAACATCCCCAATACGGCATGTTGCCCAAATTGCACCAAAAAGACTTTGAAGAGCGACAATAAAAACATTGATGTTTATTCAACCAAATTGCCAATGACCAATGTCCAATCGAGCCACAATTTGGCACTCAACGAGAGTATCATATAGGCCATTTCCATATTGTAATTGTGTTTGATCATGTTCGGTTGTTTGTAGCGCCAGAGCAACGGAGCCACAAACCCTAGGGACCAGACGAATGTGCCCCAAACGGCGAGAGCCTTGGCTACATTACCACCATTGACACTCCAATAACTCAAAATGGTAGCCCATGTGACAATCCAGGGAATGAATCCCAACAACAAAGGTGTAAGAGAACGTGCTGCCCGAGTCACACCGTGATTGCGTCGTTCGTGAAACCACCCAAATGATTGCATGACAAAGTTGGAAAACACACACAATATGGGAACCAAAATGGATCCTGCGCCCACCAATACGCACAAACTCCATGTCATCAATCCATTTGTGATTGCGTATTCCACCCAACGTAACCGATTCATGCCCAGTTTCAACGTGCCGTGGTAGTATTGATCCACATTGAGTGCTGCCATGACATGAAAACACCCCGTCAAAAAGGGAAATGGCACCAGTGTCGCAAACAACGGATACGATCCCAGTGAACGAGGAATCGCCTGTCCATATCCTGCATCAAACCACAAATGAACGCGTTGTGTGCGATCCAAACGTGTAAACGAAATGACCATGAGTGCAATAAACGATGTCCAATGTACACATGTGACACCAATGTTCCACCAGAACAACCGGTACCGATAATCCACACCTTGCATCTTTATGCGTCGTCTCTTGTCCATTTTCTCAATACAATATATATAGCGATACAACTTATGATCATAAAGGTGACAATGATACTAAAAAAGATTCCCAATTGTGTACCGGGACTTAGATCGTTTGGTTCGGACGCAGAAGTTGTTGCGTTGGCACTTGACATCAACAAAAGAAAAAGGAACCCTATGAGTGATTTATTCTTTCTCTGATTTGATTCACCAATTTTGGGATTTGTTCTATTGGATCAATATAGAAATGAAGCAATGCCAAAATACGATCTCTTCGACTCAAACAATACCGATCAATATTGACAATTTGCCAAGTGGCATATGCAATGTGCACCAAGCCAAAAAAAAAGACAATCATGGCCCACATCCATGCTCCTTCTCGCGCAAAATCGAAAATACCTACACACCAAGCCACCAAGTGTCCTGCAAACATGTATCCCGCTGCATACACTGCATCAATGTGATCACGTCCCTGATCATCCAAGGAATACGCATAAATGGCACAACATTGGGTCATGACAGACGCGCATGTCAACAATGGCACCATGGTATGAATCATGGATGAAAGTGCACCGCACCACAGAGACACAATCAGAATGAACGTGGCCATGGTGGGCAATATGATGTAATCTGCACACGTTTTAGTCAACACCAGTGCTGCATAGACCAGTGCCATGCATACAAAAGACACAATAAAGGTGATGCGTGATATGCGTCTGCTTTCGTCAAAATTGAGAATGTAAAACAACATGTATCCCAGGGTGGCGACTATCAACGCAGTGATCATTTGTACACCAAAGACAAAACGCAACATGCGTATTTCAAGTGCCACCAAGCGTCGTTTTGATTCACGCTCAATCAATTCTTCGTCGATCAAATCTGTGAGCTGAGGTCCCGTTCTGATGAGAAACCCGCTCTCTTCCATGTCCACATGCGTTTGAATCAACAATTGATCCGTGTGATTTTCAATCATTTGAATGGTTGCATCTGGATCTTTTTTGCCCAATTCGTACATAAAGTCGGCTTCCATCTTTTCCTATGGCACTCGGACAAATTGTAGAATCACCAAAAGAAAATTCCGACAACCGCCAAACGTCGAGTGTCAGATTTCTCAACAGACTACAAAGGGTCGCATAGTGAAAAATCTTATTCCTTTTTTTACCTCAAACACCAAACACCATGTCTTTTTACGATGAAATGCGCAAAGAAATTATGACACAACAATCGAGTGGCACTCAAACCGGGGGTCCTGTTGCCAAAGGTTCCATTCGTTACTTTACCCATTGGGCGAATGGCAAACGTGAACAATTGGATACCATTTATCCCATTGAGTACTCGAGCTCCAAGAAACCACTCCCTTACAACATGAAATTCCAATTTGAAGGCAGTGAACCACTGCGCAGTAAGGTGGAACCCGTGTACAACGATAGTCGCATTCTGGTGGGATATCGGTACTTGGCACAAGTGAGTGGAATCACACAAAAAGATTCCACCAGCGGTGAGCTAGTGGATACTGTGGATAAAAAAACACAACTCAAAGTGCGTGATGTCATGGTGCACTTTTGGAACGTGTTGCACGATCCCGAGACACCCAAGGACGTGTTGGACAACCTTCACTCGAGTATTCCTCGCATTGTGGAACGCTACATGGAAAAGGATAAACCCGTGATCAAAGAGCACATTTGGCACACTGTGTATCTGGGCGATTTGGTCGATGTCACCTTTTTTGCATACAACAAAGAGGCCACCACCCAATTGTTTGAAAAGGATGCCATCGATGGGCAATGGGTAATGCGGGAAGATGCCTACATTGAAATGAACGCATCCCCACAATTTAACATTGCCATTTACAAGGATAAGGATGTGGCAGAAAAACCCACGGCTGAAAATCACTTTGAAGGCATTCGATTTTCATACGATACATTCAAGTTTACACCCTACGAGTATCATGTCAAGGTGACTCATAAACCGAAATATGAGTTGTTGGATCAAAAGGTGGATCGTAATCAGCGCGTCTTTGTCCCATGGGACGTGTACAAGCAGGATCAAGGCGCAATTCCAAAAAACATTGTGTTATACACTGACAATTTTGGAAATTGGAAAGATGCCGCACCCATTATGCCAGAGGACGCTGCGTATGATGCAGAGTGTCTCTTGGAACGTCGCGTATTTGATAACATCAAAGAATCAGAGTTTTTATACAAACCCAAAGATGGACGTGAACCCACACGTAAATATGTATTTCATGGGTGTGATTATTATCCAGATCGAAAAGAACGATACCCATGGGACATTGTGTTTACCACCACCAAACGAGATCCTACCAATCCAACAGATGCATTGGGCATTCTAGATCCAGATACATACGAAGCATTGCTCATGGCACATCAGCCGCTGCAAGCCTATGTGACGGGTAATGTCATGTATGACTCGTCTGCAGCTGTACCATTTAATAATGAACCGTTGGAAAAGCGAGAAAACAATAAGTTCAATCTCAAAGGATTCTACAAATTGTGGGGAAACAAATTGTATCCTCATTTTGGTGCCATTCGTGATACCAAGATGTTTCCCATTGGCACGTCGTTTTATGTTTCCATGTTGTCAGATGCTGCTAAAATGGTAGCAGAACGTGAACAACGCAAATTCAAAGAAGTCACAGAGGATGGCGAATCAGTGCAATATTTGATGGATTGTTTTCATCACAAAATCAATCCATTGCACCGACAAGGAAAACGATCTCCTGTCATCAATTTTGGAAGTGCAGACCAACCTGCGTTTGCCAGTCAAGATTTAGGTGCACTGCTCAAGCATTACTCACTGTATGCGTGGACCACACACACATTTGAGAGCACACCACAACCTACCACAATCAAGGAAGGAAACGCACTTATGACCACGTTGCTCAAACAAGGCGTCAAGTACCAAATCTTTGGATTCCGCAACGCAGACAGAGGTCTCCGCAACGCAGACAGAGGTCAACCCGAACCCATGGATTTGGAACAAGATGACGAAGATGCATTATTGGAAAGCTCCGAAAGCGAAGAAGAAGAAGAAGAAGTTGAGGAGGAGGAGGAGGAGGAAGAAGAGGAGGAAGAAGAGGAGGAAGAAAAACCTGTGCCCAAGAAAAAGAAAAAGAGCAAACGAGAACGTTCAGCAGTTAAAACTGGTACCAAAAAAAAGAAGAAACCAAAAGTGTCCGAGGACAACGAGTAATCAAAATCTCATTTGATGCATAGTAAAAAATCAATTCAATATAGAAAATAAAAAGAAACACACATTTATTCAATTATGAGTCATGAAATTCGTGCACAACAAGATACCTATAGGAAATTCAGATCTTTTGTGGAACGTGAATTGAGAGATGAAGACAACCCACAATTGACCATCATTCCATTTGATGACATGAAATCGCCTGGAACCGTCTTTTTGGAGTTGCCGTTGGTCGGTGTGAATCGTGTAAAAAGCCCAGCATCATGGGAACAAAAGGTTAAAACGTTTCGCGTGGGGTCACGTCTCGAGTCGGAACCCGGTGTCTATGATTTGTCATTGGCGTATGTGGCATACATTCCATATGTGGACGTAGACAAGAACAAAAGGAGGAGGAGCAAATCGTATCGACAACAACGAGGCGATGGATACGATTTTTTTCCTTTGATGGTGTGGATGTTTGTATTTTTGTTGTTGTTGGTGGTGGCGGGATTCAAAGTGAAACCACACGAGTGGGTGTTGCTTTCACAACTTTTTATTCAATAAAAAATGATAAAACTTTTATTATGAGCGAAGATAAAATTATCAAAACATTGCGTTTGAAACATCGTGAGTGGGTCGAAGACAATGTAGACTGGACGCCAGTGTCTCAGGGCGATTTGCACTACATCAAAGACATTGTCAAAGACATTGTCAATTTTGATCCTTCGTATGCCAAGATTCAAGTCGATATTGTGCGAGCCAGAGCGCATTACAATGTCATTTTTAAAAATTGGAACAAACCCATTCAGGAGCCAAAATTTTACAATACCTTTTTCAATCCCGAGACGCGCGATTACAAGTATGATACAGTCAAAGAAACATTTTCCATCATTCCAAACCCAGACGGGGACACGCACGGACCAGTGGTGCAAATCTATATTACAAGACGAAGTGTCGTAGATAAATAAATTTTTTTGTCAAAAGCAGAAAATAAATTTCATTTGGTATTAATGAATTTCAATCTCATACACATAGTGATTATTTTTAGAAAAGATCGAGTATACAATCATGAGTTATCAACGATTGAATCCCGGTCGTAACAAGCCAGTACAGGCACCATTTTATTATCCAGCGGGATCCCCAAAGATCCGAGGCATGGACATCGTGTATGATGTAGTCTATTGGATCGGTGTTGCTGCTGCCATTGCCGCATTGGTGGTGGGTTCCATTGCACTGAGCAACACACGCAAGACTGAACTTCACGTGTCTAAAGTGACCATTTCGGATCGCTTGGATATCTCAGGTGCCATGGTGCACCCTGCCCCACATGTCATTATTGTGGGACAACCACAATCTGGTGTGGTCAGTTTTCCGGGAACAAATTCAGCCCGTGATGCCACACCTGGATTAAGTAAGGATTTTAAGCATCCAAACTTTTTTCAAAAACGCAGCGTGGAACAACACACACCCACTTCAAGACAAGCGTATGGTGTACAACAAAGATATACACAGCGCAGCATGCACACTCGGTTGGATGCCACATTACCCGTGGTTCCCACTGTGTTGGATACCTACACAGTTCCAAGTGATGCTGTATCCGCCGATAACATCTCACAAGCATTGAGTTTGGTGCACGGCAAGGTCATTGTCAACACCACCATTTTGGTGCACCCAGGTACATACAACGAAGACATTGTCATTGCAGGATTGGAGAGCGATTGTGTCGCTGGAACCAGTCAAAATGTCGATCCCACCAAGAGACGTCCATGCTCTGGATTGTCACTCATTGGTGATACGCGTCGCATCGCTGGATGGACCTATGTCAATGGTGGTTCATACTCATCGGGTGTGGTTCCTGAAATGGGAGCTTCTTCATCCACCATCAGCTTGGTGTGTGTGTCACCCACCTCTGTGCGTGTGGATTTGGCCAGCAATGCATTCTCCAGTTACCCTGGAACCAACCCAGACTTTAACGCTCTCTATTTGGTCGCCGGAGATATTCTTACCATGTACGATATGACTGGCAATGCATTTGTGGACAAGACCGTCACCGGCGTATCGGGTAATGTCATTGAGTTTGCTGAACCAGGATGCGCTGTAGACGACGACAATGGTGATGCCATTACCATTCAACCCAATCGTATCATTCAATGCCAAGGATTGGATACCGCACAAGATGCAGGCTTTGAAGGCAATGCATGCGTGCGTTTGGCAGAACAAGCCACACTCTTTGGATTCCGTGTGGTAACACCAGAACCCACCAAGTTTCAAACATTTGGAATCTATCAATCTGGAAACACAGGATTTATCCAAAGTGTGGTTGTAGATGCACGTTTGAATCCCAATATTGATGAAGCATTCTTCAATGAACAATCAAAAGGAAGTGTTGTTGGTGCAAGTCCCGATTTTGACAAGTACGATGGTAGCAACTCGTCTCTTGTTCTTACAACCAACATCATTACCGTGTTGGGTCCTGAACCCGAAACCGGTGCCACTGACAAGGGACGTTTCAACGTTGCATCATCAGATGTTCAATTTGAAGAGGTTTGGGTCATTGGAGCCGAAGCCGTCTTGCAATTCCAATCCACCATCAGAGCTCAAGGATTCACATTGGTGCGCAACATTGGACAATTTGCTCATTTTATCATCGATAGGAATTGTCACGCAAACATTGATTATTTGAATGTGTTTAGTAATGGTGCTTTCACACCCCTTTTATTGGACTTTAATTCACAATTGATCACTTCGTTCAGAACCATTCGTATTGATGCCAACGGATCTCCGGTTTGTCTCTATGTAGATAACTTTTCACGCATGCATTACGGAGCCTTTTTGGATGCCATTGGTTCTACCTTTGACTTTCTTCCTGAGTTGTTTGCCAATTGCGGCAGCGCCATGCTCATTACAAACAACGCACAAGTGCGCATGCCAGGTGCATTCCCAGCAGGAACACCCAGTTTGGATGCCACCAGTCAATTGTACTTGTCTGATGTATTCCAACAACCCACTGTTTCACACACCGCTTCAGGAGCCATTCGTACCGATTATGACGTTCAATTGCTGGCACCTTCTCCAGCTGCTGTGCTTGCCATGACACTCTCTGATGCAGATATTGCTGCCATGTCTGGACGCGAATTTGCCATCTATTCAGAGACTGCCAATGCTCACACCATCACCTTGTCTGGATCTGCCACTTGGGATGGTACCAATCAAATTGCCACACTCGGTGGAGCCATCGGTGATGGATTATCATTCCGTGTGTTGCCCAGTGGCGCTTTGACTGTCACAAGTACAACCAATGTTGTCTTTTCTTAAACGAGGAAAAATAAATAAAAAAACCCCGACTTTTATAAAAAATGAGCGTTTTTTTTTTTCGGTGATAAATAAAACTTTAGTACTATAAATACCTTGGTGTAATTTTATAATATTATAAATAATTGTTTATAAGATTGGTATGGATTGTTTAAAACGTATTTTGAACCCAGTTTCATTGGGACAATGTGTTTCTTGTAAACGTGCTCCTATAAAACATGTGTGCAGTGGATGTTTATTGGTGGGATATTGCAACAATCCAGGGTGTCAAGACAACCATTACACCAACGCCTCCCAACATCTCAATGACTGCGCCATCATACAATCCCTCTTGTTTATCAACGGCAATGGTGATGGGAAAGAACCGTTGCAAAACAAACGTAAAACAAGCGAAGAACCGGAGGATCTAAACGTGGTGGATTGGTCTGCATTGGATAAAAATGTGTTGAGTATCATTTTAGGATTCTTATCGTTTGAAGACGCAAGGAATCTATCCCTCACAGACAAGGAAACACTTCGTAAAATTCGTAATAATTACATGTTGAACACAATATGGAAGATCAATCCAGTTGTGTTTTTTCAAGACATTAATGGGAACGGATCGTGGAAAAAAAACATTCGTCGTATTCGACTTGTTGATAACTTTAATCAACCATTGGATTTGACACCCGTGCGCAAGTTGACGTCTCTTCGCCTCGGAACTCACTTTAATCAACCATTGGATTTGACACCCGTGCCCAAGTTGACGTCTCTTCACCTTGGACCTGACTTTAATCAACCATTGGATTTGACACCCGTGCGCAAGTTGACGTCTCTTCACCTTGGATCCAGCTTTAATCAAGAATTGAACTTGAAACATGTGCCCAACCTGACGTCTCTTCACCTTGGATGGGCCTTTAATCAAGAATTGAACTTGAAACATGTGACCAACTTGACGTCTCTTCACCTTGGAGGGCCCTTTAATCAAGAATTG
>Ga0180438_10011423_pt1 | contig 10731 bp, 11 predicted proteins | sample SS_ome_12_FD_132455 | JGI IMG/M metagenome (GOLD analysis project Ga0180438, IMG submission 132455) | Hypersaline lake sediment archaeal communities from the Salton Sea, California, USA - SS_3_D_2 metaG | ecosystem: Environmental > Aquatic > Non-marine Saline and Alkaline > Hypersaline >... | reverse complement strand
GTTTTTTTTATAAAAAAATATTGCTCGAAAATTTTCCAATTACTAGGATCTAAATTATGAAAAGACTAATAAAGATCCTATTTGGCATTATCGTTCTCCTCATTATTGTTGGAGTAATCCTATTTTTTACCAGAACCTTTATAACTGAAAGAGTTCTCTCATCAAAACTTGGAGCAACTGTAAGAATTAATGAGATTAACTTCAATCCTCCTCAAATTCTAGTAGACGATGCTAAACTTAAAAACCCAAAGGGATTCAAAGCCCCAAATGCATTAGCAGTTGATAATATAAAAATTACTGCTCCTTATGGAAACTATTTAGATAAAGTTATTAATATTGATGAAATTGCATTAGATAACATACTTCTCGTCCTCGAACCCTTACAAAAAAATCCCAGTCAAAATAACTGGACAGAACTTCTTGGCAACATAAATTCTGAAAGTAAAGTGTCAAATGAAGGTGGGAGTCGTCATGCAATAATTAAACGACTAGTACTTACAAATATAACTATTCGCATCTATAATGCCTCAGGAAGTTATCAAGATAAAGTAATTAGCAGAATTGAGTTGAAAGACATTAAAACAGCTGATGGAGATCTCGCTAGACGAATTATGCAAGCGATTATCTCTGAGCTACTCTTCAACCTTAACGATCTCCTCAAACTTCCCCTTGAAATACTAAACCAAGACACAATAAAAGGGGTTTTCGATAAGGTTGATAGTAAAATCCCATTCTTCTGATCCGTTATAATTCTTTGACTTGGAAAACGGTACCACCATCCCCATCATCTGATAGCAAAATAGGAATTTCACATTTTTTCTCTGGAGTAAAAAAAGTCCAAATTTGCTCAATTTCATCATTTTCTTCAGGATTTGAAACTATATAAATACGAGCTGTTCGATCTTTAAGTAACTCACTGTTATCGAAATTTGACGTATTAAGAAAACAGCATCTCATAATATCATAATAAAGTTGCATCGATATAGGCTGGGTATTTGTAATATATATTAATCTAGTAAAAATTTCTTCTGTAGCTTTACTTTTATATAAAAAAAATACAGCTCTCTCCTCTGAATTTTCTTGTAAAGATTGAACCTCAACAAATACACCAAACCCATCAACATATTCTACATTAGGCTCAAGAAATTCAAATCTATCACAAACCCACCCATTTGGAATATAGGGAGTTAGGTCATTAGCATCTAAATATTCAGTAATTTCAGACTCGATTGAATCCATTGGAATCCATTTTTCTATAGTCTGTATGTCATCTAATTCTGTAGCTTCAATAAATGTTATTGAAAAAATAGTCCCTAAAATTAAACACAACTTATACAAACGACCCCTCCTTAACTCATGCTTATAAAGTTAAATAACTATATAGCGAAATATCACAAAATTACCATGAAATAATTTTATTTATACTTATTTAACTTTAACCTGTTTTTGAAAAACTCTATCTTTCAACAAGTCCATATAGCGATTTGTTATTTCCAATATATAGTGATTTAACTCTGTCCGTTTAAAGCTGACTGCCTATAAATGAAACTGAAGAATTAATAACTTTTCTCGACTGCATTATCCACGAATGGCCACAAGAAAAAGTAATATGACTATGCTCAGTTGAAAGACAGGCTTCAGACACACCCACTTTCCCATCATTTGGCTCACTAATAAAAGGGTTGTACCCTAAAGTTCCTGAAATTATCTGTACTTTCATAGTTTTCGGAAATTGACCTAAATGTTCGAAATTTTCACTCACGTAAAGTTGTTTTCCAGCCTTATCTCCTAATACTTTTCGCATAACAATAGATTTACCCAAAGATTTTGCAAAACAACTCCCTTGATTCGGAGGAGAAAGTAAGACAGCTCTACCTATTTTAGCTTCATTTGGACACCCTTCTAAATTTAATGCAGCACGGAGGATAATACCTCCGAGACTATGGGTGACAAAATGTATCGCTTCCCCTGGATGTTCACTAGCTGTTTTATTCAAATCTATTACTAACTGTTTTGCATGCTCTTCAATATATTTATCTCTACTTGGATATCCCCACAAATTAGTTTCATATCCCTCGTTTCGAAAGGCTCCACCCATTTTCTTCATACAACGAGAAGTGCGCATAAATCCATGAAGACAAAAAACTGTCTCTTCTGCCTCAATAATGCAAGGGGAAATAAAATGTAAAATTAAAGTACAAAAAATATATTTAATCATATGTAATTTAATGCTGTTTTTGCTCAAGCTCTTCCCAACGTAAATAAAGTGCCTCTATTTTATTTTCAGCAAGGCCAATTGCAGTACAAATTTCCTTCATTCGATTGGTATCTTGGGCAATCTCTTCCTGATCTAAAAGGTGTGATAATTCCTGTACTTCTTTTTCAAATTTCTCAATTTTCCCCTCTATTTGGTTATATTCTTTTCTTTCAGAATATGTGAGGGTCGATTTAGTAGGTTTTTTTGGACTTTTTTTCTGACTTTTGGGAGCAGATGCTATTGGTTTTAATGAAGCTTCCCACTGAGCATAATCTGCAAATAATTTGGAAGAGGAGCAATCGCCTAAAGCTAGAAGAGAATTGCAAATCCGATCTAACATGCAACGATCATGGGTTATAAGTACAATTGCTCCTGGAAACTCAAGGAGATTTGTCTCCAAGGTTTCTAAAGTAGGAATATCAAGATCATTTGTCGGCTCGTCTAAAAGTAATATGTCTGCTGGCTGCAACATTAAATGAGCAATTGCAATTCTAGCTCTCTCTCCACCTGACAACCTACCCAAAGGAAAGTCCAAATAATCCGGAGAAAATAAAAAGCGCTTACACCAACCATTTATATGAACCCTTTGACCTCGAAATGTTACAAAATCCCCATTAGGGGAAAGCGCCTCACGTAGAGAGATATCATCAGGAAGTTTATTTCGGTGTTGATCAAAATAAACAATCTTTAAATCCTCTGCTCTTTTTAAAGTACCTTGATCTGGAATGAGTTCTTCTGCCATAAGCTTAAGGAGGGTGGTTTTTCCAGATCCATTTGGCCCCATTAAACCAATTCGAGTGCCAGGGGAAAGAATAAAATCTAACTTTTCAAATAATACTCGCCCCCCAAGTTCCTTACGGATGTTTTTTGCCACCAGTAATTGACGCGTACTCCTTTCACTACTTACAAAGTCAATAGAAGCTCTTTTTTGTTGATTTCTCTTTTTAATTTCTGCAAGATCTCCCAAGAGTTCGTGCGCTTCATCAACACGCGACTGTGATTTTGTAGTTCTCGCTTTAGGAGTCGTTCGCAGCCAATCAGTTTCACGACGCGCTTTTGAGGCAAGAGAACGTTCTTTTTCTAATTGTCCCTTTAAAAAAACTTCTTTTTTAGATAAAAAATTTGCATAAGAACCTTGAAGAGAAAAAAAGCCTTGTGGATAGACAGGATCAATCTCAATCATTCGATTAGTGGCATGTTGTAAAAAATAACGATCGTGACTAACGAGTAAATAAGTAGTAGCCTCTCGAAGTAAAAACTTTTCAAGCCACAAAATGCCTTCTAAATCTAAGTGATTTGTCGGTTCATCTAAGAGAAAAAGATCAGGATAAGCCATCATCTCTTTGGCCATCATCAATCTCTTCTTCCACCCACCTGAAAGTAAAGCTGCAGATTCTTCTTTACCCGTAAATCCCAACTTGCTAAGCCAAGTCTTTGCAAGTTGCTCTTTTTCATAATCTTGTTTTTCTAAATGATCTTCAACTGATTCAATTAAAATTTGTATCGGTTTTTTATCTGGAAACTCACAAACCTGGGGTAAATATCCTATTTTAAGGCCTTTTCTAGCAGAAATTGTCCCCTCATCGACTGTTTCAAGCTCTCTTATAATTTTCAAAATGGTTGACTTACCTGAGCCATTTTGTCCAATTAAACCAATTCGGTCCCCAGTAAAAATGCTTAAAGAAAGTTCTTTAAACAATAACTTTGCACCAAAACTTTTTGAAAGAGAATCACCATTCCACAAAATCATAATACCAACAGTATAGTCGTTTGACTTTAAAATGACTATAAATAGTAGAATTTAAATCACTATATATATACCAAATCGGTATATTAACTTTTTATTAAAAGAAACCTATTTGGAAAGCACCTCATCTATAATAGAGCAAGAATGTTTAACTTCCATAACATTTGTCTTTGATAAACCCGATGCAATAATTAACGCTTTCCATAATGCCCAACCGCGGGCGCGATTCCATGTATTTCTATCTAAAGGTAGACTATCATAAAAAACTTCTCGACTTTTTCCTTTAAAAAATGTCCAAGCAATAGCCAAATCGCAAGCAGGATCCCCAATATTTAACTGACCAAAATCTATAACGGCGCATAAATTCCCATCTTTTACTAACAAATTACCAGCATTAATATCACCATGAACCCAAACAGGTGGATTTATCCATTTGCTCATAAGAGCGTTCTCCCAAACTTTTGTAGCTCTTTCTGTATCAATTTTATTGCTAAGTAAACCGATAGCCTTTCTTGTATCTGCATCATAATTTGATAGTGAGCCCCCTCGATGGAAACTATGTTCGCCAGAACTTGGACCTCCTATTACATCAATAGATTGTAATGTTATAAGAAATTGTGCTAGATCTTTGGCAAAATAACTTAGATTGGTTATTAAATCAGTTGAAGCAGGTTCACCTTCAATGTATCGATAAATAGACCATTTCCAAGGATAATTCTCACTAGGCTCACCCATGGCTATCACCTCTGGAATTAAAAAGGGCAACTTAGGGCCAAGAAATCCAAGCCACTTATGTTCTTTTTCTACCTGCACTGCATATTCTGCTCTACTTGGCAAACGCACGAGCATATCTTCTCCCAAATGAAAAGTTTTATTATCCCAACCCATCTTAGCAACAGGCCAAACAGGTAAATCTTTCCACTTCGGAAATTGCATTGCTACTAAATGACTAACAAACTCTCTATCTATCTTCATCATGTTCACAGTTTTTTGGATTTTCTTTATAGGCATTTGATTTTAAAATGACTATAATTCTTACAAGCTTTTATAATGCTCCCATTAAAAAAGAAAAAATATGCCACTTTCGAATATAAAAACAGCAATAATCGCTCTAATTCCCGGAAATGTAGAAATTTTAAACAGAGCAGCCTGCCAACTCGATGATGACATTTACAAAAAAATAACTACAAGTATGAGAGTCGGACGAAATACCCTTTATAAAGGAATTATAACCACTGTGGTTGGAGGTTTAACTGGATCGACTTTAATATATTCTAAAAGAGACGATAAGACAATAGAATGTGCATTATTCATTATAACCTCTATGGGCATCGGATTAACGCTGATGGGCGCAAAAAAATTACTAAAAACGACTTTAATGCTTAAAAATGAATATAACGCAGTAGATGAGCAAAACATTTCTCATGTATAATGATTTAGCTTTTAAACACTAGAGTTTGGATTTTGCAAGAACAATGGCCTTATCATATGTCGGAGCATAAAAAACTCGCTCCCATCCATTTTTTTGATGCAGTTTAGAGATAATATCCTTAGGCTTTTCCTGAAGCGCTGAAAAAATAACATCAATATTTTTAGCTTTGCATTGTTTCACAAGATCATCTAAGGCCATTGCCCCTGATATATCGAGAAATGGAACTAAACGCATCCGAATAATTAGCACCTTTGGTCTATCACCAATTTCTTTAAGCAATTTAGGAAGTTCACTGACCATTCCAAAAAAAATAGGGCCTGCAATCCAAAATGCCTCAACTCCTTTAGGAAGTTCTTTCCTATGATCATCCTCTCTTCGATTTTTACCAAATTCCTTTATATAGACTGGAGAAATTTTAACAGATCGACTCATCCTTGCTAAAAATATCAAAGCAGCTATCGCAACGCCTACTGCAATAGCAACTGTTAAATCCACAAAAACAGTTAAAAAAAATGTTAAAAGTAAAATAATTCTATCCCCTCCAGGGAAACTCATTGTGTGAACAAACTGATGGACTTCGCTCATTTCCCAAGCTACAAAAAATAAAATGGCTGCTAATGAAGGCATTGGAACGAATTTCATTAAACTTCCTGCAAAGATAATAAATATAAACAGAAAAACAGCATGAAACATCCCTGAAAGAGGTGTTTTAGCCCCTGCTGTAACATTTGTAGCTGTTCTCGCAAGTGCACCCGTAGCAGGGATACCACCAAAAAATGCAACAGCGCAATTCGATAGTCCCTGACCGATTAACTCCTGATCTGATTTATGTTTATATCCCGTTAAACCATCTGCAACTACTGCTGAAAGGAGAGCTTCGACACCTGCAATAAACGCAATAACAAATGCAGAGGGCATTAATTGCCGTATCCTACTTAGGGTAATTTCTGGAATTCTTGGAGAGGGTATTTCAGCAACAAAATCTGGAAATTGAGAACCAACAGTTGCTACATCCAAGTTAAAGAAAAATACAGCTAATGATGCCAAAATAAGCGCTACTAAATAGCGTGGAACTTTTGGTATATATCTACGAAAAAGAAAAATTACAATACATGATAAAAAACCCACTATTAAGGTCGGATATGCAATCGAAGAGATCGACCTAAAATAGAGACCCCATTTAGAAATAAAATCAGGAGGTACATTTTCTAAATTTATCCAGAAAAAATCCTTAACCTGTGTAGACGCAATAATCACTGCAATCGCTGATGTAAACCCTGTAATTACAGAATGTGGAATGAACTTAATTAAAACTCCAAGCCTAGCATACCCTCCTATTACAAGTATAATTCCAGCTAATATAGTGGCTATTAACAAGCCATCATAACCAAACTGGGAAATCACGCTGTGTAAAATCACCACAAATGATCCTGTTGGTCCCCCAACCTGAACTCTAGATCCACCCAATAATGCAATTAAAAATCCTGCAATAATTGCTGTGATAAGCCCCTGTTCTGGAGAAGCGCCACTTGCAATCCCGAGAGCCATTGATAAAGGCAAAGCAACAATAGCTACCGTTAATCCCGCAAAAGCGTCCCCTCTGAAATCTTTAAATGTGTATCCCTTCTTGAATACAGAAATAATTGTTGGAGTAAATCGACTCATTTTTGCCTTCAGCTTGTAAACTAAACTTTATAATTCAATATATAGCGATTTAAAAACTAAATTGCACACCTTAAAGTCAAATGATTATAAATTGTAGTTATGTAAATAATTTTTGCACATGAGCCTTATCAACTTCTAAACGCGAATGACAATACCCTTTACAAATCTATGGTGTTTGCTACATAGTCTGAATGGGGAATTTTAGTTTTGTTAGATCCATTCATCAGAACTTCTAAAAATTCTTTTCTAAGATGTTTTTTATAAATCGTTACTAATAATTTAACATACTTCATCTCTTTAGATCCAACTATCACTACCCCTACTTCTTTGAAAGATTTATTACTTAATCTTGTCTTTTCAATCCAAGCAGATCTAATCGATATACAATTCATTTTTCTAATTTTCTTTTTTACAGATGGGGAAAGATTTGCCACATCTCCTAACCTTGTTAACTCTCTTTTATTTATTTCAAAAACAGGTGTATCTGCAAAAGGATGTTTATGATCACTAAATCCTTTTTTACTAGCTGAAGTTCTTACAAATGCCCTAAAAAATTCATTTTTTAAATCTTCAATTTTTTTATAATCTTGAGTTGCTGCTATAATTATTTCTACCTGTCGATACCCATCTTTGTTTTTACACTCTTTCATAGGTAACACTGAAGATGATCGAAGGTAGTTACCTGCAAGAATTTCTTTTCGGGCTACCGGATCAAATAAGGTTGCTGTATCACCTGAAAAAATAAATCTTTCAATTCCTTCTGCTGCTGCTATCAGCCTAAAAACTAAGGGTCTATTTGAATATAAGCCTTTAGTAGTTTTAAAAAGATATCCAGTGTGATAACTTTTAAAATACCTTATTAATTCTACTGCTGCAATATCTGTCTGTTTTGGAAAGTATCTAGAGGACATTGTCGCGACAAGCTCCACATGCCGGTCTCCCACAGACTGATCAATAATTTCTTTACTAATAAACATGGCTGTAACTATTTCTTGTAGACGAGAAAAAAAACTTCCTCGTAATTCTGGAGCTACCTCTAATGTCCTTTTATCAATCCACAGGACAGTTGCTGCCGATACTGTAACTACTATTGAACAAACTCCCCCCACCACAGATCTTGAGATAGCTGACATCTTATTACTATCCTTACTATAAATATAAAAAATATTACTAAACTAATATCTTTTTAGTATAGTGAAGAAATGAAAATTTACCCGATTTGTTTTCTATTGATTTATACCTTAATTTCTTGCTGCTGTAGAAATAATCCAAGTAAACCCAATCGACTTATGGAACAACAAATAGAAAGACCGCCTGAATATCTATACAAAATTATTTCTTATCGTAATTGGCAAGAATCTAAAACTTCAAAAACACTCAAACTCTCTTCAGATGATGATAATTTTATTCATCTTTCAACAAAACAGCAACTCAATAAGATAATGAAAAAATATTGGTCTGATGTCCCCAAATTTGTAGTTTTAAAACTTTCTACGAAAAAACTCAAAGGCAAACTAGTCTATGAAACCAATCCCAATGGTATGACCAAATATTATCATCTATATAATGGATTTATCCCATTTGATGCTATTGTTGACTATACAATCTATTAATATAGTTATAGTAAAAATCAATTGAACTGAGGCTTATAAGGACAATAGATCGGAGGGAAAAAAGTTCTAAAGGGCACTTGATCGATGTGCCCCTTTAGCCCAAAGCGAATTATAGTAATAAGATTAAAAATATTAACATGTTTCTAAAAAAGCTCTATTTTTCAACACGCCCTATATGGTCATTTGAATTAAAACTAACTCTACTCTCGTGATTTAATAGCCATTTTTTTCGGTCGAGCCCCCCAGCATACCCTCCCATGGCACCATTTGCATTGATCACTCTATGACAGGGAATAATAATTGCCAATTGATTCGCTCCATTAGCACTTGCTGATGCTCGAATAGCAAGCGTTTGATTCATTGCTTTGGCAATTTCTAAATAAGAACATGTTTTACCAAACCGAATCTTTTTTAATTCTAACCACACTTTTTTTTGAAAAGTAGTGCCAATCATTTCAATCGGAGTTTGAAATTCCTCTAATTCCCCTTTAAAGTATTGATCGAGCTCTTTTTCAATTTTGTCCATTACATTAGTTCTTCCTGAGACTATTCTAGAACCCTTGAACTTTTCTAATTTTTTAAGTTTACTATCTAAGTTAGAACAATCGAAAAACTCTAAGAGATAAAGTGTCTTTTCATCACTAATTACTATCATAGAACCGAGCGGTGTATCAATAGAATTTGTTTTTATAGTCATTTGACTTTAAAATTTTCACATTTTTTTCAAAGTTAAATCACTATAACGTAACAAGTTGAAAATTACATAGAGAAATTGTATTTTTTATAGTCATTTTAAAGTTAATTGACTCTATGACCTAGCTGTGACGAAATATCTATGTTCTTTTGTAATTCACGTTTTATTTTCATGCTTTTAATCACTTTGGATTTTAAATTAAATTGTTTTAAATCTACAAATTTAATGGTTTGATCAACATATGACCGAAAATAGTACTTTAATGTGCTATGATCTTTCACAGAAGTAAATAAAGTTGAATCAAATGATGTTTTTCCGTGTTCCTTTGAAAGGACAGCTCCAACAGGAATGTCAAATTGGTTGAGGATATGAAATACTTGATTTACCAATTCATCAGAATTTGTAGAAGGGATTGCCAAAGAAGAGAAAAAAGCCGCGCGAACAAATCTCGATGGAGGAGTGAAATCACCTGGCAAACCTAGCATTCCAGAACCTTGACCAAATGGTGATAATTTAAAACCTTTTAAATAACTTGGCTCTGCATTAAATGCTGTCAAATTTACATAATTATTTAAATTTGTCAGATGCCAGTCAAATGTCGGAGAATTTGTAATCACACCTATTAAATTATCGTATACAACCAACTTACCATCAATAGGTTCAATTACAATGCTTTTTCCCTTCCTATCATATATAATATAATGCAAAGGAGGTGGAGTTGATCCCCATCCATCACTAACTGTGGGCGCAATGACTACAGATGAGAGAGCTGCTTTCACCTCTCTTATCGAAGCAAATTGCGTAAGAACCCAATTGGGAAATTCAATTGGTGAAATTGCCTTTGACCGATTTTTTTTTGTTATCTTTGTATATTTTGCGTAACCTGGGAAATAGAAAGCAGCTGCAACAAGCCCCTTTTCATTTACCCCATCCATTAACTTTATATCATCAAAACAATAAGCACCTACAGCTGCATATTTAGACGTATACTCCTTCCCTCTTCCCCTTGGGATTTCGCCAACAAATTTATATCTCCTAGGAATTATCGCGATACCTGTTTCAACATCCCGTCCAAATTCTAAAGTTCTACCGGAAACTACAGCTCTATTTCTAGCCTTTAATACGACCCCCGTACAAGCTGACAGATCTGATCCAAAAATTAAAAATATTAGAAGAAACATTCTATTCTTTAAAAAAGTTAAAATCATTTTATATTCCTATATAAGTTATAACCTTTGAAGAAAGGCTCTAATTCTCACTATCAAAAGCAGCAATAAGCAACTTCATTGAATTCGCATCTTCATATTTTTTTCAAGTTTCTGT
>Ga0180438_10011422_pt1 | contig 10731 bp, 12 predicted proteins | sample SS_ome_12_FD_132455 | JGI IMG/M metagenome (GOLD analysis project Ga0180438, IMG submission 132455) | Hypersaline lake sediment archaeal communities from the Salton Sea, California, USA - SS_3_D_2 metaG | ecosystem: Environmental > Aquatic > Non-marine Saline and Alkaline > Hypersaline >... | reverse complement strand
ATATCCATTATCTCTTCTAGGGATCTTTTTTTACCAGAAAGGTAGTTTCTTACCCCTCTTATTATATCTCCTATGTTTTTATCTGGTCTTAGTGCCGCTAAATCTCCCATAAATTCAGCTACAGTTTGTTCTCCGCCTCTCATACCTTTCATTGTACTAAAAGCTTCTATATTTAAAGCCTTTAATGCAATGGTCATATCGAGTACGTCCGTAACCTCAAATGGGGTTTTAGCTGCCAAATTTAATGCTTGTTGTGTTTTAACTCTAGCTATATCCATTGAACCATAAAAAGCAGATAAAGTTTTTCTTGCTGATTCAAACTGTGACCCTACATTTATTACACCAGCTATTAAACTTTTAAATAGACCTAGAACTCCTACTATTTTAGAAGAAGCATTATCTGTGAAATCTAATACTATCCCTAAACCAAAAAAACTGTCCACATGGATACCTCCTAACGTTATTTTTTCATTTCCTCCCGCTCTTTTTCATGTTGCATTTTAATCATATCCACCCATTTTTTTCTCTCACTTCGTGATAGGTTTCTTATAGTATCCCTATCCCAGTGATAAATATAAGCTAAGGTATGCATCTCCACGTAGGCAATATCTATATGAGCGTTCATTAAAAAGTCATAATCAAAATAGGTGGTTAAATAAAATTTGTTGCATTTAAAGAACCTTCAAATTCAGTTAAACAACTAACACATTCAACCTTAACTTTTGGTTGTACTCCACACATATTATCTTTCAGTAAAGTGAATAAATAATCTCTGTCCTTAATAGAAAGTTTTCTCATTATCTCGTTAGTTACTTGAATAGTTCCTAAAGATTTTATACATCTAGTTAACATTAAAGTATTTGCTTGACCTAAATTCTTTCTTGCCATAGGGTCTAATATTTCTCTATCTAAACCTTTAGGTAAGTGTAATACTCCTGACCTATGAATGTTACCTTGCCTATCTTTATACCCTTTTGGTAATTCGAAATGAATTTCATAATCGCCTTTAAAATGAACAATTTCTAATTCATCTAAAGCTACTTTAGTTTCTAACTTAGCCTTACATTCTGGGTTAGGGCATTGATGTGTTAATTCTAATTCTTCCCCAATTGATTGTTTTCTTATTTGTAATAAAATATAATCCTGGTCACCAGAAATAAGATTTTGAATAATATTTTTCCATTTTGTATTTCCAACTTCTTTTCTAGTATAAGAACCTATTCTAGTACAACATCTTTCTAAAAGAGTATTTATTACTTTTCCGCCATTTGATTTTATTTCTGGTTTTGATATTACTTCTTCTTCTACCCCTGTCATTTCTCGGATTTCAAATTCAGTATGAATAACCCCTTCTTCATCTTTATATCCTGCTAAAAGGTTGTGTACTTCACTTTCTTCATTTTCCATGATATAATCTTCATTAACTACACTATTATTTTTCATGTTAATTCCCTCCATTTTTTTTATTTGTTAATATAAAAGAGAGTATATTTAAATAATATACTCTCTTTTATTATATAATATTTATTTTTCCTACTCAACAAAATATTCAAAGCAAATAGTTATCCTCTCAATTGCAACCTCTTCTGATGTTCCTTCCATTTCTGGCCCTTCCCACATCTTAAACCATGCTTCTCCTAATATCCAAGTTCTTTGAGGATTACCTTCTTTATCTAATAAAGATATAGTAATAGTAGTCCTGTTGTCTGGATTATTAAAAGTTTTAACATACTGGTCATAAAGATCATTACTACCAGAATATACTCCACGCTCTAAAACTACATCTTCAACTTTCTCTTTTCCTTGTAATTTTAAAGTATGTTTATATCCACCTTCTGCATATTCAATAGCAGTTAATTCTCTTTTTAACCCTGTTACTTTGTTAAAACCTAAACTAGAAGGTAATCCTGCTATAGAAACAGTATAGTTATACTTTAGCAACGGATCTTCTAAAGTTGTTCTTGCCATAGCGTGTACTTTTAACATCTTATACTCCTCCTTTAATTATGCAGATTTTTGAACAATTTTTAATACAACAAATTCAGCAGGTTTTTTCTTAGCATAAGCAATTTCCGCTATTACTTTACCTTGGTTAATAACAGTGTCCGTATTTAAATCAGCATCACATTTTACATAAAAAGCCTCAGTTCTACTAGCACCTTTTAATCTTCCTGATAACCATTCATCATGTAAAAATGTTTCTAAAGATTCTTTCATTCTCTTCCACAATACTGAATCATTGGGTTCGAATACTGCCCAACCAGTATTTGTAAAAGCAGATCTTTCAACATAAATATCATACCTAACATCTGAAACATATCTTTTACTTGAAGTAGCTGATAAAGTTCTTGCTCCCCAAATTACTACACCTATGTTGTCCTTAGATAATATAGAGTTAATCCCTAAAGGATTTAATAAATCTTGGTTAGTGGTAGTAACATAGGTTTCTAATTCAACTGCCCCTTGAATTACACTTTCTTCTCCTGCAGGTGCTTTATGAATTCCTCTCGCATTATCAATTCTTGCATACACTCCTGCAATATGACCGCTAGGAGGAACAGTTTTTAGTTTTCCTGTTGTTGATAAAGGATCTACAACTTTAATCAAAGGATAGTATAAAGCCCCATAATCACTTGCATTAATACTATCTTGATTAGTAATCATATCACTTGCACTTTGACCACTTGGTGCGTCTAAAATTGCAAAGCAATCAGTTCTTCCTTCACAATAAGTGGTTATAGCATTAACCATAGTAGCAGAACTTTGACCTGGTACTACTAAAATATTAATTGATACAGCACTTAATATAGCCATTGCAGTTGTGTAATCATCATCGTCTAAGTCATCTGTACCGTCTACTCCTCCGCTCATTGTTCCAGTTCCTGTTGCTACAGTGCCACCAGTTTCTACAGTAATGTATTTTGATACTCCATTTATAGCTTTAACATAGTAATTATCATCAGTAGAAGTGTTAGTAACTCCCTCAAACTTTTCTACTTCTACTCCATACATTTTTATGGATATATCAAATGTACTAGCTACTGTTCCATCAGTAACAGCAATAGTTAAATCTGTATTTGCCCAAGTACCTTCGTCTAAAGCTGTATATTTTAAACCTGTTGTTACAGGTATTTGTACAGAAGCCTTATCTTTAGTGTCACTGGCTACTCTTGAAATATAAGCTCTTTTTCCACCATTCTGGAAGAAACCATATACTGCATAAGCTAAATCAAAATCTTCTAAAAAAGGTGTATCTAAACCTAAAGCACATTTTTCTAAAAATTCTGACCAACTTGTTACTTGTAATGGAGTACTCATAACACCTCTTCTTGAAACACCAACAAATCCTGCTACAGAAGTTGTAACTCTCTCTGTTGGTCTTTCTCCAGAAGATACATTCTCCACATAAACATCTGGTCTTAAATAAGTAGTCATTTATTTTACCTCCCTCATAATACTTTCATTTATATTTTCTTACATTAATTCTATCATTGTTATAGTTATTCTTTCCATACTCTTGAATCAAACCACGGTTCAGTATCATCCCATATATAAGAATAACTTGGGTTAAAAATAGTAGGATCAAAAATCCAAACTAATTTTATAACTTCTAAACTATCGCCATCAGAAGTTATAATATTTTGAGATATAGTATTAACCACTTCTCTATTCGTAACTATTTTAACTTCTTCTGAAATATTTTCGTCAACTTCAACCTTAATCATATAGCTAAAAGTTCTTCTTAATATTCTCTCATTATCCTGTCTTACAGTGTCCATAACTTCTCCGCTGTTAGGAAATTCTATCATATGACAAATCCTATTATTATCGTCTGTATCTATAACACTAAGTGTATTAAACTTACTATATAGATTTGCCCATAACATAGTTATTAACTGTATATCTTCATAATATTTTGCCCAAAAATCAATTTGATAAAATAAATTATAAGCTTTTATTCTTTTCTCTACCTGTGCAATTCCGTTTTCAATATCTTTACTAACTACTACCTTACTACGTTCTAACATTCTTTGAGGATCAGCTTTTACCAAGAATGGGTACAATGTGGCACAAGGAAAACTTTCAACTTTTATTTCCGTATCGGGCAATCTAACAAAACAAGGTAAAGAGATTTGATTATCCTCTGAATCTAAATAGTAAATATTTTGATTTACACTTTCTATTAAAGCTTTATCGACTTGTTTAAACCAAACACTACCCATTTATAGATTCACCCTCCTTTCATAACATCAGATATTACATCATACCAATCTTCTCTTACTATTTTCTTTGCTTCCAAGTAAGAAGGCCTTATTAAAGGTCGAGGTGGCATCTTTTCTGTACCATACTCCATCCATGCTAACAAGGAACTAAAATTTGCTCCACTAGGATGGGTTTTATTTCTACTTGCCCCTATAAATAAAGTGCCTCTTTTAGAATTACTTCTTACTTTAAGTGCTTCTAAGTTATCATATACCCAACCACTTTCAACATAAATAGTATCATTCCCCGATTTTTTCTTAATAGTAGAATTAGCAAGAGGTCGCCAGTTTAAATCTTGATCTCTTATATGTCCTTTCATAACTTCTAAAACTAACTCTCCATCTTCATCTAACTTTGAGTGCATAGCAACACCTAATCCGTCTTTCAGACTAGTTAAAGAAGAAATTAATCTATTCCAATCCCCTTTTAGTGCCATCGTAAATTTCATGTTAATACACTCTCCTACCTAACATTTCATATTTGAAATTAGTATCTGCCAAAGTTATCATTGGGGTAAATCTAATTATATCGTAAGTAATTGAATCATACTCCAACCTAGATTTTAATATCAGATTTTCACCTAGTTGTAAAACACTTTTATCCTCCAACTCTTTTAAAGAAAAAGCAAAAGAAGTATCATACTCTATAAACCCACCTGTGTCTTTTAACATTTCTTCTGAATTTCTTATTCTAGCTTTTCCTATTAAAGTTATAGGATCTAAGTATTGTTTAAACTTTTTTTCAGAATAAACATCATTTGAACCTAAAGTGTTATTCACTTCATCAAAAGTTAAAAAGTTTATAGTATGAGAGCCTAACTCTTCATAAAGTTCATATACTCCCTCTTTGATATCCAACTTATCTTGATCTGTCAAAGCCATTATACTAACCTCCTAACTATGATAATAGTGTAGTAAATGTTATTTCACTATACCCTTTTAGTCCATTTCTTTCTTGAATAGCTAAAGCAAAATAATATGTGGTACTAGGTGTTAATCCTGTTACTCTATACATAGTTTCATGTATATCTGTAAAAGTGTATACTTTCTCCGCATTTTCATTTATTGGATTTTCCAAATCATAAAGATCTACAATAGCCGAAGTATATTTATACAGAATAGAGTTGTAAAACTTATTGATCTTATTGATCACCCAACTTAATTCTACTGTAGTTGTTCCTACTGAATCGGCAGTTAAAGTTACACTTGGTTTTTCTGATAAGTTATAATCCCTATTAGTATAGTATCTACCCTCTATCATAAGGTTTCCCAATTTTGGCATACTACCGTTACCCGTACTTCTGTAGGTTTTTAACTCTAATTCAACCATATTAATTAATGCCATGTAATGATCAAATCTTATATTCTTTTTTAATCCGCCATCTCTACCTAAATCTAAAGGATAAAGTGGGGCAGAATTAACAGCCAACTGATAATATAACTCTTTCTTTGAAACCAATATAACTGGATATAGATATTCAGTAGGTAAGCTATCCAAAGAACCTTCTGGGTATTCTTGTGCTAACCCTACTTCTAAGACTGATTCTATATCAGAATCGGATAAAGATAGAAATAGAGGGTCAATAGGAGTAACCTCTGGATCTTGTACTTTACAACTTAACCTCATATAATCAATTAATTGCGTTTTTGTCACTTATAACACCTCTTTTCTTAAAGGGGTAATAAATAATCACCTTCAGCCAAAATTCTCTTTACATTAACAGGAACGCTATACTGTTTATCTTTTTTAAGATAATACCATTCTCCCCCAACATAACACTTGTGATCTACTCTCATTTTAACTTTAAGTTTTTTAGGTTCAACTGGTTTAACTTCATAGTCCTGTTCTTTTGGAATTATAACTTGAATATCTTCGCCTTCTATACTTAGTTCTTGATTATCAACCTTAAAATCTTCTTCAATTTCAGTTGGTATATCAATAACTTCCTCTTCAACTTCATCAATATTTTCTTCAATTATAGCCTTTTTATTTATTTTTTTTCTCATTTCTACATTACCTCCTGTTTATAATAAAAGAGGGTAGGGAATATAAATCCCTTCCCTCTTAGTAAAAATTAATGGATTAATTTATTAATCAGTAGCAGTGGTTTCTACAGATGTTTTCTGTGCTACCGTGTAACCTAAAATTGTTTGTTGTGCTACAGTTAAAGTATTAGTATCTTTTGCTACTCCCGCCGTGGTGTCAGTTGATGAACCGAATGTTACTCCTGTTGTATCAGTATCTGTAAAGGCTATTTCAAGAGTAGCATCATTAGCAGATTCTACCAATGCGGTCAATGAAATGTCAGCACCAGTTCCACCAACAGTGAAAAATGCAGATACGTCTTCGTCAGCATCTAAAGCAGTTCTAACTAACTCTCCTACTTGTGAGGCAGTATAATCTGTTTCACCTATAGCAACAACTACATCTTTAGGTGAGTTATCCATACCTGCGGAAGTAACAGTTATTGTTATATCTCCCGCACTCGGAGATACACCTGCTGTAGTATCTGTTGATGCTCCAAAAGTAACACCTGTTGTATCTGTATCGACGAATCCCATTTCTAAAGTGGCATCATTCGCCGATGGAGTAATTGCAGTTAAAATAGCACTTGCATCAGCTCCACTTACAGTGAAGAAAGAGGATACATCTGAATCCGCCGCTAAAGCTGTTCTTAGTGCTAAACCTACATCATTAACACCGTCATTCTCGGCTACTGCTACAGTAACAGCTTTAGGAGAGTTTGACATACCACTTGCGGTAACAGTCATTGTAATATTACCAGCTCCTGTACTTTCTCCTGCTGTACAAGTTATTGTTTCTACTTGCGAAGTACCTGTACCTTTTGTAGCGGAAATAGTTTCAACTTGTTTCTCACCATTAGTCCAAGCTCCGCTAAAAGTAATAGGTATTGTTACTGTACCTGATACCATAGCAGGAGTTAAATCAGCAGTTTCAATTTCTCCATCTCCTGCTGTACTTTCGGAAACAGAAACAGTAATATCCCCATTGAACCAATCATGTACATTACCTTCTGAATCTTCTAAATTAACAACAACACTTCTTGTATATGGTGCTACTCCTGATGTAGTATTTACACTTACTACCGCTCCAAGTTCATCACCACAAGTAACAGGTTCAATTTTTAATTTGAATCCTGTGTCATTTGCTTCAATAGTATCTTTAGTCAAAGTAATAGTGGAAGATGTTCCACCTACTGTATAAAGATCAGTTACACTTGCTATATCTAAAGCCGTTTTTGCTTTAGTAACAATTCCTGCTTGTTCGTCACCTTGAGCTAAGGCAAAAGTAATTTCAATGTCATCATTTCCTGTTTCAGATATTGTTAATTTTGCATTTCCCGCCGTAACTAAAGCAGTATTGATAATAACAGGTGTAAGAGTTTCTACCTGTGCAACTCCCGCTCCTCTATCTTGATCGGCTTCAACTCCGTCTACAGTTGCAGGAGTACATTTAAAGACCATATCTCCTGACATTGCTTTTGCTCTTTGAGAATCAGTACCGTTGATAGCATCAACCATTTCATTTAATTTAGCTGTCAATGGACTAGGGTTACTTTTACTATTTAATACTTCCAAGTTAGTGAATTTATTTAATGTCAAGTCATTACCTCCTAACTATAATAATATTTGTATTACAGTGTTTTAAGCTGTTTCGATAACCACACCATATTCATTATGAAGTCTACCAGTTCCCCAGATTGAGTACCAAGCTAACCCATGTTCTCTACCGAAGTCAGTTACACCATTATCTCTTAACTCAACAGGTAATGAGAAAGCTACTCCATAATACTCTTCACCAAAAATTACTGCTTGATAAACATTTACTTGGTTTCCTGCTGTACCACTTACAAGGGCTGCTTTATAACCAAACTCCCCAGAAGAAGCTGCACCGTTGCTCATAAGAGTTGTTTCAATAAACCTAGTATCATCTATTCTTCCAATTTCACCAGTAAATAATTGATCTGGTGCACCATAGTTACTAGCGTTAATCCATGCAGCGTCATCCCTTAAACCTCTTGAAGCATGAGGATGAACAAAACAAATCCAGTTTTGGTTATTAAATTTAGGAGCATTATTAGTAGCAAGAATTTCAATAGCATCCTTAACTGTAGATACCTTCAAAGTACATTCAGCAATTAAATCAGATCTTTGAGTAACTGCTGTTCCATCTTCTTTTTTAGCATAAACAACATTTGTTCCACCTAAAGCAGTATCTCTTAAATCTTCATCAAGAGTAAGAGCATAGTCCCTAGCTAAAAGAGTAGTAGCACTTGCCATGATGTTATCAAAAGAACTTTGTAAAAGTAATTCTGATACCGCAATTGCGTTACCTTTTTCAGCAACAGTGATTTGTTTCATAGAACCACTTAACTTCTTAGTAACTAGTTTAGTACCTTCTGTTAAAGTTCCACCTCTTTCAATGTTATCATAAGTAAGCATTGAAACAGTTAATCCTGGTTCTACCCCTAATTCAGTTTTTACCTCAGCAAATTGTAAAAACCTCATGTTTGGAAGAGCTTTAAACTCAATCTCTTTAGAATAAACCGTTCTTACTGCATCAGTGAATTTAACATTCGTTCCATCATTTGTTACAGCAGATGTAATTTCATCCGCATAAACATTTAATACATTTCTCATGTTCAAAAGTTTTAATAAATTCATTTCTATATTCCTCCTTTAAAATTTAAAATAGTTTTATTTTAGACCCATTTTCATACGAAATTCTTTATATTCAGCACTTCTTGGATCCATGTTTTTTATATCTTCCACTTTTAAATTCTTTGTATCAAACTTTTTAGTGTTAACGTTTGATGAAGGTATAGAACTTACAGAATTATTAGAGGATTTACCTTTCAATATTCTATCTTCCATTTCTTTATATCTTTTCTTAGATATTTCTATGGAATTATCAATATCTTCTTTGGACTCACCTAAAATCAATTCTGGGATTATTTCTTCTCCAGCTTCTCTCAACTTTTGTTCCTTGTAGAGTTTTATTTCATACTCCTCACGAACTCGATCTTCGATAGCTTGAGCATCAACCTTATTTTCTTCTAGATCTTTAACTTGCTTTTTCAAGTCCTCAATCTCTTTTTTATAAGTCTTTTCAGCCTCAGAATCTAAGTTTCCACTATTTTTTATCTTACTATTAAGAGTTTCAATTTCTTTTTCTTTCTCCGCTATTTTTATCAAATGTTCATTACAAGTTTTAGTCCACTTTTCTACTTCAGTTTCTAATGATTTGATTTTAGGATAAAGTTTATCTTTTTCCTCTTTTCTAGCTTTTGAAATTAAATCCTCATAATTTATTGTGTTAGATTTTTGAGATTGTTTAGAATTAGAAGAATCTCCTTCTGGTTTTTTATCCTCTTCTTTTTCTTCACCTTCATCAGCAAATACATTTAGTTTTGAGTTTTGATTAAAGAATTTTAAAATAGTTAATAAATTAGTTTCTCCGTTTAAAACTTTTTTAGTTATCATGTTTATTTCTCCTCCTAATAAATAATACGTTAGTTTACATTTTAATAGTACCATAATAAAAAATACATATTCAAGTAGTTTAAGTTTAATTACCTTTTACTTGTTAAATTAATTTATCCGTTTTTACCTTGAATTTCTTTTCTAACTTTTTCAATGTTAGTTTGCCCATTTGTTATACCACTATTAACTTGGGTTTCTTGAATATCATAAATTTCTGGATTTTCTTCTCTATCCCTATCTATATCGGCAAGTTTAAGATCTATATCTTCCCTATTTAATCTAGTCATTGCCCCTTTTCTGTTTTCTAAACCTAATCTCATTTCTTGCTCAATGGCTTGTAATTCTATTAACAGGTCTTTAGGTAAACTATCTGGTATTGTTACCTCATTGTAATAAAACTGTTTTAATGTTACACCTTCTGGAATACTAATAAGATTTTCCTGTAAAGAAATTAATAATATCAATCTATTAACTTCTTCAAGACCTACTTTACTAGATCTCTTTTTAAGTTTTGTTTTTTCTGTTAAAGGTAAATTAGAATACTGCAAAGCTATACCACTGGTATTACTTATAGCTTGAGTTCCACCTAAAGCACCTTCTGGTACTCCTGCTATCTCGCTCATTGTTAATTTTAATTCTTTGGTGTAACTTACACTGGCAGTTAAATCACCTTCTAGTTTTAAATTCTCTACTTTAGATTCTTTAGGTAATCCTCCCCAAATCTTATTTGCACCTTTCTCTAAAGACCCTATTTTTGCTCCAAAAATAATTGTTATTGGTGCAGAATGATAATCTATAATTTCAGATATATCACTTTTCTTCATATTTAATTCCATATTAAGAGGTATTAAATCATCTAAATCACTTAAACCTTCATTTCTACCTGCTACTGGCAAATTCTTTATTTGAACAAAAGGAATTACACCATAGGTGTTAGGTATATCTAAAGTTTTAACTCCACCTT
>Ga0180438_10011421_pt1 | contig 10731 bp, 10 predicted proteins | sample SS_ome_12_FD_132455 | JGI IMG/M metagenome (GOLD analysis project Ga0180438, IMG submission 132455) | Hypersaline lake sediment archaeal communities from the Salton Sea, California, USA - SS_3_D_2 metaG | ecosystem: Environmental > Aquatic > Non-marine Saline and Alkaline > Hypersaline >... | reverse complement strand
TTTTTCTGAGAAAATTACAATCAATATATGTATTCACTCCACACACAGTCCTTTTGAAGGAACCATACCACATTTCTTACCTGTCTGCATCCTGTACAGGAATGGTGGAATACTAATAATACAAAAACGGTCAGCTTTATATGAATGGGTACTCACTCCTGTTCATGCTGTGTGTAGTAGGGATGCCTGGCTGTGGAAAGAGCATTTTTCTGGATATTGCCAGAGAATACAATCATGCCGTGATCTCCATGGGAGATGCGGTTCGATCAGAAACGAAAAAAAGAGGACTTCCTCCTGAACAGCACGGGGAAGTGGCTCAAGCCCTTCGTGATGAAAAGGGACTGGCTGCAGTGGCCTATCTCATTCTCAACAAGCTTACTCCCCAATGTATCGTGGATGGAGTGCGAGGTCTTGCAGAAATCGATGTCTTCAGGAAGCAGTACCCGCTGGAAATTGTGGCGATTCATACTCCCCCTAAAATGAGATTTATCCGAATAAAAAAGCGGAGAAGGGCAGGAGATCCAGTATGCTGGAAGGAATTTGTGGAACGGGATCTGCGGGAGCTGGGATTTGGAATAGGTGGAGTCATTGCACTGGCTGATTATATGCTTTTAAATCGATCTACTAAGATTCAATTCGAAAAAAAATGTCAAGACTTTCTTTCCCGGAGGAATCCATGAATATTTCTGTATCTGTTCCTGTGTATCCCACAGAAACCCGGGAAAAGGTAAAACAGGCTCTTGAAAATCTTTTCCCCACACTCCAATTTATCGATTCTGAAGAAGGGTTCTCTGCATCCAGCCAGGATAAAAAAGTCCTGGATACTGTGAAAATGCTTCTGGAAAAACAGCGCATCCGCGACACTGCTCGAGATATCCTCATTAAAACTACCCGGGGAAATACACTCACCATGTCGCTGAATAAACAAGCCGCTTACATGGGAAAGGTAAATTTTTCCAGCCAATGTCCTCTGGACCCTATTGTAGTTTCTGTAACATCAGATGATATACAATCTGTCATCAGGTACCTCACCGGGAAATGAGAATAGTGATCTCATTGGAGTTAACCGAATTCCATGCCTTAACAAAGGAAGTGCCATTTAACTATGCCACACGAGGGGTGGTTTTACCGAAAAACTTATAAAGGTAGGCCTTTCAAGTGAAAGGCGGCTTTTGATGTCATTAATGATGATAAGAGAAAAAAGCCAGCATATATCCACATAAAAGGAGGTACTAATATGGTATTACCATTAGCATCTGTGGACAAATTGATCCGAAAAGCTGGTGCTCACCGAGTTTCTGAAGGAGCAGCTAAAGAACTTGGAGCTCATCTCCAGGACACTGCCATTGAGGTGGCAAGAGAGGCCATAACTCTTGCCAGTCATGCAGGGAGAAAAACTGTTAAAGCTGAGGATATCCGATTAGCACAGAAACGCTTATTTGGCTAATCTTTTTCTCTTTTTTTATTTCTCAACATATTCTCTTATCCTCTTCCTACGAGGAACTCAGAGGGTAATAGGAAGTGCCTCATTCCGGTAAATACCAACAACTTCAATATGGTTCTGTAACCCAGATGTTTCCACCTTTTTTCCCAGCACTTCCTGAATCTGAAAGATGCCTGCCTGGCTATCCATATGGACTTCGATTCGCAGTGGTTTTTTTTCTCCCCTTGAAATAGTGACCTTCTTTATAGAAAGGGCAGATACCGAATGAATGTCTATTTTTCCCAGATTATAAGGGATTCGGGCCCGTCCTTCTGCCATATCACAACCGTCTGCTATGGTCACTATACCTGCTTCCGTAGTGAGACACTGGCTTTCTTCATGGTGGGAATATATACAGTGGAGTATCTCAGAGAGCATCTGGGTAGGATGGGCAGTGAATTCAGGAAGGAGAGGCATGAGTAACTGGGATGCAAGATAACAGCTGTGAAGGATGTGATCATCCCTGTGCACCATATTCCCCACATCATGCAGAAATGCACCACCCATTATCACCAGCTGTACATCTGAAAAATCCCCCAGCTTTTCTGTGATAATGTTGAGAGGGAGAACATCTTTTACGATCTCCAGTATCTGCAGAGCATTTCGAGTGACAATTTTAGAATGGACAAATCCATGATCATTATATCCCATCCGGATGATAACCATCTGATTTGCTGCATTCAGGTAGGGTTCCAGTTCCAGGAGCTTCTTGTAAAAGTCCTTTCCTGAAGATGAGAGAAAGGATTGAATTTCCTGATCCAATGTCATAGGTTTCACATTGGTATTCAAATTAGTATTCGTATCCTTATTCGTATCCTTATCCTTATTCCTATTCCTATTCCTATTCCTATTCCTATTCACGATTCCACCTCAAACCTGGTAATGGTACCCTGGTCACAGCATGCCCATGCCATCTGCTGGGTATTATATGCGTATTCCACAGTTCCTTCGGCATCAATAGCAATGGCTCCTGTTTCGGGGGAGTGGCAGAGCGTTTTCTGCAATGCTTCAGCTAATGGAACCTGTGATAGAAGATCATGAACAGATTTTGAAAAGAGTGCTCTCATGATATTTTCTCCCATACCGGTGGCTGAAATTGCACCCCGTTCTCCTGCATAGGTTCCGCATCCTACCAGTGGTGAATCACCTACCCGTCCTTTTAATTTCAACCAGATACCTCCAGTAGAAGTAGCAGCTGCCAGTTCACCATCAAAGGCCACCGCACCCACCGTTCCATGGGACTGAATCAAAGAGACATTTCGCTTCCATCGAGTATCTCCCTGTAAGAATTTGGCTTTCAGTTCTTTAAATTTTTCCCTTCGTTCCTCCACAACCAAATCCCATTTTTGAAAGAAATTCCGTGCAAATTGATATGCACCGTCTCCTGCTATAAGGGCATGATCTGTTTTTTCCATAACCAGCCGGGCCACTTTTATGGGATTTTTTATATGCTGGAGGGCTGCAACAGCTCCTATCGACCCCTGATACATGACCATGGCGTCTGTTTCTACTTCCCCCTCAATATTGAGTACAGATCCTGTACCTGCATTAAAAATGGGATTATCTTCCAGGGAACACACCGCCGCAACCACAGCGTCCAGCGCACTTCCCGTCTTTAATGCATCATACCCCGCACGGACTGCGGTGACCACTCCCTGTTGATATTCTGAAATATCATGAAGGGACTTTGAAAAAGTCCCTGCACCTCCGTGAACGATAACTTTTCTCATACAAGATGTTTTCTATAGTATTTTAAAGGGTTTTGGAAAAGAGAGGAATGCACAGTCATTTCAACCTTCTCCTGCTGGCAGTTCATCCACCATCCTGATTCATCTTCTTCATCGTGAAATTTCCAATAATGAGTAACTCGATCACGATTCTCGCAAAAAACGAAAATGTAAGGAGAAAGGTTCTAAAGGTAGGAATCTATAAAAAAAAGAGGTGAAGAAAATGGATTCCATAGGGAAAGTTGGCGGAGGCCCTGGAACTCCAACCTTATCTGGAAAGGTAGGTGGAGGTCCTGGAACTCCAACAAGGAATTAGAAGAAATATACGTGATGAAAGGAAAACCAAAACAGAAATACCCTCAGTATCTATGTATTGAAGAGTGTAGAGTGAATTATGAGACGGTATTGACAGGTGTGGCTGCATATGTCTATATAAAACCCTCATTCACTTTAACTCGGCATATCCCTCCTCCACTCCGATGTAGTGGATTAATCCAATGGCCTGATGAAACCCGTCTATCATGCCACTGGTCCTCATTTTATGGAGAGTAGAGGAGAGATCGGTGAAGGTGATATCTGATTTGATGCTCAGCATAGCCATTAGCCCACATTCTACATGAATACACAGAACAGTTGTAGGTAAGTTGGAAAGAATATCAATCACTGATTGAGGAAACTCTGTTTTCAGAAGAAATCCAAAATGGGTGTAATTTCCATATCCATCGGGATAGAATTTGGTAAGAACAGTGGTGTATTGGGGGACAGTTTCCAGCCACTGATAAAATTTCTCAGAAGAAACCAGATGTTTCCGTAAAATGGGGGTGACCTTTTTTCTGAAATCATATTCATATTCATGAAATAATGTCCATTCTTCCTCATCCCAGGGAGGAGATTTTTCCTTGATCATATTGGTTTCCTTTTTCCCCTGTGAATCAAATTCAGATATGCGTGTCCTCATTCGATCGAAAGCAGATTTCCATCCGAAGAGCAGCGAATTTGGTGTCAAAATATTCCCTCTTCTTCCAAGAAAAAGCAAATTTTCGAATCCTTTGATGTGTGAAGGATTATATTTTTCATCGGCAATATACATGATGTTCCAGTCACCCAAAAACATACTACAATAATCTATCTGAGGTACTCGCTGCAATTCATCAAAAGCGGTGTATGGATCATCAAATTTTACAAGGTGTACAAATTTTTCCAAATCTGAATGATACTTGAGTCGTAATTCTGGACCAAAAAGAATTTCTGAGTTATACATATGGTCTAAATATCCTGAAACCGTATTTCGAGCAAACTTAAGGTTTTTGGATATCTCATGGACGTGAACTCGGGGATTAAGGTAAATTTGATTATATATAGCGTGATATCGTCGCACTTTTTCCTTTCTTGTAAGTTTGCTCATTTAACTCATCCCAAGCTTAATATACTACATATACCTAGCACTGTATGTCCATATCGTTTATGGACTGATGTATAGGCTATGTCCCTAAGCTATAAATACCTTTCGGCACGGATCTTTCACCCCCTTCGAGACCGGTTGTACAACAACCGGTCTCCTTAAACACGATATATTAGTTCTTAAACACGTTCCTTTCTTTCTTTTTTTACATATCTCTTCTTTCCTAGACCATTTTTTCCTTGAATTTCCCATTCGATTACCTCACACAGGTTATGGGAATTTAAACATTTTTTATAGCGAAAACCTTATAAATCCAAATCAATAAGATTTATAAACGTCAAGGGTGACTACTCTTCTAGATAGAAAGAACGGACTAAAATGAAAATAACGCCCAAAGGAGTGAGAAAATGGAAAAAAAAGAACCTATAGACATGAATGACCTCGATCCCTCCTTCAAATATGAGATTGCTTCACAGCCTGGAGGGGAACACATTATGAAATGTGTTCAATGCGCTACCTGTTCATCTGGATGTCCTGTTGCCTCTATCAGTGATAAATTCAATCCACGACGCATCATACGAATGGCGATTTTAGGGTTAAAGGAAAGGGTGATTACAGAAGATTTTGTATGGTATTGTGCTGCGTGCTATACCTGTTCTGAACGGTGTCCTCAGGATGTGAGAATCCCCGATTTAATGTCTGCTATTCGTAATATAGCCACCAAAGAAGGCCATATTCATCCTGCCTATAAAGAGCAGGGGCGGTTAATTGGTGAAATGGGACGGTTATACGAAGTGACTGATTTTGAAAACCAACGAAGAAAAAAACTGGGATTGCCTCAACTCAAGGAAAAGAATGACGAAATTGATTCTATTTATACAAAAACTGGTGTGAAAAAGGTGATCACATGAAATATGCCCTGTTCCTGGGGTGTACCGTTCCCGTGAGAACCATGGGATACGAATTGTCAACTCGAGCCGTGATGAAAAAATTGGGAATCGAACTCGTGGACCTGAAAGAATTCGGATGCTGTGGATTTCCTCTGGAATCCATTGATCATGATACCTACTTATCTGTGGCTACACGGAATCTAGCAATTGCCGAAGAACATGGGTTGCCTATAATGACCATGTGTTCTGCCTGTAATGGTTCTCTTTTAAAAGCACACATGGCAATGAATGATGAAAAAATTAAATCCCATATAAATGATACCCTCACCCCACTAAAAAGACACTATAATGGAAGCATTGAAGTAAAACATGCTGCCCGTGTCCTCTATGAAAATATTGAAACTATTAAAGAAATGGCAACTCCCCTTCCTTTGAAAATTGCTGCTCATTATGGCTGCCACTATACCAAGCCATCAGAAATTTATGAAGGGTTTGAAGACCCGGAGGTTCCCTACTCTCTGGAAGATGTCATACGTGCAGTGGGAGCAGAACCTGTCCAGTATGAGAACAAGAAGCAGTGCTGCGGAGGAGCTATCCTGGGAATCGATGAATCCGTTTCCCTGGAAATGACCAGAGAGAAACTCCAGCATGTGAAAAAAACAGGAGCAGATGCAATGACACTGGTGTGTCCATTCTGTGACATCATGTATGATGTCAATCAACGACGAATTGAGAGTCATTTTGATGAAAAATTTGGAATTCCTGTGCTCTTTCTTCCACAACTGGTGGGGCTGGCACTGGGTATTCCCTCCGATGAACTCGGATTGCGGCTGAACAGAGTTCCGGTTCGCTCCCTGTTGAAAACACTGGGTGACTGATATGGGGAAAACCAGCGAGGAACCACGGATCGGGGTATATGTCTGCCATTGTGGATTGAATATCGGGGCTGTGGTCAAGGTCAAAGACGTGGTTGACTATGTAAAAACACTGCCCCATGTGGTGGTAGCTCGGGAATCTACCTATACCTGCAGTGACAATGGTCAGAGAGTCATACAGGATGATATCTCCACAGAGAACCTGAACCGGGTGGTGGTGGCTTCCTGCAGTCCCCGCATGCACGGTGAAACATTCATGAAAACCTGTGAACAGGCAGGGTTGAATCCCTACCTCTTTGAAATGGTCAATATCAGAGAACAGTGCTCCTGGGTACATACCCAAAAGGAGAAAGCCACCCAGAAAGCACAGGATCTCATTCGCATGGCTGTGAAAAAAGCAGCCCTCCTGGAACCCCTTGAGCGACAGAAATCGCCAGTCCAGCAGGCTGCCCTGGTCATTGGAGGAGGCGTGGCTGGCATCTTTTCTGCACTGTATCTGGCAAACATTGGAATAAAAACATACCTGGTTGAGAAGAACCCCAGTATTGGGGGTCATATGGCTCAGCTGGATAAAACTTTTCCCACTCTGGACTGCAGTCTCTGTATTTTGTCTCCACGAATGGCAGATGCAGGAAACCATGAGAACATAGAATTGATTACCTATGCTCATATAGAAGATATTTCAGGGTACGTGGGTAACTTCCATATCACGGTAAAAAAAGAACCCCGGTATATTATAGGAGACCAGTGCAGAATATGTGGTGTCTGCACAGAAAAATGTCCAATTTCTCTTCCTGATGAATTCAATATGGGATTGAAAGAGCGGAAAGCAATCTACATTCCCTTTGCTCAGGCTGTCCCAAATTACTATCTCATCGATCCAGATAACTGCCTGCACCTCACCAAGGGAGGATGCATGCTGTGTCAGAAGAACTGCCCCAATGATGCTATTGATTTTGATCAACACGAAGAATATGTAGAATTTGATGTGGGTGCCATTATTGTGGCCACAGGATTCCAGCTCTATGATGCGACCCAGAAAAAAGAATATGGATATGGTGTCTATCCCAATGTGATCACCAGCCTCGACTTTGAACGCCTGGTCAGCGCAGACGGTCCCACTCATGGAAAAGTCCTCAAGCCCTCCGATGATACTCCGCCTCAAAAAATAGGGTTTATCCAATGCGTGGGTTCACGGGATGAAAAAGAAGGGGCAGTGTACTGTTCCAGAATCTGTTGCATGGCTACTGTCAAACAGGCCACCATGCTGCGGGAAAAATATCCTGATGCGGAAATTTATGTATATTATACTGATATGCGAACTCCAGGGAAAGGATTTGAAGAATTTTATCAGAGAGGTCGTGAACAGGGAATCGTATTCATCCGGGGTAAACCGGGAGAAATTGCAGAAAATCCCGATACAAATAATCTCATCATAATCTCAGAAGATACAGATTCAGGATTGCTGTTAAAAAATGAACTGGATCTGGTAGTACTGGCCTGTGGGCTGAGACCACCTGAAGGACTGGATGATCTCACCGGATTGTTGCATCTCTCCCGCAGTCCCGAAGGATTCATCATGGAGGCTCATCCCAAACTGCGGCCTGCCGAAACCTCAATTCCTGGAGTATTTCTAGCAGGGTGTGTCCAGTTCCCCAAGGATATTCCCGACACCGTTGCCCAGTCTGGTGGTGCAGCTGCCATGGCTGCACAATTGCTGACCAAGAGCGAAATCGAACTGGAACCTGTACGGGCCGAAGTAGATCCGGAACTGTGTGTGGGATGTGGATTGTGTGAATTTTTGTGTGACTACGGAGCCATTGAGGTACAGGAAACCGAAGATGGATTGAAAGCTCAGGTCATAGAAGTTGCATGTCAGGGATGCGGAGTGTGTGCTGCGAGCTGTCCAAAACAGGCCATTACGGTGCACCACTTCACCCAGAATCAGCTGCTTGCTCAGGTGGAGGGAGCCCTGGAATCTCTCCCACCCATCCAGGAGGTGACTCCATGACGGATTTCACCCCTAAAATCATTGGATTCATGTGCAACTGGTGCTCCTATGCAGGAGCAGACCTGGCTGGCATCTCCCGGATCAAATATGCACCCGATCTGAGAATCATCCGGGTACTGTGTTCAGGACGGGTAGACCCTTATATTATCATGACTGCTTTTGAAAGAGGTGCCGATGGTGTCCTGGTAACTGGATGCCACCCTGGCGACTGTCATTACATTTCAGGTAATTATCAGGCTGAAAAAAAGATCAAGGCCACAAAGAAGATCCTCACTGAAGCTGGGGTCGATGCTCAGCGCCTGGGATTGGAATGGGTGTCTGCTGCAGAGGGGCAGCGATTTGCAGATGTGGTCAATGCCTTCACTGAATTGATCTACTCGTTGGGTCCCCTGGAGGCAGATCCCCTCAGGATTGCAGCAGCTAAAGAAGAATGCGGAGATTTCAGGATTCGCTGGCTGGTGGGGAGAGAACGGGATCTTCTTGAAAAGGGAAATGCCTTCGGAGAACCAGTTTCTTCTGATGAACTGGAACCGCTCCTTAATGAGGTTATCTCAATCCAGTATATCAGGAACGCTATTCTCACCGCCCTGAAAAAATCCCCCTTATCTGCAAAAGAGCTGTCAGAAAAACTCAACCTCCCCCCCCATACCGTGGTGGAGAACATCATCCATTTGAGGCGAACCCAGCAGGTACAGCTGGTTGAAGGACATCCCCTACGATATGAGGTGAGCGCATGGTAGGCTCAGTCATGGTTATCGGAGGTGGTATTGCTGGAATGCAGGCTTCTCTGGATTTAGCAGATTCCGGATTCAAAGTATATCTGGTGGACAAATCACCCACCATTGGGGGAGTCATGGCCCAGCTGGATAAGACCTTTCCCACCCTAGACTGTTCCATGTGTATCATGGCCCCAAAACTGGTGTCCACAGGAAGACATCACAACATCCAGCTGCTCACCAATGCAGATATCATGGATGTGGATGGAGAACCTGGAAATCTCACTGTGGAAATGAGGATCCGTCCCCGATATGTCAATCATGAGAAATGTACTGGATGTGGTCTCTGTGCCCAGTACTGTCCTGTAGAGGCTGCTAACGAGTATGACAGCAGACTCACCATGAGGCGAGGAATTTTTGTGGATTACCCCCAGGCTGTTCCCCTCATATATGCTATTGATCGGGAGAAATGCATCGGCTGTGGTCTCTGTGAGAACATCTGCCAGGCCAATGCCATCGAATATGACCAGAAAGAGACACGAAAATCCATTAACGTGGGTTCCATCATCCTGGCTGCAGGATTCGATGAATTTGAACCCCAAGTGAAAAAAGAATATGGATATGGTCGATTCAAAAATGTGGTCACTGCTACCGAATTTGAACGAATTCTCAGTGCTTCCGGTCCCTTTGCAGGCCATGTGGCCCGACCCTCTGATGGGGAAGTACCTCGAACCATTGCCTTCCTCCAGTGTGTGGGATCCCGGGATGAAAAAAGCAACAAATACTGCTCTGCAGTGTGCTGTATGTATGCTACCAAAGAGGCTATCATCGCTAAAGAACATGATCCCGACCTGGAAGCTGCCATCTTTTTCATGGATATGCGAACCTATGGAAAGGGATTTGAATCGTTCTATAAGAGAGCCCAGGATGAATATGGATTACAGTATATCAGGAGCCGTGTCCCCTGTATCGAGGAAGATCCGGATACCGGAAATCTCATTGTTACCTATGAAACTGAAACAGGTGAAATACGGAAAGAATCCTTTGACATGGTGGTACTCTCTGTGGGTCTGGAACCCCCTCGATCCAATAAGGAACTGAGTGAGGTACTCCATGTTCCTCTCAATGAATTTGGATTTTTAGACTGGAAAATTTTCGAACCCCTGCAGGCACGATTGGGTGTCTACTCCTGTGGAGCCATCTCTGGCCCCAAGGATATCCCCGATACCGTGGCCCAGGCATCGGGTGCTGCAGCCATGGCTTCCAGTATAATCTCTAACGAAAGAAATTCACTGGTAGAGGAAAAAATCTATCCTGAAGAGATTGATGTTTCTGACCAGCCACCCCGCATCGGAGTCTTTGTCTGCTGGTGTGGTATCAATATCGGAGGAACAGTCAATGTCCCCCAGGTCATGGAATATGCTGCATCCCTGCCCAATGTAGTCTATGCTGATCAGAATCTGTATACCTGTTCCCAGGATACCCAGGAAAAGATCAAGCAAGCTGTGGAGGAACATAACCTCAATCGGGTGGTAGTGGCTTCCTGTACTCCCCGTACCCATGAACCCCTCTTCCAGAGCACTATTCGGGAAGCAGGATTAAACCCCTACCTCTTCGAAATGACCAA
>Ga0180438_10011418_pt1 | contig 10732 bp, 12 predicted proteins | sample SS_ome_12_FD_132455 | JGI IMG/M metagenome (GOLD analysis project Ga0180438, IMG submission 132455) | Hypersaline lake sediment archaeal communities from the Salton Sea, California, USA - SS_3_D_2 metaG | ecosystem: Environmental > Aquatic > Non-marine Saline and Alkaline > Hypersaline >... | reverse complement strand
TCTCTGTCTATCTTCCTCAGATCCGCGAGACTGAATACCTGAAAGCCTCCGCTGTCGGTGAGGACCGGCCTCCCCCAACCCATGAACTTGTGGATCCCGCCCGCCTCCCCTATCAATCCGTGACCCGGCCTCAGATAAAGATGGTAGACGTTGCACACTATAATCTCAACACCGGCTTCCTCCAACTCACGGGGCGACATGGTTTTCACCGTCCCCTGCGTGCCTACAGGCATGAAGACCGGCGTCTTCACCGTGCCGTGGGGCGTGTGGAGAAGACCCGCGCGCGCGCGCGCCCTCCCGTCTTCCTTGACGACTTCGAACTTGATCTCTCTCTCTACCATTGGATTCGCTGGAGTACGCAGATGAGGTCATGCCACACAAAGAGTCTGGCGGAGATCTCCATCGCCATTCCACTGAAGGCGGCCACCGTGAAGTTGTCGTCCACGGGCAGGGGGAGCGCTTCTGACACTGTCGCCACAAACGCGCCTATCACCACTACCCAGGGCTCTATGCATATGCCGGGAGCGAGTCTCGCGAGAAACCCGACTAGCAGCGAGACACCAAGAAAAGCGAGACTCCCCTGAATGCTTTTCTGGTTTGCGAACCGCCTGGTCCCATACCGCACCCCGATCACGGTTGACGCGGCGTCGCCAAAGGTCAGGAACAGAAGCGCGTACAGCGCGATCGACCTGCTCAAGAAGACGATGCAGAAGAGAGTCGAGAGGAGGAAGAACGTCTCGCCCAGAATGGGTCCCGATTTCTCCTTGAAGACGCCCTTTGACCTCTCGCAGATCCAATCCCACGCCACGGGACTGGCTTTCCTCGTTATCTCGAGCGCCGTGACCAGACCGAGAAAAAACGAGAGAGCTGCGATTGGCAGGAGCTTGTCCGGAGAGAAGTAGTAGAGGACGGGGAATATGAGTCCCACGACGATCCTGTAGCTCTTCCTTACTCGAACTCTCATCCGCTCTCCTCCTCACCCGCCAAGCCCCTCCTCTGCTCGCGCATCTCTCTGATCGCCTGCGTGTTGGCAAGAGTGCCTACAGCTATGAGCGTGGCTATCCCGGCGAGAAGAGTGACCCATGTCTCCGGATACACGATGTAAAGAAGGCCTATGAAGAAGATTATGGCTGTGAAAAGGAGAGCCGGGGAACGCGGCGCCACCCTCTGTATATAGAAGTATATTGCGACGGCGATGAGAAAGAGCTTGGGCACGAAGTAGAGAAGGACCGCTCCGGACGCCGCCGCGCCCTTGCCCCCTCTGAACAGAAGGAATACTGACCAACAGTGACCTGCAACCGCAGCTGTCCCGACAAGAGCGATCCAGTAGCCTGATAGTCCAAGCAGTTCCCTCGAGAGTATCATCGCGGCGACGCCCTTGCCCGTGTCGAAAAGCCACGTCAGGATACCCGGTACAGCTCCGACCTGTCTGAAAACATTCGCGGCTCCGGGGTTTCCGGTGCCGACTCTTCTTATGTCCACGTTCTTGAAGAGCCGGGAGAAGATCACCGCAAACGGTAGAGAGCCGAGGATGTAACCTGCCAGAACACCGATCAGTATCCTGTGCCACCCCAGAAGTTCAGTCATCGAAGGCACCTCAGACTATGAGCATAGCGTCACCATAGGAATAGAACCTGTACCCTTTGCCCATGGCTTCCATGTACGCGGACTTGAGGCGATCCAGTCCCGCGAAAGCAGCCGTCAATATGAACGTAGTGGACCGGGGGAGATGGAAATTGGTGATGAGTTGGTCAACTACCCTGAATCTGTGTGATGGATATATGAAGAGGTCAGCCTGCCCCGGCCCTGCTTTCACCCTCCCGGACGCCCCAGAATCCTCGAGGGTTCTGACCACGCTCGTACCTACGGCTATCCTCTTTCCCGCGGCACTGTTTATCTTCTCTGCCGCCTCAGGCGGTATTTCGTAGTGCTCCACATCCATCTGGTGCTCGCCCAGCTCCTCAGACCGTATGGGCCTGAAAGTGCCCACGCCCACGTGAAGAGTGATGAAGACGACCTGCGCTATTTCTCCGACGGTGGCGAGTATCTCTTCCGTAAAGTGAAGGCCAGCGGTCGGTGCCGCGACCGAACCGTCGTTCCGCGCGAATACTGTCTGATACCTCTCGGTGTCCACTTCTTCAGGATCCCTTTCGATATAGGGAGGGAGCGGCACTCTTCCCACGTGAGAAATGAGTCTCCTGACGTCACCTTCGAATCTCACTACCCTCTTGCCTGAATCAAGGACCTCCAGGATCTCGCATTCTCCCTGTTCCTCGAAGACAATCCGCGTACCTTCCTTCGCCTTCTTGCCAGGCTTCGCGAGCGCCTCCCAGAGGTTGTCAGAGACCTCCCTCAAGAGAAGCAGCTCCACCTTGCCGCCAGTATCATAACGGGTGCCCGGCAACCTGGCCGGGATCACCTTTGTCTCGTTCAATACGAGCACGTCACCGGGGTGCACGTGGTCCACGATCCGATCAAACCGGCTGTGTTGAGTCAACCCGGTATTCCTGTCAAGCACAAGAAGCCTCGACTTGCCCCTCTCGCAAGGTGGATATTGAGCAATGAACCCCTCTGGCAGTGAGTAGTCAAATTGGTCAGTCTTCATCTTCTCAGTATGAGGTTGAGCAAGAGTGAGATCACCGCTGAGAGAAGCAGCATGCTTGCAATCGGGAAGAAGAAAGTGAAGTTCCTCTTCTGAATGAGTATGTCCCCTGGGAGCTTCCAGGAGAAGCCAAACCTGGAAAGGGCGAGCACCACGAGACCCACCCCTGTAAGCAGGAGTCCCGCGGTCAGGACGAGTCTGCCCAGACCCTTTAGCGGGTCAAGAGCGGGCAAGATTCGCTCCCCGCGACATGGTCTCTCGACACCTCCCGCGCCAACGCTCTCAACCTCATTCTTTCTCTCCCCGTTGCCCCCCTTCTTCCCCAACAGAGAGAAACCCCTCGACGAGTGCCCTGGCTTCCTCAAAGTTCTCGCTTCTCACGAGCACCTCGCCCCACTCCGGCTTCATCATCATGGCAATGCTGTCATACATAGCTATCTGATACGACTTTATCACCGCGTCAATACCCTCATTCACCAAGAGTGCTTTGATCGTATTCGCCATGAACTCATCCGGTGCCTTGTAGACCACCTCGAGCCCCTTGTTGCCGCCTTCGGTACCGTTCAAATCTAGAAAAGTCCTTTCTGCCCTTCTTTTTGCAGGCCGAAGTGCTTGTATGCAAGTTCCGTCGCCTCCCTGCCCCTCGGTGTCCGCTTCAAGTATCCCTGCAGTATGAGATAGGGCTCGAACACTTCTTCTATGGTGTCGGGCTCTTCGCCCACTGCCACAGATATGGTGTCTATGCCTACGGGGCCGCCGTTGAACTTCTCAATTATGGTCTTTATGATCCTCTTGTCCATTTCGTCGAAACCCGCTTCGTCCACACCCAACGCTTCCATGGCGCCGATTGCTATGTCGCGGTCGATCTTGCCTTTGTGTTTCACCTGCGCAAAGTCTCTCACTCTTCTCAACAGCCTGTTCGCCACCCTTGGGGTGCCCCTTGCCCTCTCCGCTATAGCGAGCGCCCCTCTTTCGTCGATCTCGACCGACAGGAGCCCTGCCGTCTGTGTCAAGATCTTATACATATCCTCGGGGAGATAGAAACCAAGCCGGGAGATGACCCCGAACCTCGACCTGAAGGGCGAAGTGAGAAGACCCGCCCTGGTGGTGGCCCCCACGAGCGTAAACCGCTCGAGCGACAGTCTGAGCGACCGCGCGCCCGGACCCTTGTCGAGTATCATGTCCAGAGCGAAGTCCTCCATCGCCGGATAGAGGTACTCTTCGACTGTCCTATTCATTCTGTGGACTTCGTCGATGAAAAGCACGTCCTTTGGCTCGAGCTTCGTCAACAAGCCCACGAGATCGACCGGTCTCTCGAGGACAGGTCCGGTGGAAGTCTTTATGTCCACTCCCATCTCCCGGGCCACGATGTGCGCCAGTGTCGTCTTGCCCAGCCCGGGGGGACCGTAGAAAAGTATATGATCAAGGGACTCGTTCCTCTGCTTGGCAGCCTCTATAAAGACCTTCAGGTTTTCCTTCAGCTTCGTCTGCCCGATGAACTCATCGAAGGTTCGAGGCCTCAAGGTCCGGTCGAACTCTACCTCATCTTCCATCCTCTCAGGGATTGTCACCCTGTCACTCATGAGAACCTCTTCAGCGCTTCCCTCACCATCTCCTCCACGGGTATGTCGCTCCCCTTCTCCCTGATGACCCGGTTGAGCGCCTGTTCCGCCTCGGCACCTTTGAGGCCAAGGGATCTGAGTGCCGTGATGGCGTCATCGAAGGGGCCGACGGCCACGCCAACACGGGTCTCTTCTTCGACGAACTTGTCCTTCAGCTCCACGATAAGCCTTTCGGCAGTTTTCTTCCCTATGCCCCTTATGCTCGATATGAACCTCTGGTCCCCGGAAGCTATCGCACCCTTAAGCTCATCGGGCTTCGCGCCGGAGAGAATCGATATCGCGGTCCGCCCCCCTATCCCGGAGACCGAAATGAGCATAAGGAACAGACGCCTTTCATCAGCGGTGCTGAAGCCAAAGAGCTCCATCCGGTCGTCCTTCATGCTCAAGTATGTGAAGAGCCTGGCGGAAGACCCCAGCGGTCCCATCTTCTCAAACGTGGAAACAGGTATGCGAACGCCGTAGCCGACGCCACCCACGTCGATGACCGCGCTCGTGGGCGCCTTCTCCACAAGTCTTCCCTCAACGTAGGATATCATCCCTGTCCCGTCACCTCTCTCAGCAGATCCTGACGCCCCTCTTGCCGAATGAGCCCGCTTGCCTGTGGATACAGCACAGCGCAACGGCCAGTGCGTCGGAAACATCTGTTGACTCGGGCAAGTTGTCGATCTCGAGCTGCGCCTTGATCATGTACCTGACCTGGCCTTTTGAGCTGTTGCCTCTCCCGGTAACCGCGCTTTTGATCTCCCTAGGCGAGTACTCCGCCACGTCCACTCCGCACTCCTCTGCGGCAAGAAGCACCGCCCCTCTTGCATGACCCAGCATTATGGTGGATCTGGCGTTCTTGCTGTAGAAGACCGTTTCGCAGGCAAGAGCGTCCGGCTGGTGTTCCCTTATGATATCCCTGATCGAGTTGTGTATCACCTTGAGGCGGGATGAAAGCGGTTGTCTGCTTGGAACGGAGAACGCGCCATATCCCCTGATCAGAACGTTCCTGTCTTTGCTCTCAAGAATCCCATACCCGACAGACGTCAAGCCTGGGTCAACACCAAGTACAATCATGCTACGCTTCCACCTACCATCTCCTGTCCAGAGACAGTCTGAACCTCCTCCCAATTACCCAGCCAGGCTGACCATCACCTCCTCGGGGATGTCGAAATTGGCGTAGACATCCTGGACGTCGTCCAGCTCTTCGATCGATTCCATCAGCTTAAGCATCTGCTCGGCCTGCTTGCCTGAAAGCTTGACAGTCGTCTGGGGCACCTTCGTTCTCTCGGCGCTGCTGTATCCAATGCCCTTCGACTCGAGCGCCTTTTTGACCCCCTCGAAACTCGACAGCTCAGTGAGTATCTCATAGGTGTTCTGGTCGGTCCTGACATCCTCCGCCCCCGCGTCGAGCGCGATCGAGAGAATGGTGTCTTCATCAGCCCTGGACCTGTCAACAAGGATGACCCCCTTGGGCGAGAATATCCAGGCGACGCAACCCGCGGATCCCATGTTGCCTCCATGTTTACTGAAGGCTCTCCTCAAATCCGCGGTGGTCCTGTTCCTATTGTCCGTAACGCAATCAACCAGCATGGCCACGCCACCCGGGCCGTATCCCTCGTAGCTTATCTCCTCTATGGATACACCCGGAAGCTCACCTGTTCCTCTCTTGATCGCCTTGTCGATGTTCTGGGCGGGCATGTTGGCCGCCTTGGCGGTGGCTATAGCGGTCCTCAGCCGGGAATTCGCTTCTGGATCGCCGCCGCCCTCCCTGGCGGAAATGGTTATCTCCTTTATGAGCTTGCTGAACACCTTCCCGCGAGCGGCGTCAGCCTTTCCCTTCTTGCGCTTGATAGTCGACCATTTGGAATGTCCGGACATGTCGACCTCCTTGAGACCTCCAGTGCAACCTCTGAGAAAATACCAGAGATCAGACCCCGATTCAAGCCGATTCTGGCGTGAAGGCCGCTGGGAATCGCCCGAAAGACGAAGTGCTGAGATGACTCTTCAGCGTGTGACAATGATCTCTTCCGTCGGAGTGACCGCGATTGTGTCACCACCCTCCCAGACAATGAACACCTTCCCGTACATCATTGTCCCGGGCAGAACCTGTGTGGCGCCGGGCATCGAGCCGCCGTACTCTATCGTGATGTCTTCTCCGGGCAAAAGATCATTCTCGAGGGGCGTGTTCGGCGAAGCCTCCAGCTCGATCTTGGCCAGTTTCGTCTCTTCGTTCTTGCCAACCTTGAACAACTCCGCGGAGAGAGCCCTGACGTTCTTGACGAGGGTCCTGCCGGCGTTGATCACCTTCACCTTGAAGACCGCGTGGAAAGAAGGACCTTCTGTGGGTATGGACGGCATCATGTTCAGATAGTAATAGCCTGCGGGTTCCACCGAAAGCCTGGTCTGCGCCTCGGACTTGACTTCCTTGTTCGAGCACGCCACTGATAGAAGACTGACAGCTAGAAGTCCGATGAGGAGATACTTCATCTTTCTTCCTCCCTCTCTCTCGCGGTTTCAGAAACTATCCGCTCGGCAATTTCTCTCGGCACTTCCTCGTAGTGGCTGAAACTCTGCGTGAAAGTGCCCCTTCCTTGGGTCATGGACCGAAGCTGCGATGAGTACCGGTACATCTCTGCGAGCGGAACTGTCGCCCTTATCTTCTGCAGGGTGCCTTCAGATTCCATCCCCTGTATCCTGCCCCTTCTCGAGTTGAGGTCGCCCATGACATCGCCCATGTAGTCCTCGGGCACAACCACCTCGACGCTTACAACGGGCTCAAGCAGGTACGGATCAGCCGCATCCTGTCCTTTCTTGAATGCCAGCGAACCTGCTATCTTGAATGCGAGGTCAGATGAATCCACCGAATGATAGGTGCCGTCATACAGGGTGGCCCTCACGTCCACTGTAGGGCAGGCTGCGAGTACGCCGGTCTGCATAGCCTCCTTGATCCCCTTCTCGACAGAGGGGACATACTTGGAGGGTATCGCGCCGCCGACTACCGCGTTGACGAAATCGAATCCGGATCCGCGCTCCAATGGCTCGAACTTGACCCAAACATCACCGTACTGTCCTCTGCCTCCTGATTGCTTCTTGTATTTCCCCTGGACCTCAACTGTTCTATGGATGCTCTCCCTGTAGGGTATCTTCGGCTTGACCATGTCGATTTCGACACCGAACTTCCTCTTCAGTCTGTTCACGCTCACCTCGAGGTGGAGCTCGCCCAGGCCTGAAACGAGGGTCTGCTTCAGCTCGGGATCATACCTGGTGGAGAAGGTAGGGTCCTCGTCGGCAATCCTGGTGAGACCCGAAGAAACCTTCTCCTCGTCACCCTTGGTCCTGGGGACCACTGCCATCGAGGTTACGGGTCTTGGGAATTCAATCCCCTCGAGCACGACTGGGTTCGACTTGTCGCAGAGGGTATCTCCGGTTCCAGTTTTCTTCAGCTTCACCAGTGCGCCAATGCTCCCCGCCCTTAGCTCCTCCACCTCAGACCTCTCCTTGCCCGTGAAAAGGAAGACCTGGCTTATCTTCTCCGTCGAACCCTTGGTCGTATTCATCACCTCGGTGCCGGCCGAGAGCGTTCCCGAGAAGACCCTCACCAGGCTCAGTTCACCCACATGGGGCTCGACCACAGTCTTGAATACGAGCGCCGCGAAGGGGGCGTCCGGATCGTTCTCTCTGGTCACTTCTTTGTCCTGGGAAGGGGCTTTCCCCTTGACAGGCGGCTTGTCCTTTGGAGAAGGGAGGTAGTTGGATACCGCATCAAGGAACAGATCTACGGCGGTGTTGGACAGCGCGTCGCCGCACAGCACTGGGAAGAGCTTGCCGCCCGCCACGCCCGCCTTCAGTCCGGCTATCACCTCCTCTTCCGAAAGACCTTTCTCGAGATACTTCTCTGTCAGGCTGTCCTCCGTTTCAGCGACCGATTCGATCATCTTCTCTTTGTAGCTGTCGAAAGAAGCCTTCATGTCAGTCGGGATCTCCGCTTCTCTCACTTTACCCCCCTCATAGATGAAGGCTTTCTCTGCGACAAGGTCCACCACCCCTTTGAAAGACGAACCTGAACCTATGGGGATCTGGAGGGGGAGCACACTCGTGCCAAACCGTTCCAGGGTCTTCTCGAGGACCTCTCCGAAGTTGACATTCTCTTTCGCCAACTTGTTTATGAAGATTATCCGGGGCAGGTTCGCCCTTTCCGCCTGCTGCCATGCCATCTCTGTCCCAACCTCCAGCCCCGACGCGACATCTATGAGAATTGCGCATGAGTCAGCGGCTCGCATGCCTGCCATTCTGTCACCCATAAAATCAGCATAACCCGGTGTGTCGATCAGGTTGAAGAACTTGCCCTTCCAGTCAAAGTGGGCGACCGCGAGGCTTATGGAGCACTTCCTCTCGATTTCATCCTGATCATAGTCGAGCACTGAGCTGCCCGCGTCCACCTTGCCGAGCCGGCTCGTGGCCTTTGCGTTGAAAAGCATGGCTTCCGCCAGGGTAGTCTTTCCCGATCCACCGTGTGAAGCAAGACACAAGTTTCTGATATCAGTAGTCTCGTAGTCCTTCAAAGTTTCTTAACCTCCTCTATGATTCTGTCTTCCGGGATTATTCGCGAAACTCCTATATTAGCCGAGCGCCCCAGCACTGTCAAGGGCATTGCGGTACCGCGTCTTACATTTTACATTCCACCCGATATTGGCCCGGGACCGACCGTTCGCCAGCGGTTTCTAGCTTAACTCGTGTATCGTCTGCTCGATAAGGTTGACCGCCTCGCTCAAACTCTCCCTGTCGAACGCGAATCTCGCGCCGGCGACCTCGAACAGCTCGGGCAAAGAGACCGTGCCTCCGAGAGACAGCGCCCTCCGGTACTGGGACAGGGCCTTCTCCTGATCCGCCATCGCGTTCCGCCATATCTGCACCGAGCCGAGTCGCGCGATAGCGTATTCCAGCGCATAGAACGCCCAGCCAAAGAAGTGGGGAACGTACTGCCAGCCATTAGTCAGGGTATCCTCAAGTCCTTCCCAGTCCACAACAGGCATGAAACGGAGCCATATCTCCGCCCACTTCTTGCCGCAGTTCGCGATGTCCGATCCCTCCTCAGGGTTGGTGTAGACCCAGTGCTGGAGCACGTCCATCGCCGTGCAGTAAGGCCAGGACACGATTATCGCGTTCTCCAGGTGCTTTGTACGGGCGCGCGCGGCGTCTTCTTCTGAGTAGAACCCGCCCTTGTCTGCGACCAGATACGGGGCCGCAAGGAGCTCCATCGCCATAGAGGCGACTTCACAGAACTCGCCCGGAGCCTCCAGCTGGTGGTAGTAGGGCAGCGGGGCCATCTCGAAGACGTGGAAAGCGTGCCCTGCTTCGTGGAGAAGTGTGATCACGTTTCTCTGAGTACCTGTAGCGTTCATGAAGATGAATGGCTTCCGGGCAAGGGAGTAGGTTGCGCACCACCCGTGGGGAGCTTTGTTCTTCCTGTTGGCGAGATCGAGGAGCCCCTCTCTGCGCATAACCTCGAAGTAGCCTCCCAGCTGGCAGTCAACCTGGTGGAATATCTGAGAAGCCCTCTCCTCCAGCTCGATGACATCGGTGAACGGTTTGAGCGGCGGCTTGCCTGAAGGGTCCGCGTCCAGATCCCACGGTCGGAGCCTGTCGATCCCGAGTTCTTTGCGGTAGCGCTCGTAGATGCGGCTCACTGCCGGTTTCGCGACCGTCTCCACGGCGTCGTGGAACCGGTAGCAGTCTCCGGGGGTGTAATCGAACCGGTACATCTCATCCCACCGGAGAGCTCTGTAGTTCTCATAGCCCGCGTTGACAGCCATCTGGTGGCGAAGGGTGACCAGTCTGCGCCAGACTTCACCTATCCCGTCCCTGTCTGCCAGCTGGCGTTCAGCTCTGAGCCGCCAGGCGCGCTCGCGGGTTGCTCTGTCCGGATCTCCCAGCATGCCTGCGATCCTGCTGACAGTAATCTCCTCCCCGTCCCAGACCACCGTCTGGGCCCCCATAATCCTGTCGTACTCGTTCTGCAGTTCCTTCTCCTCATTCAACAGAAGGAGATTTTCCTCACAGAAGACATCTGCGTCAGCCTTCATCCGTCGCACAGGCATATCGAGATCTTCCGGTGTGCTCAGGCCGGAGTCCAGCAGCTTCATCCTCAGATCTTGATTCGAGCTCATAACAGGGGTCCATATCCTCTCCCGGAAGTCCTTGAACTTGGTGCTGGCAGCCTCGTTTCTGGTGTCCACGGCGGCACCCGTCCTCAAACGGGAGGATGTTTCGTCCACCAGAGACAGAAGGTGTGACCAGTCCGAGAGCCATCCCGCCAGGCTGCCCGAGGTCAGTTCGCGACCTGCCAGCTCCTTCACGTGAGGCTCGATCTCCGGCCAGGTCCACCCGGCGAAATCCTGGAATGTATGCGGCAGATTCCTCTCCATCATCGCCCTCCGACTGATGACCCCATCTCATCCCTTGCGAACAGCTCACAATATATCATGAACACCCCATGCCTGGCTTTATCCTTCCACAAGCATGC
>Ga0180438_10011416_pt1 | contig 10734 bp, 11 predicted proteins | sample SS_ome_12_FD_132455 | JGI IMG/M metagenome (GOLD analysis project Ga0180438, IMG submission 132455) | Hypersaline lake sediment archaeal communities from the Salton Sea, California, USA - SS_3_D_2 metaG | ecosystem: Environmental > Aquatic > Non-marine Saline and Alkaline > Hypersaline >... | reverse complement strand
CCAGAATGACAGAGACACCCTGAAATGACGAAGCATCACGCCACGGAATAATCCCTCCTCCATAAAGGAGTTTATGAAGTTGCCAACTAAGAGAAACATGGCGAATGCCACGCCTCCGGTCACACCGGCTGTCGGATCGATAGCCGTAAATACCAGACCTGGCTCTTTACCAGCACCAGCCAGAACACCGAACTGAAGTCCGTAGCTAAACAACAGGATAAGAATGATGCCGGTAGAGCCTATTATCAGGGACTTTCCCGCAAATTTGCCGTGCAGACCGATGGCCCTAACCGATTTCCCGACGAGCCAGAGATAGACTACGACCAGGAGGAATCCCAGAGACTTGGAGATAATGATTTCACCGAGTCTCTCATCAATGTGGAAGACAAAGACGTCAAAGATCTTAAAGATAACGGCGACTATGAAGAGTATGATCGGTAGCAGGATGGTATGCCGCAGTGACCACTCATACCATTTCTGGGCCCGGGCCGGTCTGTTCGTTCCTCCTGGCATTCCTACCTTCTGTCGGCCATCTGTATTATTGACGGATTATATTTGTAGGTATGTTAAAAAGTCAATTGTTACACATCTGCAGGTATTTTGAGGAAATAATACCTAATTTGTAGCGGGCCTGATTGCCATGGTGTCCCTGGAATTCCCTTGGGCGTCTTCGCAGCCAGATTGCCAAATGTGGCGAATTTATCCCTCAGCGCCTAAAGGCGACTAGAAAAACTGCACAAAGCACCATATCTGCTATCGAACAAATATCGGGATGTCTGCCTTCTGATTCGTATGAGTATGTAGTACCGTTTAGTTTCTCTATTAAGTGAATGTCACCCCTGTACCAACAGAAAGATATCACCTCGTTTGCGCTAGGAGTTGTCGTGTGAAGAACTCGTGGCTACAAAGGTATTAGTATAGAGCACTATCTACGTTCATGTCCTGTGCCGTGTAGACACTTCTTTGGGTAGTAAGTATAATCCTCTCAGTCTTCACGAAAGTGCTGCAATTGTATGGAGGGATAGCAATGAAACTGAGAATCTTCTTGATCCTCACGATACTTACAAACGTATTGTTACTATCATCATGTATTGTAACGTCCTATGATTTTGAAGTCGACATTTCTTGCGAGGAGTTTGGCGAGAACAATCACCGTAGCGGCGAGTTTGAAGTGGGGGTCGGTGACAAAATCAGAGTGAAGCTATGCTCAGGCCCAACAACAGGTTTTCAATGGGATTACGAAATGACTGTAGAAAATGTACTAAAGGAAGAAGACCACGACTTTGAAGAACCTGAGGGGGACGTTCCTGGAGAGGCTGGAATAGAAACCTGGACTTTCGAAGCAGCTGAAACAGGGACAACTGAAGTGCAAATGGAATACAGCCAACCGTCGGAGGGTGGCTTGCAGCCACTATGGACCTACAATATGACAGTCATGGTTCAGTAAGGTTGTTTCACGAATCGGCGCGATAGTAAGAGAGCTTTGCTAGTCCCCTAGATATTATGAATGGTCCCACCACGTGCTTTTCTGGATTTTTGGCATTCCATGCGTACGTTGGTGTGTGACGGTGAGTTGAACTGTCAGTGAAACGCGCTTAACTTGCTTGGTAGCATTGCCAAAGAAAGCTTAGTAACAAAACAAGTCCTTGTGCAACAAGCTGGGCAATTGTTGAGTATTGAACAACGTGGGTTTCTATCTATCGGCGGATTTTCGCTCAGATCAGCATGCACTGGACAAGCCGAAAGGGACATAGATCACTCCATTTTCTGAATGGGTTCAAGTCTTCCTACCATAGCATCATCTTGCATACCTGTCCCCGGATCGATCGGCGAGTGTATGTTATAAAGGAAGCCACTCGAACCGTAGCGCCTGTACGTCCCACTCTGGGCATGATTGCCTTCAATCCCGACATGTACAACCTCACCTGCAAAGAGATGCCAATAGCTTCCGTCATGCAACGGCCTGTGCCATTCTAGCCGGCACTCCAGGTTAAGGAAACACTCCTTGATTCGAGGGGCGTTCACTACTTGGCTTGGTTCTAGCGTCAGTCCGGAAGCCGTAATTTCATCGAGTTCGTCGGCGTTGTTCTTAATAGTTTCATAACATTTGTGGAATTCGCCCATCCCAGGGAAGTTCACTGCAAAGTCTCTATCCCTCAAGATGTTTTTGCAGGTGTGTGTGTTGTTCATGAGGGAGAAGATAACGTAGTACCCACCAGCATCCCCCGCATACATCGTCCATGCTTGCAAGCAGGCATTTGGAATTCGATTTTCCTTCCATGTGGTGATTACACTTATGGCCTGAGGAATTGCGCTGACATATTCAACCCAAGAGAATACCTTGAATTGCCTGGCCCACTTTTCTTCGAAATTCATAGTATTCGAATCCAATTCATATTTCATAAGACACCTTCCTTATGCTTTGAGAGAGAGCTAACATACCATGGAATGTATCAGGCCCTTGCCAAATATTAGTCGCCGGCATAAGAATCACAAGACGCTATTCTGTTACCCTTCAACAAGTATTGTGATGTCTGCCATTCCGTGCGTACGTTTATCAGGCTATCGCCCCTTCTTCTTCACCTGATAGCGGATGACTGTCTTGATTACCTTGGCATTCGGCCTTGATTGATATTCTTCTTCGTGCGGGCCGGTTATTTCATAGCCATTGTCGGCGATGAATTTGTGCAGGCGCTCAATGGTCTCAGTTTCCTGGTCATAAGGGCCAAGGTGGAGAATTTGAGCTACTGTGCCGTATTCCCAGGTCTCAATCTCTACCTCAGTGCCCGGTTCTTTCTGGGGCAAAGAGGTGGTGTCGTCAGGTATGGGGATACCGGCAACTACGAGCCCTTCTCCTTTGGGGAAGAGATGTGCGTTGGGAAAGCGGGCACGAGGGCAACTCACCTTGAAGGACTCCAATCCCCTCTTTTTCAGGTCAAACTTCAAGGTATAGACCGAGCCAAATAGAGCAGGAAATATGCTAGCGAAGACCTTGTCTGGAGAACCTTTCCCCTCCACAACGGCCATCTTCTGGGCTGGCATCTCAAGGATTACCGGATCAGTCTTAAGTTCACGTGGCGACATACATACCTCCAGGATTGCAGCCTTTTGTCAGTATAACACGCCAAAGCAAGGGCAATAGGGCTGTGGTCAGGAGTTTAGACGCACGCAAGATTACCATGTGGCACAGAGACAAGGTATAATCTGGGGGACAGACACGTGAGAGAGTGCATGAAATCGTCAGTAGTCTGCTATTCTGTGACAGGGAGAACGAGGCCACCAGCTCAGGCAATCTCCCAAACATTGGATGCTACCCTACTCCATCTTGATTGCTTAAGGAACCAGACGTGATAGAACTACCAGAAGCCGCTGTCCTAGCCAGACAGATCAAAGAGACTCTTGTTGGCAAGAAGATCAAGAATGTCATTGCCGCCCAAACCCCGCACAAGCTGGCCTGGTACTTCGGCGACCCGCAGGAATACAAGAGCCTGTTGACTGGCAAGGTAGTTAGCGGGGCCACGAGCTATGGGGGACAAGTAGAAATAGCGGCTGGCAAGGCCAAGGTGTTGTTCAGTGACGGCGTGAATTCACGCTACTATAATAAGGGTGCAAAGCTGCCGGACAGACACCAGCTACTGCTTGAGTTCGATGACGGTTCGTCTCTGGTCGGCTGGATACAGATGTACGGCGGCCTATCGGCTTTCCCGGAAGGGAAGAACGATAACAAATACTACCTCATAGCCAAAGAGAAACCTTCTCCTTTGTCTTGTGATTTCGACGAAGATTATTTCAAGTCTTTGTTTGACGAGGCCACGGCTAAATTGTCGCTAAAGGCCTTTCTGGCCACGGAACAAAGGATACCCGGTCTCGGCAATGGGGTTTTGCAGGACATCCTGTTCAACGCCAAAATGCACCCGAAGAAAAGGGCGGGTACGCTCTCGACTACCGACCAGAAGGTTCTATTTGGTTCAATTAAGAATACTCTTTCGGAAATGACGGCGAAGGGCGGCCGGGATACCGAGAATGACCTTTTTGGCAAACCGGGAGCGTATAAGACCAAGCTTAGTAAGAACACCGTCGGGCAACCCTGTCCTATATGCAGTACGTTAATCAAGAAAGAGGCATATTTGGGCGGAAGCACTTATTATTGTGCCAGATGCCAGAAGATTTAGGCGTGGCGGCTGCGGAATCATAGCCATAATCTAGGGCACAGATATTGGGGAGAGAACATGAAATCGTTGGTAGCCTATTATTCTTTGACAGGTAAAACGAGGCTGGTAGCTCAAGCAATCGCCGAAGCACTGAATGCCACGCTGGTGGAGATTCAGGAGAGAAGGCCAATACCTATGCCGTTCGTCTATCTGAGTGGTGGTTTTCGCGCTTTTACGAACAGGGGGACTAACATATGCCCCATTGATGTTGACTTGAAGCAATATGAGAGGATATTCATCGGCTCTCCAATCTGGGCTTCCAGACCAGTACCGGCTATTAACTCATTTGTATACCAGACAGACTTTGAATGCCGGAGTGCTATTCCGTTCTTCACCATGGGTGGCGACAGTGCCGAGAAAGCCCTGGCGAACGTAACGGCTAAGATAGAGAAGAGCCAGGGCAAGGTAACAGGCTCCTTTGCCATAACATCGTACAAAGCGTCCGACCAGGAAATCATAGCCAGGGCCAAAGACGCGATAAAGAAGTATTCAAGCTAGACTCGATCGATTCAAGGCTAGCAACTTGCTTCATAGATGCGGACTACAGCAAAGAGAAGGCTTCTAATTACAGCAGGGACTTTATGCACGGGACTGGGGATTGTGGGTGTTTTTGTCCCGATTCTGCCGACAACTCCATTTCTGCTACTGGCCGCTGCCTGCTATATGCGTAGCTCGGAACGGTTCTATCAGTGGCTTATAAGCAACAGGCTATTTGGAGCCTATGTCAGGAACTACATTGAAGGCAGAGGAATGCCTATAAAAATCAAGATATTTACCATCCTCCTTCTCTGGCTGACTATCGGACTGACTATAGCTTTTGGCGTACAGGACACAATTATCAGAATAGTGCTAGTTTGTATTGCCATTGGGGTTACGGTGCATATCGGTCTAATCAGAGAAAGAAAAGTTGAAGCTATTCAGAAGTAAGACTGAGCGGCACTGGTGGGATTTGCACCGGCATACAAACAGTAAGCTATAATGGCCAGGAATATGCCGGCGCGAGGTTTGCGGGCTGAACAGATTGTCAAGGAGTGGCCATATCTGTGCTAGCTAGCCTGACATTTCTGGGTGCAGCGCGCAATGTCACAGGATCGTGCTATCTTTTGGAGAGCCAGGATTCCCGTGTGCTGGTGGATTGCGGGATGTACCAGGAGCGGAAGCACCAGGGGAGAAACTGGCAACCATTTCCGTTTGACCCTCAGTCGATCGATGCCGTCTTTCTGACTCATGCTCACCTCGACCACTGCGGGCTTCTGCCTAAGCTGGTACGGGATGGGTACCAAGGCAAGATATACTGCACCCAGGCGACGGCAGAGATAGCGCAGATCATCCTTCTCGATGCCGCACAGTTGCAGGAAGAAGACGCTGCATATAAAGCAAAACGCCACAAAAGGGAAGGACGCCGCGGTCCTTACCTGGAAGTACCGCTGTACACTGTGGAAGATGCACAAGCAGTTCAGCCACATTTTTCGGCTGTAGAATATCTGAGCTGTGTCGGAATTAACAGCAATGTCGAAGGCTGCTATTATGAAGCAGGGCATGTACTGGGGGCGGCAGTCATAAATATAAACATCCGGCAGGACGGCAAGAACCACAGAGTGATTTTCTCGGGTGATATCGGCGAGCCTGACCGCCCGATAATAAATGACCCGGCTCTTTTCGATGAGGCGGAATATATAGTCATGGAGGCAACCTATGGCGACCGTACTCACGAGGAGCACAAGAACACTGACATTCAAAAACAACTACGCGATTGCATCAACAGGACTGTAGGCGCCGGGGGGAACATCATTATTCCCAGTTTCGCTCTGGAGCGAAGCCAGGAACTGCTGTATCACCTGAACGAATTATTTCTACGTAACGAAATTCCGCCTGTACCTGTCTTTCTGGACAGCCCTATGGCGATACGGATTACTGAAGTATTCAAACATCACGCCGACCTCTTCGACAAAGAGATGATGCAGCGTCTGCGCCAGGGTGATTCCTTCTTCAGTTTTGAAAACCTCAAAATAGTACAGACTGTGGAAGAATCCAAGGCAATTAACAGCATTAAGGAAAGCAGCATCATCATAGCTGGCAGCGGTATGGTAACTGGGGGCCGCGTGAAGCACCACATTGTCAATAACATCAGGAGGCCAGAAAGCACAATATTGTTTGTTGGCTATCAAGCGGAAGGAACGCCCGGCAGAATACTGCTGGATGGCGCCCGGGAAGTCCGTCTCCTGGGGCAAATGCGTTCGGTGAGAGCGCACATTGAAAAGATCGATGGTTTTTCGGCCCACGCCGACCGTGATGGATTACTGGCCTGGCTGGCTGACATTCGTCTGCCACCGCGCTGTGTATTTGTCACTCACAGCGAGGAAAGAGCAGCGGCTAGCTTTGCGAAGCTCCTGAATGAGAAGACGGGCTGGACGGTGAAAGTCCCAGAATACAAAGACACTGTGGAGCTCGTTTAGGTCGACAAAGAGCGTCTAACTGTGAAAAAAGCATTTTGCGCCGGGAGCTAGGGGCGAATCGAGCGCGCCGCACACATGCCTGGATCATCAAGATGGATGTTGCTATTGGGCAAAGTTATGATTAAGATATTGTGAGGAGAATCGTCAAATCGGGGATAGCCTATATCGCAGAAGGAGGAACGCATGGCAGAGGAAAAGAAAAGACACTGGGACCGCCGCCGCACCCCGTGGCTGATAGGCCCTATTTGGTTCATGGGCTGGCTGTTCACAATCGGCTATGTCGGCCTGGTCTGGTGGCAGATTATACTGGCTATAGTGGTCTGGCCATACTACCTGGGCCGCGTAGTGGGTGGTTAAGAAAGCGTATTCTGGTTTCGCGCTCGGGCTTTCTGCGGCGCATCGTAGTCTCTGCCTTTTAGCAGGGGATAGTTGTTTCCTGAGATATTACACAGCTGAACTCAGGAAGTAAGAAACATGGCCACAAACTCTCTACAGCAACTCAGTCAAATCGAGCTGGCCCGCTATGCCGTCGATGTGTTGAGACGAATAGTATTGCACTATGGCATATGGTTCAACGAGGTTGTCCATCAATTGGGTCTGGAAGAAGCCATTCGGCTTGAAGAACAGGTTTCCACCTCGTTTTTCCCCATAGCTGTAAACCGCCTATCCAAGTCTATAGGCTTTCAAACTGAGAACGGTTTGCCGCTGTGGCTGGTCAATATGGAAAAGGAGAAGTTGATCGACCTCATAAATGCCATGTCGGCCAACTGGCTGACAAATGACGGCGTATGGTTCCGTACTGTTGAAGACAGCCATGATATGTATACCAGCAAAAGATGTAACGATACATGTTGGACCAGGTACTCGCCAGTGGAAGCAAGCATCATAAAATCGTTCTTGCACCTTCCGGAGCAGAGCGGGTCGGACGGTCTGGAACAAGCTTTGAAGTTTCGGGTCTACGCGAACATTAATGAGCAAACCATCGAAAGGTCAGGGGATGCACTCATCCTTCGGATGGTGAGATGCCTGGTTCAGAAAACAAGAAGAAGTCAGGGGCTCCCGGACTATCCATGCAAGTCGGCGGGAATTGCGGAATTTGAGACATTTGCCAGGACGATGGATTCTAGAATCACGACCGAATGCATTAGTTGTCCTCCCGACGAACACCCGAAGGAATGGGTTTGCGCCTGGCGGTTTCACATTGCCAGGTGAGCACCGGACTCCTGCTGCTGCACCGGCTTCATCCTATATGCTTGCCTTGATGCAAGAGAAACGCAATGGCAGTGGCGGGAATTTGCGAAATAAGAAGTGTCAGGTTTGACCTGCTTCGATTCGAAAACTGGCGGGCTATTCTCTCAGACCTATTTGTCGTGTTATTGGATTACTAGTAGCCTTTGCTCATGTAATACGCATACTGGTCGTATCCTGGTCTTATCGGGTTGTAGACAAAGCCGCGTATCCAGTCTCGGAAGAAGAAGACCCCCAATAACTGAGCTACCATGATGCTGGGGACTTGATCATAGTATAACGTTGCTATCTGATCATAGAGTACTTGCCTTTCTGAATGGCTGCTGGAGGAGATTGCCTGTTCAATAAGATCATCTGCTAGTTCATTGCTATATCGCTGCGACTGTGCGAATGTACCTTCACTATGCATGTAAGGAAAGACGAAATTGTGGGGATCAGGATAGTCGGCTTGCCAACCATTCAAATACATGGGCAAACGTCCTAGCACCATATTATCAAGTATGGTCGGCCAGCCCATTAACTGAACATTTATCTTAAACAGTGGATTAATCTCAAATAGGTCGTTCTGCAATATGTCACAGGCCACCTTTCCCGTGATGTCTCCTGATGCGTAAACAAGCGTCATTTCAAAGCCATTTTCCCAAAGCAATCCATCCCAGGCCGCTTTCAGGTGTTCTTCCGCTTTCACCAGGTCCTGTTCATAACTTGGCCAGTCGGCTTTATAGTATGGTATCCCTTCGACTATAGGTGAAGATATTTGCTCCCCATAACCTTGCAGTGCATCATTGATATAACTCTCCCAATCGAAGGCGTAAGCAAAACCCTTGCGCACATCGATATCGCTGAAGAAATCGACGGGTATACCGTTGCCGTCCAACTGGCCAGTACCGATTAACGGGCTGTTGGGATCGATATCAAACTGGAAGAAAAGCGCCTGGTTAATTAGCGTAGGTACGTTTTCATAAACCGAGATTCCTGGCATCTCTTTTACTTCTTGGATTTGTTCACTGGGAACAGCGGCGCAATCAACATCACCTAATTCGAGCATCAGTTTTCTGGTGCCCCATTCGTCAACTATTTGAGTGACAACTCTTTCAAAACTGGCCGGTGACCCCCAATAGTTGTCATTTCTAGTTAACCTTATTTGAATTCCGGGTTCCCAGAGTTCCAACATGAATGGACCAGTACCATTGGTTATCGAATTGATTGGGGAGCCGCCGGGAGGAGGGTTATTCAGAGCTTCATATGACTCCTCGGTTCCATTCCAATCACCGTTTTGTACACACCAATCCATATCAACTATGGAACCCCAGGAGGAGGCAAGAATCTGCAAGAACGGTTCATATGGAGTAGCCAGATTGAATTGCACCCACTGGCCATCGACTTCCACTTTATTCTGGATTTCCTCAAGCGGGATCAGACCGTTCTCGGTTCGAGAGGTGTAATTCCCCAAGCCAAAAAGGGGCTCGAAAAACATCCATTGTGGTCCAAGAGCATAGTCTTGAACCATCCCCCTTTCAAATGAATATTCCACATCATCCGGTGTTAGCGGATTTCCATTATGAAAACTCACTCCATCCCGAATCTTGAATCTGTAGGTCTTTCCATCGTCAGAAATCGTCCACTCCATCGCCAGGCATGGGACAAACTCGCTTGTACTATTGCCGTCGAATTTAATCAGGGTCTCATAGATGTTTAGTATTTGCCCGGCGCTTGGAATATCATAGGCGTAGGCGGGATCCAAGCTGGCAATATCGGCGATCCCTGCTATGACAAACGTATCAGGATTCTTGATTTCGCCGTCATTACAGGCGGGAAAGACTAATGCGGAGAGACTTACGACGATCACAATTGTAGTGGCCACTGCTTTCCTTATCATTTTCTTGCTCCTCAATATTCAAGTTCAGGCGATCGACACCACCATTAGAAGTGGTTTATAGCAAATATCAGGGGTTTTGTAAATCCAACCGCGATGTCCCCGTTCTTCGTGGTGAAAAAAACGGCATTGGAAAACAGAGAGTGGCGTTCGTATTGCCAGTATCCCTATGAGTGGAACGATAAGGAGCGATGGGATTCGAACCAGTATCCAGTCTGCAAGTGCTATAATTATGCTCATAGTTATGTTGGCTGGGGCTCGCAATGCCGCGTAGAAAGAAACCACCGTCGTTCCGTACCGCAGAGGTGTCACATGTGGTCGGTGCTACCTATAACCAGCTTGTCTACTGGGACAAGACGGGACTGGTGAAGCCGAGTGTGAGAACAGCATCCGGTAGAGGTTCGCGCCGTCGCTATTCTGTAGAGGACATTTTTGAACTAAAGATACTTGTGAAGTTGCTCGATAGCTCGGTGTCTCTACAGCGGATACGGTCTAGTTTCCGCTTCATACGAGGTCAATCCAGGGCTTTGTCGTCCTTCGTAGTGCTCAGTGATGGAAAAACAGTCTATTTCTATGAAGACTATGATGTTCTCGTGGACACGTTGAAGGAAGGCCAGACGGTGTTACGTATCGCTGTTCAGGATCTGATTGCAGAAGTGCAAGCCAAGTTGACCGGCGAGCAGTGAGCACAAATTGTGTTGATGTAGAATACGACGGGGCTGGATCTTGAATTATAGTGCATTTTTTTCCTACACGGGCTGGCAAAAGAACAAACTAGTTGATATAATCTTGTATAACAGTGGTAGAACAGAGGCAAGGAGGTGATAGACATGTGTAGCACCTGCAGACGCCACCACCCGGAGTTATACACGGATAAACCTGCGGCGAAGCCGGCAAAAGGGAAGAAAGCAACTCCCAAGAAGAAGTAGGAAACTGCCGAAGT
>Ga0180438_10011414_pt1 | contig 10737 bp, 8 predicted proteins | sample SS_ome_12_FD_132455 | JGI IMG/M metagenome (GOLD analysis project Ga0180438, IMG submission 132455) | Hypersaline lake sediment archaeal communities from the Salton Sea, California, USA - SS_3_D_2 metaG | ecosystem: Environmental > Aquatic > Non-marine Saline and Alkaline > Hypersaline >... | reverse complement strand
TGGAGCGGATTTCCCGGATGAGATTCTGAAGATCTTCCTCCTTGTTAACGAAATCAATTTCGCTCGTGTCTATAACGAGAAGGGGGCTTTCTTCATAATGGAAAAAGAAGGTGTTGTAAGCCTGGCTCAAGGCCCGAAGATATTCGATATCGATCTCCCTTTCATATTCGACGTCTCGCGCCCGTATGCGGGCGAACAACGTTTCCGGTTTCGCCTGCAAAAAGATTACCAGATCAGGAGTGGAAATTCTTCCATCCAGTAATGAATAAATTCGCTGATACAAGGCCAGTTCATTCTCGTCTAGGTTCAGATAGGCGAAGATCCGATCCTTGGCGAAAAGGTAATCAGTTATGGTGACCTGGTTAAACAGGTCGATCTGCCGAATCTCTCTCTGTTGCTGATAGCGGTTCAGCAGGAAGAAGACCTGTGTTTGAAAGGCATATTTCTTTCGATCTCTATAGAATTTATGGAGAAAGGGATTTTCCTCTGGCGATTCCAGGATACATCTCGCTTTAAAGTGGACCGATAACATTTTCGCAAGGCTGGACTTCCCAACCCCGATCGGCCCTTCCACTGCGATGTACCGAAACGATTCCATCGGAAAAGGAGGAGTTCTGTCTTAGCTTTTACTACCATATCTCCTTCACATTGTCTATCTCTTTCTCAAGGTAAAAAGCATCCGGAAATGTAAGATCCCTGGCCTTTCTCCCAACGATCTTCTGCATCTGCGGGCATATCCAAGGTTCGGCCAGGATGCCGTCGTGGATTGCCCAACTCCTGCCCCGAATCGTCTTCTCCATGTCCGGCTGTCGGAAAGGGCCCGAACCGTCAAGCCTGGAAAACAACTCCCCTCCGGGCTGGAAGCCTCGATGAATCCTCTCCATCATGTCGCGGCCGCTGACATAAAAGAACCCGATTCGTTCGAGCTCTATGGCGTTATGGTACGCATAGGGGAATCCGATGATTAGCCCAATACCGATGGATGATAGAAGCTCCTCCAAGAGGGCTATGATTCCCTCGAACTTGTGCAGTCCCCTGCGCACCTGCCCAGGAGCCAGGCCGGCCTGCATCGCTCGGATTTCCTCCGGGATATTCCTGAACCAGGAGCTGGGGGGGAGGAATTGGGTTCCTGGATTTCTATTGATGTTGAATCGTTCCGAATCGGGATCGTTGATAATGATCCACTCGAACTCCACTTGGCTGTATATCGTGTCCCGCAGTTGGATATAGACGATGGGATCAATATCCTCAACCGACCTCTTAAGGCTGAGCTTCAAAAAACCCTCGCCTGGAGGGTAGACGAATTCCAGGGATTTGTCCCCCTTCTCATTCATAAAGGTATTGGTGTCAATGCCATACGATTCAAACAGATCCCTCGGAACGAGCCCGACATATATCGCCTCCTTCATATTCGGGGGAAGGGCATTGATATCCCCGAGGGAACGAGGAACGACCCCAAGGCGAATCTTTATCTCATCGATTATCCCAAGTGGCGGCATTTTCATGACCCATGACGGCTGAAATCGGCCTGCACGAAGATAGATATATGGGACGCCATCCTCTCAATTATCATACTCTCCATAATCTCAAAAAACGGAATGATTCACAATATCGAGGCCCTGATCCTCAAACCCTAAATCCACCGTCTCATTTAGGTATCAATACTGATGAACTCGGAAAAAGTCGAAAATGGGACGGCAAAGTAAAAAGCTCCAAATGCAAGGCTTGCGAATCTTGAGGAGTGAGGCGTACTTACCAGTACGCCGCAATGACGAGAGATGAAGCGTAACGCAGCAGTTGGACTTTTTACGAAGCCGTCAAAACTGAAATCAACAGGTTATGGCATATTCCTGATCACCAGCAAGGTATTAGATGCAAGGCGGCGAGGAGCGACGACTGAGGCGTATGGAGCAATACGCCGCAAGGAGGAGCGATCGAAGGCAACGCCGCAGATGATGCCTTGATGGTGGATCAGGGAAACCCTTTCACCTTGACATCCAAGACCCTTAAGTAGTATGAATCGAAATCATAGGAATTCACAGGAGCGTCAATTTCTCGAGAAGCCTTACGTTGAAAAGGAGGGCCCGATGCCGGGGAGCGCGGTATCCATTGTGAGGACTCCCAGAAGTCCCTCCCGAGAGGAGATTAAAGGTGCGGTAACGAGGGCAATTGACCTCATCGGTGGGCTCAAAGATATCATTTCCCGGAAGGACTTGGTCTTAATCAACCCGAGCTGGGTTGCGCCGCCTACAGATCCTCAGTCAGCGGTGATAACAAGCCCGGAGGTAACGAGAGCCGTGGCTGACATCGTCCGGGATTTTGGGGCAAGGCCCGTCATAGCGGAGTCATCCGCCGTTGGTGTCGATACGGAAAACGTGATAGCCGGCTCGGGTTACGGAGACCTGAGGGGAGAGGGGTACGAGGTCATCGACTTGAAGTCAACGCCAAAGGTTATGGCGCACATCAAAGGAGGAGAGATCTTAAAGAAAGTGGAGACCTTCGAATTGGTGGCCCAAGCCGATGTCATCATTAGCGTGCCGAAGATGAAGACCCACGACCAGACCGAGATCACGTGCAGCTTGAAAAAGCTGAAGGGCTTGGTGACCGATGAACAGAAGCGGAAGATCCATCGAAAAGGGGTTTTCAAGGGAGTCGTCGATATCACGATGTTCTTGAAGCCGAGACTATCCATCGTCGATGCCATCCTCTGCCAGGAGGGACTGGGCCCTATTTTCGGACGCCCCGTTGAGATGAACCTCATTATCGCGGGAAAGGATTTAGTCGCAGTGGATTCCATATGCGGCCACATTATGGGCTATGAACCGGAGGAGGTATTGATCACGAAATTTGCCGCCGAACGTCATTTGGGCGTTATGGATAAGGAAATGATAGAGCTCGCGGGCGAGCCCATAGAGAATGTGAAGAGGAGGTTCATGAGGTCAGTGGAGGATGATCCCGTTGAGGTTGATGGGTTCTCCCTCCTCTTCGGGGGGATCACCTGCACGGGCTGTCGAAATACCGTAATGAGCGCCCTCGTGGATATGAGAAATGCGGGCCAGCTGAAGTACCTGCCCGGAGTGGCGGTTGTAACGGGAGATCCCGATATTCCAAACACTATTTCAAGGGGCGCGATCGTTTCCGTTGGGCAATGTGTGCCAAAGGAAAAAAGGGGAAAACGTTTCGTCAGGGGTTGTCCCCCCAATAACGCCTACGTTGTCGATGCCATCATAGGGGGGAGGGAACAGGTTAAGCGCATGTATGCGGAAAAATCCCTGGAGGAATCGGAACAATAGATGTCAATTCCGCATTGCACCCAACTGAGCTTCGGAAAGGGTACGGATGAGTAATCAATAGGGCAGGAGACGATGGGCGTGGAAGGGATATTTGATTACCTATCGAACTACGATTACGAGAACGTGGTCCTCTGCCAGGATAGGGCTGTGGGCCTCAAGGCCATCATCGCCATTCATGATACCACCCTGGGCCCGGCGACGGGGGGGTGTCGTATGTGGACGTACGACTCGGACTGGGAGGCCATCGAGGATGCCCTTCGGCTGGCCAGAGGCATGACCTATAAATATGCGGCCGCAGGAGTGAACCTGGGCGGGGGCAAAACAGTGATCATTGGGGATCCAAAACGAAAGGACCGAGAGGCCCTCTTTCGGACCTTGGGCCGGTTTATCAATCGATTGGGGGGAAAATACTTTACCGGGGAGGACGTGGGAACCACCCTTGAGGACATGGAATACATCCGCATGGAGACGGAATACGTGGTCACCCTTCCGACGTACCTGGGCGGGGCGGGCGCCATTTCACCCATGACGGCCTTTGGAGTAATTCAAGCCATGCGGGCTTGCTGCAACGAGGTTTATGGGGATGATGAGCTGGCGGGGAAAAGGGTTGCCGTGCAGGGATTGGGTGCTGTTGGGTATGAGCTGGCAAAACAATTGACCGAACGGGGGGCAACGGTTTGGGGAACTGATATCGATGAGGAAAAACTGGAGAGGGTTCGGCGCGAGTTCGGGGTAAAGGAGGTGGATCCAAAGCGCATCTATGATCTGGAATGCGACATCTTCGCTCCCTGCGCATTGGGAGCAATCATCAATGATAAAACTATCCCCCGGCTGAAATGTAAGATCGTCTGCGGCTCGGCTAATAACCAGTTGAAGGAGGAAAAACACGGCGATCTCTTGGCCGCAAGGGGAATTCTGTACGGACCCGATTATATCGTCAACGCCGGCGGGACCATCTACGATACGGATCGCCTTGGGGTGGGAGGGGTATCCCACGAAAGGGGCCAGGCAAAGGTGGCTCGAATCTATCAGAACATGGAGAAGGTCATCGATATCTCCAAGAGGGATGGCATTCCCACGTACAAAGCTGCCGATAGGATGGCGGAGGAGAGAATTCGAGCCATATCCGAAGTGAGAAAATACGTCGATGATCTGCACCCCTAAGCCTGGGTTTTTCCTTCTCAAAGGTAGGGTGCCCATTCCGGACGAAATCAGGCGAACCGTAAATCCGTAGCGGGAAGATATCCGGACTTCCCTCCTTATCCAAAGCCAAAGGCGCAATGACAGTCTTACAAGTCATCATCAACAGCATCATTCGCGCATCCGAACTGAGCCTCATCGCCATCGGCCTTACCCTCGTCTATGACCTGCTGAAGTTTGCCAATTTCGCCCATACCGAATATGCCGTCGTGGGCATCTATTTGGCATTCATATTCAACGTTACCCTGGGCCTCAACATCTTCACGGCCGTTCTGCTCTCGGCTATTTTCACCGGTTTGATAGCCCTCTGCATCGATCGCATGATCTTCAGGAGGATGCGGGATGCGGGGCGTGTGATCCTCATGGTGACTTCCTTCGGCCTGGGCATTGCCCTGAGGAATGCCGTCAGGGCCATCTGGGGACCAACTCCCCGGAGCTATAGTATTGCCTTGCAGAAACCTATCTCTTTTCTGGGAATCCGAATCACCCCGGTTCAAATTTGGATTATCGTCACTGCGGTTGTCTTCATGGTGGCCTTTCACCTCCTCCTCCATAAGACGAAGCTGGGGAAGGCAATGCGGGCGTCATCGGATAACCCCGCCTTGGCCCAAGCGAGTGGCATTGCAACGGAGCGGGTTATCCTGTGGGTCTGGTTTATCGCGACCTCCTTTGCCGCGGTAGGGGGAATCCTCATTGCCTTGGAGACATACCTGCTCCCCCATATGGGTTTTGCCATCATCATCCCCGTTTTCTGCGCCACCATTTTAGGTGGAATCGGGAATCCCTACGGCGCCATGCTCGGGGCCCTCGCTCTGGGATTCGCGGAGAACTTCGGCCTCTACCTGAACTTCGGGAATATCATCAATCTATGGGGATTCTTCGACTTCGCCGGGGAGATGCATATTCCCACAGGCTACAGGGATGCCATTAGCTTCGGCATGTTGATCGTCATCTTACTCACAAAGCCAGCTGGAATACTGGGAAGGAGGGGCTGAGGATGATTGAATATTTAACCTACCTCTCCATCATGACGGGCATCTATGCGATCCTCAGCTTATCCTTAAACTTGCAGTACGGGTTCACGGGGCTGGCCAATTTCGGGCATGTGGCCTTCTTTTGTTTGGGCGCCTATACCTCAACCCTGATCGTCGTCCTTGCAAAGGGTCCCTTCATCCTGGGGCTCTTGGGTGGTATCATTGCGGCTGGCCTTTTTGGCTGGCTCATCTCCATCCCTACGGCAAATTTGAAGGAGGATTATTGGGCCATCGTTACCCTGGCCGCTGCCGAAATCGTCAGGCTCTTCTTCCTGAACGAGGACTGGATCTTCGGCAAAGGTCCCTATCATGGAGGGGCCTTCGGGATTGGCGGAATTCCGCGCCCCTTGCAATCGTGGTTCTCGGCTACGACTTATCCCTTCTTTTACCTGTGTGTCGTCATCTTCTTCTTGGCCCTCACGTACTTCGTTGCTCGGTTGCTGACCAACTCCCCCTTTGGAAGGGTGCTCAAGGCCATGCGAGAGGGAGATGATCTGCCCCTGGCCATGGGAAAGGATGTGAGGAAATTCAGGATGAGGGCCATGGCCCTTGGTGGGGGCATGGGGGGACTTGCGGGAAGCCTGGTGGCCCATTATTGGAGCTTCATCGATCCATATCAATTCATGCCCATTGAGACCTTTGTCGTGTGGGCTATGGTCGTGGTTGGTGGTAAGGGGAACAATATAGGGGCCCTCGTGGGAGCGGTTATCATTCAGTTTTTCTACATCTCAACCCGATTCTTAAAGGATTTCATCCCCATCGACGCTCAGGTCCTCGCCTCCCTCAGGATGGTGGTGATCGGCCTTCTGATCGTCCTCGTTATGCTCTTTATGCAGGAGGGCCTCCTTAAGGAGAAAAAGAGGGTCTACCAAGGATAATGCTACGGAGCGCTTATGCTCAGAGTCGTTGACGTCCACAAGAGCTTTGGGGGCATCAAGGCCCTCGACGGGGTCTCCCTTGAAGCGGAGGAGGGATCCATTACGGGCCTCATCGGGCCTAACGGCTCCGGGAAGACAACCTTGTTCAACGTCATCTCCGGTTTCCACCCTAAGGATGCGGGCGAAATCTACCTGAAAGGGGAGCGAATCGACAACCTTCCTCCCGACGAGGTTGCCAGGAAGGGACTCGGGAGGACCTTTCAGATTAGCCAGGCCCCGCAGAAGATGACGGTCCTCGAAAATATGCTCTTGGCCCCGAAGGGTCAAATGGGGGAGGGTTTGTGGAACGCCCTCTTCGGAAAGAAACGAGTCCTGCATCAGGAAAGACATAACGTGGAAAAGGCCCTTGGCTTATTGAATTCCGTGGAGCTCATCGACTTGAGGAACGAATACGCCGGGAATCTATCCGGTGGACAGAAGAAGCTCCTGGCCCTGGCAAGGATCTTGATGGCTGATCCTGAGATCATCCTCCTGGATGAACCCACGGCGGGGGTAAACCCAACACTGATCAAGGGCCTGATGCGCCTTATTGACGAATTGAAAAAAGAGGGAAAGACCTTCTTCTTCGTCGAACATAACATGAAGGTCATCAGCGATATCTGTGACAAGGTCTACGTGCTCGATTTCGGAAAGAAGATAGCCGAGGGAACACCCCGGGAGATTCAGGAGAATGAGGAGGTCTTGGAGGCTTATCTCTCCGGCAGCTCAAAGAAGTGGACACAGAAAGTAGGCCTCGATTCCTGACATGAAGATCCTTGAGGTAAAAGACGTTTACTCGGGATACGGGGATACGGAGGTCCTCCACGGGGTTTCCATTTACCTCAACGAGGGGGAAATCGTGACCATCATTGGGCCCAACGGGGCGGGGAAATCCACGTTGCTCAAGACGATCATGGGCTATTTACCGCCCACCCGGGGAAGGATTCTCTTCCGGGATGAGGATGTTACGGTCTTGAGGCCCGACGAGAAGGTGCGAAAGGGAATCGGGTATGTCCCTCAATTGGAAAACGTATTTTCCTCGTTGACCGTGGAGGAAAACCTCGAGATGGGGGGGTATATCGAGGATAAAAGACGTCTACCGGAACGGATCGAGGGGGCCTATAAACTCTTCCCCGTGCTTAAGGATCGGAGAGGTCAGAGGGTACGGACCATGAGCGGGGGACAGAGACAGATGCTGGCCATGGCGAGGGCCTTGATGACGGAGCCCTCCCTCTTGCTCCTGGACGAACCGTCGGCGGGGTTATCGCCCAAGGTCTCGGCTGCGGTCTTCGAAATGATAAAGGAAATTCATCGAAGGGAGAAGACCATTATTATCGTGGAGCAGGATGCCTATCAATCCCTGGGGATTTCCAATCGCGGATACGTGCTGGCCATGGGCCAAAAAGAATATGAGGACGAGGCCCATAAGATCTTGGATAGCAGAAAGATCCGCGAGGCCTATTTGGGGGGATAATTCTCAATCACGGGTAAATGGGAACAAGCTATTCTGAGAGTAAAAACTCGTTTGAGTTCTTCTTGACAAATCCCCCTGTCCGTGGTACGAGGGTCTATGAAAATTTACCTAAGAAGGAGGTGAGGAAAATCAGCTAAGGAAAAACCCTGGATTTCACACAAGGAAAGGAGGGCACGATGAAAAGACTTGCCATATTCGGGACCATCGCAGTCATGATTCTGTCCATAGGATTGCTCAGCTCAGCCATTGCCAAGGAACCAGTTGTGATCGGATCCATCTCCCCCTTGACCGGAACCAATGCGGTCCAAGGTACTGATATGAAAAATGGCGAACAGATAGCCATGGAGGAGGTGAATGCAGCCGGGGGGGTTTTGGGAAGGCCCCTGAAAATCCTCTTTGAGGATACGGAATCCAGGCCGAAGGGAGGGATCGATGCCGCCCATAAGCTGGTCGAGGTAAATAAGGTTCCCGTCATCGTGGGTGCCTATTCCAGCGGCATCAGCCTTCCAACGGGGGAGTATACCAATGCCCAGAAGGTCGTTCAGATCGGGGTGGCATCCACATCGCCGGGATTGAGGAAGATTGGCCCTTACTACTTCAACGCCATTGGACTCGATGAGGTCATCGGGACCGAGCTGGCGAAATTCGCCATGGAGGATTCCGGGGCCAAGCAATTCGCCTCCATAACGGTCAACAACCCCTTCGGCATCGGGATCGAGATCTGGAGCAAGGCATACGTCGAACAGCATGGAGGCGAGGTCGTCACGATGGTGAGGTATGATGAGCGAAAGCCCGACTATCGGGCGGAGATCGAGAGGCTCTTCTCGAAGAAACCGGAGGCCATCTTCTTCACCGCCTATGGAACGGAATCGAAGCTCATCTTGAAGCAAGCCTATGAGATGGGGTTGGCCCCCCCCAAGGGGTGGTGGGCCGACTACCTGACCATGTGGGTCAATGAGGTCATCCCGGAGACGGCGGAAGGGATAAAGGGCCTGGAGTGCGGGATCGGCTTCGGCAGGTACGATCATTATCGCGAAGCCTACAAGAAGAATTTCGGTAAGGAGCCCATGACGGCATTCGGGGCATATGGCTACGATGCGGTTTGGCTGGCAGCCCTGGCCATCAATTTCGCCAATTCCACGAAATCCGATGACATCAGAAAAACCCTCTTTCCCATCTCCAGGATCTATTACGGGGCCACCGGGGACAAGAGCTTCGATCAGGACGGTATGCAGGTCACGGAGAATTACGTGCGGTATATCACCAAGGTAGTTACCGAGGCGGGAAAGAAGAAGCTCGCCTTCGTTCCCTACAAGAAGTAGGATGGAAGAGGGGCTGGCCTCGTGGTTGGCCCCTCTATTTTTGCCCGTACCGCTCGTCCGCTAAGGCGACGATTGTTTTCAGCTCAGCCAGCAGTTTTTCGTCCAGAGGGTCGGGGTCGTACCCTTCCAGGATATCGATGACTTGCTCCCGGACCCGGCGGCCCATGGTCTTGGCCCCGTTCTTTTCCCATGTCTCGCGATTCGTTCGATCCATGAGCCTCGGCAGCCAGTGCTCCCCCCTCAAATGGCGGCGGGTATGCTCCTCCCCGACGAAGTGTCCCCCCGGCCCGACGTTGGCGATGACGTCTAAAGCCAACGCCTCCTCGTCGACCCTAATACCGCGGAGGATCCGCCTCACCATGGAAATAACCTCATCCGAAAGGACCAACATATCCAGGGAACCCAGAAGTCCGGATTCCAGATAGCCCACATCGTGAATCAGGTTAGCTCCAGAGAGCCCAGCCGTCTGCAGCGAGACCGATGCCTCTATGGCCGCCTGTTCATCCAACACCTTCGCATCACCGCATCCAGCCGTTGAAAATATGGGGAGCTCAAGCTCCTTGGATATATCGGTCATGCATGCGCTCAGGAGAGAGAGCTCCGGCGCTCCATAGCTAAATATGCTCGTTCGCATATCCATGATGGTGTGGACCCCGCCCATGATGAAAGGAGCCCCCTCGCTCTTTAGTTGAGAGATGACCAGGCCTGATAACGTTTCGGCTAAGCCTTGCGCCAAAATCCCGGCCATGCTCACCGGGGCCGTGGCACCCCCGCTGGGGCACGGGGTGTAGACGACGGGGATTCCCCTCTCGGCGGCGAAGATCAATTTCTCCGCGGCCTCCTTCGAATGGGTGAGGGGAGAGCTGGGCTCCGCATACACTGCGAAATAAGGGTTATCCTGAAAGTGTTTTTCTCCCCCTACGATGCGGCAGGCCATCTCATATTGGTCGGATAGGCCGTTCCGATCCACGCAGGTGATAATCAAAGGCTTCTTCGTGCCCATGGCCATGGCCAGGAATTGATGGCGGTCGTACGTCAAGCGGGGCACATCGGAGACCAGGCCAAGCGACATGAGGAAATCGATGTTACCGAGGGCATCCGCAATTTTGGCAGCCCTCAGCACGTCATCGAAGAGGCAGGGACGCCTCTCATCAGTGTGGGGATCGATGACATAAGGACAATCCGAGCCTGTCCCGAAGTAGATACGATTCTTCTCAAGAACAAGTGTTCGCTGGCCGTCGCGGTTTGCCAGAACGATACGATGTGGAGCTGTCCCAAGTGCCCTCTGTACCATAGCGGACGGGATTCTAGCGAGGGTTCCTCCCTCCACGCGAGCTCCCCCTTTTTCGAGGAGCGCAAGGGCTTCTTCATCGCTTACTCTCACGCCCACCATGTCCAAGATCTCCAGGGTTGCGCCGAAGACTTCCTCGATTTGGTCCCTTGAGAGGACCCGAAAATGAGTCGTTTCACCCACATTTACTCTCATGGTTTTCTCCA